>Ga0307947_1002913_pt1 | contig 13794 bp, 10 predicted proteins | sample OrgLakmetagen232_FD_201840 | JGI IMG/M metagenome (GOLD analysis project Ga0307947, IMG submission 201840) | Saline water microbial communities from Organic Lake, Antarctica - #232 | ecosystem: Environmental > Aquatic > Non-marine Saline and Alkaline > Saline | place: Antarctica: Organic Lake...
GCATCAAGACTACCACTCCCTACATCACCTTGCCACACCAATACAGGGCATCAACACCACCACTCCCTTCATCACCCAGCCACACCTTCACAGGGCATCAAGACTACCACTCCCTACATCACCCTGCCACACCAATACAGGGCATCAACACCACCACTCCCTTCATCACCCAGCCACACCTTCACAGGGCATCAAGACTACCACTCCCTACATCACCCTGCCACACCAATACAGGGCATCAACACCACCACTCCCTTCATCACCCAGCCACACCAACACAGGGCATCAAGACTACCACTCCCTACATCACCCTGCCACACCAATACAGGGCATCAACACCACCACTCCCTTCATCACCCAGCCACACCAACACAGGGCATCAAAACCACCACTCCCTACTTCACCCAGCCACACCAACACAGGGCATTAACACCACCACTCCCTACATCACCCTGCCACTACATAAAACATAGGGCATCAACACCACCACTTCCTTCATCACCCAGCCACACCTGCACAGGGCATCACCACCACAACTCCCTACATCACCCTGCCACTACATAAAACATAGGGCATCAACACCACCACTTCCTTCATCACCCAGCCACACCAACACAGGGCATTAACACCACCACTCCCTACATCACCCTGCCACTACATAAAACATTGGGCATCAACACCACCACTTCCTTCATCACCCAGCCACACCTGCACAGGGCATCACCACCACAACTCCCTACATCACCCTGACACACCTACCTTCAAGTGCTCTTTTCCTGCACTGACAATTGTGCCCTCTGAAGTGAAAGTGGTGGCAAAGATCTCTGTTTGGGCAGACGCGCGCGCGAGCAGCACCTCGGTTTCAATGTCCCAGAGGCACACTTGGCCATCATAGGAGGTGCCTGACGAAACAAGCTGCTTTCCTGAAACAGTGCAAGTGAGGCACCAAAAAAAAAGTCAATAATGTGAACATGGAGCTTGTGGCTCAAGTCGCAATTGTGTTACGCGGGTGGCAGAAAAGCGCCTGGGACACGAGCTGCTTGCCTGAAACAGTGCAAGCGAGGCACCAGGTCAATTATGTAATCACGGAGCTTCTGGCTCAAGTAGAAAGTGGTTTGAGAGTGGCAGGAAAGCACCTGAGAAGACAAGCTGCTTGTCTGGAACAAAGAAGGCGAGATACGGGAACAAAGGACAAAATTCTGGTAGACTAATGCCTTCGGCTATCCGAATGCTAGAGGCTGCTGACTGCTTTCCCTTAGGCTCATAAAAGTGGGAGGTAAGAAAATTCAGGATTTGAAAGGTGATTGGCGTTTACTTTTCTGGATTGGCTGACGGAGTGCTGGAAAACATAAGCTGTCCTGGCACACAAGGCGTCTAAATTGACTTCTGTGGTGCTGATCAGGGCTGATTTATGATGGCAAGTGCTTCAAATCAAACGGGCTTCTTTGTTTGGCTTGTTGTTGTAAGAGTGGCGACAGAAGGAAAAGAGCGGTGAGTGCGGGAGCCACCAATCAACACATGCTTGCTTGCTGTGTCACATAATTCAAGAGAGGGAGCAAGTACTGAGGGATGCCTTTCCTCCAAACATATAACATACGTAAGCACAGTATTGGCGTTTGTACGGACCTGTCTATAACTGCAAATTGAATACAGTACACACCACAAACTGGCCAAACTCTCAGGTGGCAAAGGAGCTGGTCGTAATGTCGTAATAGTCGGCCTGGCCTTGCTGTCATCTAGAAGCAGCATCTCTAAGGCTGGCCAAAACCGTATATATACACCGTATATGACCGTATGTTTGATTAATTCCCAGCCAGAAATACCGTATGTACACCGTATATAGGTATACAGTTCTGGCCAACCCTAAGCAATTCAATGTCAACCCACCATCAGGGCTGAAGCACGCCGACGCAACCCCGTGCTTGTGCTGCTTGAGCCTGGCCTTGACTAAGCCAGTGCTGATGTCCCATACAAGCACCTACGAGCATGTAGGGTTGCACACACGCACATAAACATCTGTTATGCATCATTGAGATTGTGTAGGAGGAAAGCACGCGAGTTTAGTGTTTGTAACTTCCTTGAAGGCCTGGTGTGTGTGTGTGTATGTATGTGTTTGTGTGTTTGTGTGTTTGTGTGTGTGCGCATGTGTGTGTGTAAGTATGTGTGTGTGGCGCAGCTACATCAACATGGACACAGGATGCAGGGTTAGTACATGTCAGGGTAATTGTCCAACAACCTTGAGGTCAGCACGTACACATTTGGACCAGCATTATATTTTGTGTCCATTTAAAAGCTGGAACGACCTTCTTACCTGAGGGGTTGACGCTCCAACCTCTCCTGCCGCCAGGTACTTGGGAATCACCCTTCCTTCTGCTGTGGTGCCTTTGGAGGTGCCCCCGAACGCTAGGCACCCAAAAGGCAGGCCCGGGGTGCCAGAACGGAAAAAGCCAACCTGGTGCTTTGACTTTATTTCCATCAGCACTACAGTGGAGCCGGCGGTGTAGGCAATGATCCCACTGAATGCATCGTTGCTTGCCAGCGACAGGGCTGATGATGGGCAGGCATTTCCGCTGAGAGATCCTCCGAAGCCTATGCAGCGATCCAGGGACAGCTCTCCTTCCTGGATTGTGAATGCATAAGGATGTGAGCGTGCGTTTGTGTGAGCAGTCAAGATCATGCTCGCGCTCCTGTCTGCTATACTCTTGTACGTATTTGTGTATGTGTGTGTATTGTATGTATATGTATGTGTGTGTATGTATGTGTTTGTGTGTGTGTGTGTGTGTGTGTGCGCGCGCACGCGCGCTTGTATGAGTGTGTGTGTGTGAGGGGGGTGGGGGGGGTTATGTGTGTACATGTGTGTGTGAGTGAGTGTGTGTGGATGTGTGTGGTAGTGTGTGTGTGTGTGTGTGTGAGTGTGCGCGCGCACGCGCTTGTGTGAGTGAGTGTGTATGAATGTGTGTGTGGTGTGTATATGTGTGTGTACGTGTGTGTGTGTGTGTGTGTGTGTGTGTGTGTGTGTGTGTGTGTGTGTGTGTGTGTGTGTGTGTGTGTGTGTGTGTTTGAAGTGTTGACCAAGGTTACACCCGGAGGTTACTTTTAAAGTGACAATAAAAGGCGCCAAGTATGCTCATGAGCCATCGGAAGTGAAGTGAGGGATGTCGCGAAGGGGGTGACGCGCACCCACCATAGTGTTTGAAGACACGCCTCGCTACAAATCAAAGCATCGCATCACCAGTACACACTGAAATATAACTGATTAAAAAAATAAAAATGTCGCAGCCGTAGAGAAGATGGATTCCACTTAAGTCAACTCAGTGTTGCAATTAAGAGATAAAAAATACATCTTGATTAGAAATACGTGTTTACGCGAAATGAACGACAGAGACAAGAAACTCAAGGAGCTGGACACAGCATACTTGGTGAATTCTGGTTCTTGCACCCATTGCCAGCATGCTTATTTCAACAACGATCCGTTTTCTGCCACGTCAAGCTGCTCTAAGACTCATAGGGACGACATGCAACCCTGTATTTGCAGGTAAAACACAAAATTGGCCCCATGTTTGAGTCACTCATGTCCAACATGGTCCAGCTTCAACCGCAAGACCCCCTGCAGTACATCATAGATTCAGTGGAATTCAACGCCGACTACGCAAAGCAGGTCAGCACATGTGTACCCTACATATGCAAAAATGAGTGCATTAAGTACCTACGCACCCAGGCAGCATTGCGAGCAAACAGGCCAACCAGGGGCATCACCTCCGGAATCCATGTCTTCCATGTACCTTTGTTAACACACACTTTGGTCCAGACAGCAGGCTGGTCTGCCATGTGCTTGTTGAGCGCTGGCTTGTGCTTCCATCCTCGTGTTCATGTTCATCCCAAGGGGGGGAGACACCTTTGGGGACTTCTCTATCTACTCTACCTTACAGCTTACAGTGACGTGATCAAGGAAGGAACAAGACACATCTCTGTTTCATGAACCTAACTTTCATTCTTCATACAAATTTTGGATCACGTTACAGGACCCACTGACAGGGCTGCCAGAGCATAGAAAAGCGAAGCTGTTAGATGTGTTTAGGATGATTGATAAGGTGCGCGGTGGAAAGGCCGGCAGGACGAGGACAGTCTGAGTTTAACCACCTGGCACTCAGCTGCATTTCTATTTTAGTCAGATGTACGGCCTCTGCCAGTTGCTTGACTTTGACAATACGCACTGTTCCTTAAAAGCCACACCTGTTCCTGCACGTTTCCAGGAGGGACAAGGAAGAATATCGTATCAAAACCTACAGGTGGGCTTTCTTGTAATTGGATGGCGTCAGGACTTACTTTGTGCGTCCTGAATGATGCTCTTTACTATCTGCAAGCATTACTAATTGATAAGGCTTGGTCTGCAGGTCCCCCTCACTCTATATGCTATCTTACCAAAAATTGACTGCAGTCATATGCAACCAAGTATGGAGGGGCCACCCTTAAAGATGAGGAGCTGCAAAGTATATTTTCTGACTTCCATCCTGGCAAGGACAGCTTCATCACCATGCAGGAATTCCTGGTAAACGGCGGCTACTTTTGATGCTGATACAAAATAAAATTTATTGGACACACAGCTTGCTGTTCAAAGGCATAAGACTTATCTTGCCTCTAAAAGTAATCATGTATGAGTTGGAGAAACCTTACATTACCCGGTACCACCAAAAGGGTTTCCTTGTCCTGTTTCTAGTTTATGTGAGGAGCAGGCTCCACTGCCTGCATAGATTAATAGATAAACAAACAAGCAATTCACTGTGCTGAGTCAAAAGGCTGTGAAAAAAACAACAGGGAAAGGGCATGTGGTCTTTTTTATTTGGTACACATTACATAGTGGTGGAACTCAGACTAAATGAGAGCTTTGCAGACATGCATCAGCATCAGGCTTGTGCTCAGACGGTACGGTACTATGAGTACAGTACGGACCACCTTTTTGTAAAAGACAGCGTATTTTCGAAATTTGGCGATCAAAATTTTTACCGTCTAGACGGTACGGTGTATGGTACAGTGCCAAGCTGGCACTGCCCAGTGCAACAATGGCCTCAGAAAGGCCTCTCCGTCCCAAACACCTCCCATTTTTGCCTCCAGCATACTCCTCTCACGCGTTGACGCCACACAATGATTCCCTGAATGACCCTGAGGTTGGGGCTGCATCAGCTTGGAGGAAGGGCCCAGCAGTGGCTTGCATGGAAACTCATACTCAAAGGTCGAACGCAATACTTAATTCCTGGTTTATGGTTTACAATTAGTGTTTGATCCATGAACAGTTTTTGCAAAAAAATATTTGTTTTGGGCCAAAATTGGAGCCAAACTGCCAAATTACGCCAAAATTGCACAGTATGGTGACCACTGTCATGTACGGTTTGAAACCGCACTAGTCAATTCACCGTCTTAGAGCAGTACGATATTATGGTATCAAGCACCGACGGGCATGCTGCAATTCTTAGTCCTCCGGTGCATAGAACCCTGGTTTGTCTTATCTTGTTCTCTTCTTGCGTGGTGGTGGAAGGTTGCATGTACAGACCCTGCACTGCCTCCTCCCTTAACCATGCTGCCTATGCTGCCAATGCCAATCTTTTTGGCAAAGCCCCCCTTGTGGGGGCGTGAGCCCCTAGCGTTGTCTCCTCCCCACCCCACTTCACACCGGCCTCCCCAGGCTCACCCAGGCCACCCCACGGGCTGAAACTTGACATAAGCTCCTAATCAAAACCTTCACCGCACCATATGAATTCTGTGACCCTGGGGTGCGGTGTGTGAAGCGTTAGAGACAAGTTTTGTTTTGGGGGGTCCAGCCCTCCTCCCCAGGCCCACCCAGGGCACCTCCCGGGCTGAGAATCGACATAGGCTCCTAACCTTCACCGGGGCAGATCAATTCTGGGAGCCTGGGATGCCGTGTGTAAAGTTTTAGAGCAAATTTGTATGTTTGGAAGCCCCAGGAAGCTGCCCAGGATTCCTCAGCCAATTTCCGGACCACTTCCTGATGGTGCAGTATCCATCAGCACACTTTACTGGCTGCAAATGCTGCGTCAGGAGCCCTCGGTTGTGTTCCGGCTGCAAAGTTCACGGTCGACCATGACAGCAGTAATACTAATTTCGATGGACAATATAATTTTAGTTTAGTTCCGCAGAGGTTACCAGACTTTCAGGAATGTGGTCCGTGTTGGCTTGGACTGTTCGCGGAGCATGGAGCGCACCGTGGTACTTGCCGCACATTGCGCGTTGAAGCAGAGTTCAGACATCCTGGCCAGCCCGGGCACCTGCCCTCGCAACAGACAGGGAACAGCAGAAGGAGCACATCCTCACGCTTGTTTCAGCAAAGGCTACTCCAGCACAGCACCATGCACAACACTGCAGCATCTGTGGGGCAGCAAGACACACACAGGCGTGCCTGCACGCACGCACACGCATGCACATGTGCACACAAATACAAACACAAATGCGCATGTGTATAAACACAGGCACGCACACAAACACACAGACACATGCGCGAGCACACATACACACCCACAAACACCCAGGCACACACGCGCACGCACACACGAAAACACTCATACACACTCACACGCGCACATGCATATGCATGCATGTAATATTCACTTTAGAAACAAGAAAGGGGAAAACTATTACCACTTCAAGAGGGAGGGAAAATTGGTGGATGCAACGTCAGTTTTGGTGTGGACCCCCTTGGGGAACCACCCACCCCCCAGACCTCCACCCAGTGCCCCAACCAAGACAAAAAGGGTATTGGTCTGCTCTTTCTAAAATTCTACATAGCTGCATACACTGATCAAGACCTGAAACTCAAGTGTTGCAGAGTTATGGGGCAAAAACTGAGTTATGAAATGCCCATGCACACATGACCTACCAGGCACCCACAACTGGCTTGCACAGCCCCTTGTTGCTTCGAATTCTTAAGAATTCTACTGGCTATCTATTGCTGGCACAATCCTGGGTGTTTGGAGTGAATTGCTGCTCCATTAGCTTGACGCACCACGCGGCCTGGACCCAAGCGCGTGTGCCTCTGACTTCTGGACATGTCCAAAGACCCCCCCTTTTACCCAACTTGCTCAAAAAAAATGCCAATTGACTGGGCCTGAGAATCTTGATGATATCTTAAAATATCCAAGAAAGTGTCTCAGGAAAGTTATAGAGACCCCCCCAAAAATCAAGGCCATATCGGGGGACCCCCCCTCTCCGATTTGACCCATATATAAACCAATTGAGAGCTCTTGATGTCAGGGTTCCAATATATAGTTCTTATTGAGATTGACACGTCCACGAACTGACGCCTCCTGACCACTTAATAAAAAAATCACTCCCCACGTGACTCAAGAAATGAAGCCACTTGGTACCGGCTCCCATTGTTATCCTGCACAATAGGAAATAAGGGGAAATGGACCTCAGTAAAGCGGCAAAAATGATTGGCAAAACTAGTGATTGTAATGCAAGAAGCGCATCCAGCATTTACAATAACATGAAACACTCGTGTCCCTTGTGCACGTGCAAGACTTGGGAACACTATTTCATGTTATTCCACGTTAGGGAAGAATCACTCCTTACTGAACAAACTTGATATGCTTCCCCACACAGATTTTCTTCTCCAAGGCTTCGCGGACGGTCCCCAACGCAGCATTTGATTCTTTGATCCAGGAGCTCATGGCCTGAAATGACACAATCACACTGCAATTGTCCTAGAGAATGAGTAACCTTCAACTTTTCTATTGTGCAAGGAGGTGGTTTAGACAACATGTCATACAACTTTTTTATTTCAAGGTTTTAGTTGATACGCACAATTGTTGGCAGTGACGATTTGTGTGGTTTGGTTTGTTGTTTGCAGTGACGGTGATTTGCTACATCATAGTACCAAAATCTATAAACATGTTAGTGAGAATTATTGACACGTCGTTGTGTTTGAAGACACGAGGAAACCAGGCAGTGAAAAGCACTCCCCGCATCAATTTAGGAGCGAGAAGGAGCCACTTTGGTACCCTAAAACTTCCCCACGGGTCCCCCGAGTACTGTAAGCTTTCCCACCACAGCAAGCAAATGAAAACCCGATGGGCATCAGGAGGACTGCAGGCTTGGCCTGTATTCGGCTCTCGGAGTTGGTGATGATTACAATGGGGGGTGACCTTCAGGTTGTTTGGCTGATCGGCTGATCGGCCTGTGACTGGACCTCGCCAGTCAAACAATAAATCCCTAAGCTCATACACAAAAGAAAAAAGCTTGCTGTTGTGTTGCAACAATAGGAAATCATACACCACCTGGGCACTGACTTGTTGTCGCAAATACGGTTGCTCTACAGAAAATCATCCGGAAATTGACTGATTAGGTAAGCAAACTTTCTCCTTAATGCACAAACATCTGCGTCTTTGCACAGCAAAAGGGCATGCGCTTCATCTTGGATCTCCTCACAAGCACAACAGTCACACAACGGTTAAAATTTCGCAAGAAATGTTGAGACGGATCCAAATGCAAATGTCTCGGCAAACGAAGAAGGGCCCGGCACGCACATTGAGATCAAATGGCACTGCAAAAAGAGTGATAGTACTCCAGTCTCTTTGTGACTTCTTTCATCCTTCTGGTACTCTGTTGGACCTTTCTGACTGGGCCTTTTTGTCGGCTGGTAAAGGAGCTTTACGGTACTCGGTACCAAAGTGACTTTATTTTCCTTAATCAATGTGGGGAGTGGTTTTCACTGCCTGAGTAGTTTCTCTTTTCCTTTCTTTATGATATGTTGTCAACTTGCTACAAATAAATTCGTTAGTTTAGAAAGAAAGGGAAAAGTCTAGTGTTCCGTTGAAAGAGAAATGTATTTACAACTTGGTGGTTGACCTGTTGCAGCAAATAAATAGGGGCGAGCTCAAGCTGTTAAGAAGAGGTGTACCTGTCGCAGCAAATCACCATCACTGCAAACTGTAAGACAGCACAACAACCTATAAATGATTCAAGCCAGGGTCGAGTCTCTTTCGAGCAAAGGCTGGGATTTACCATTCTGACTGGCAATTATCCTTCGATTCTCTCTCTTTCTCTGCTATTTCCCAAATCCAACTTGCATGTCACACTTAATCAGTGGCAGCAACGAATCGTGTGACAGAGCAGTTAGTTGGTTGACAGCCGAGAGTTTCTGTATGTCTTGTTCAATAAGCTGGATGGCCAAATTTATTATTAATTTAGGAAACCTTCGGACCAAGAATTAGCAGATGTGCTGGGTCTTATACTTAACAGATCAAAATCAACACCTCAAAACCAGAAAATGCTATCTTCAAGAAACTGGCTTCCCCAGCTTATTGAACGAGACTAGGCAAAACAACACTCAACTGAACAACCAACTACTAACCAAATCGTATGAATCGTCACTGCCAACAATTGGGCATGACATACTAAAGGTAAACAAAAAGGAGAAATAATTCCTCAGCTCACAAACCCGATGGTCTTGGCAGAGTACAAAAGCGTGCACCTTGTTCTGGACCTGTTCATCACCAGGACATTGGTCAAATACGCGAGAACCATCTTCAAGCCACTACCTCCACTTTCAAAGTATCATACTTATAACATGTTTGAACAGATCAAGATGAAGATGCCGCGGCACAGTGCTCGGCACATGTTATTACTAGAGAAAGGGATGGTAAAAAAAAGATCACTGGCAGCTTGTTGTTGTGCATGTTGTCCACCAGTTCAGCATATCTCCAAACACCTTTCATCCGATGTTTCAAATTCGCAGTAAACTCTTGCTAAATTCTATATTTATATGTCACACAGTGTGAGTAACGATACATGTCGCACGGTGTGAGTGACGATACATGTCATACGGTGTGAGTTACAATACACGTCACACGGTGTGACGATACATGTCACACATTGTGAGTGACGATAAATCCACACGGTGTGAGTGACGATCCATGTCACACAGTGAGACGTGCACACTCACGGTTCCGGTGACCGCCCCTGTTACCTCCTCATCAATGTTGTTGATGTCGTTAATGTAAAGGGGAAAAAGCAGGGGGGACAGGGGGCAATTTTGTTTGACCCCACGATGGATTGCACACGAGCAGTCTTATTACCATAATTTCTCAAGACATACTCACAGCCGTACATGGAGCTTGGAAGCAATTTTCATAGTTCTTTGAGAATCAAGACCTAAAGAGATGTTTTACCGTGTGGGTGTTGCATATAATTCCAAACACGCAAAGGACCGTGTGGGGGGTGGTGGAAGCTCCTTGAAGGATGTTACAGAGATCTTTACGCTGTTCCTGATCAGACTGAACCAATGAACCAATGAATAGAGGCTTCTCCCCCAAGGCAAGAGTGTGGACAGACGTGCTTGCAAGTGAGCTTGTATGAGAGTATGCACAACGTGGCTGCATGTGGCTATCAGAGGTGTTCCAGAGAGTTCTGGGTTTGTTGAGCAGTTCCTGAAAAGTGCACAGTGCTAGTGCAAGGGCGCTTCCTTGCGAGTTCCTTGTGGTGACCAAGACGTGGCCACCGTGGTGCCTGTGAGCGCATTGTGAGCTTTCCCTTGTAGACCTCTTTGTTGAACTGAGCAAAGTGCGCTGTTTGGACGTGAAGGCCTAGGGGAAGATTGTCCTCCGGGCTGTCTGCCGCAGAACCCAAGGTGTTGCTTGGTGTGCTTTTTGGCTGTTCTCGCACTTGTGCGACTCATCTGAGCAAACTTTCTTAAGTGCCCGGTATCCTTCCTGTGTGCTTTCTGGAGCTCCTTTCAGGCTTTCCTGTTCCCAAATTTCTGTTTCATAATGCTGGTGCAAGGACATATGCTTGACACGTTTCATGATTTTCTGTCCACAAACGTAGCTTAGAGGTTTTCAATTTCATAAGTTCAGCTGTCGATCTTTCTGATTGATTTATTCGCTGGGACCTATAGGTTGAGCAGCCATGCCAGGCTGGAGGCCTTTGTAATCCAAACTAAACTAAACTAACGCTTTTCCTGCATGGCACTCAGCTGGTTCTGAGATCTAGTGTCCTCACAGTACTTAATGTCAGCGAGGTAGATGTCACATTGAAGTATGCCAAGATCTTTGGGTCTACGCTGTCGGGGGAAAGTGCATTTGCTGATGGCTGGCAGTGCTGCTGAGGTGCACCCAATCTCCCCCATTGCCCCCTTCCACTCCAAAAAATCCACCCCCCTCCATCACTAGTCTGTTGCTTTTTAGTTTTCCCAGAGATAGGAGCATCCAGCACAGCACTTATTATGCCTGGGAGCATATCATCTGCTGGACGGCTGGAGGTTAACCTGTTTATGTCTGAGAAGCGGGGTGGGGAGACCATTTTGGTATAATCCTAGTTTCAGCTGTACTGAGGATCTGGAATTTTTTGCTTAGCCAGCCGTTCGCTGCTGCCTATATCCATGGAGACAAAACAGGTTCCTAACCCCTAGGATCCTAACCCCCAGGATCCTAACCCCTAGGATCTTAACCCCCAGAATCCTTACCCCTAGGATCTTAACCCCCAGGATCCTTGCCCCTAGGATCTTAACCCCCAGGATCCTAACCCCCAGGATCTTTACCCCCAGGATCCTAACCCCCAGGATCTTAGCCCCCAGGATCCTAACCCCTAGGATCCTAACCCCCAGGATCTTATCCCCTAGGATCCTGTTTTGCTGATGGCTTTCATGATTTTGCTAAGCTGTGCCTTTCAACAACTTTTTCCTTACTTGTGTGTGTTGGCACCTAGAGAGAATGTGTAGGGCAATTTCGATTGGGTAAAGGGGGAAGATCAGGCTCGCTGAGTGCTTAAAGCAGACCGCAGGTTTTTGGTTGTACAGGGTCTCTGTTTTGTATTTCATGGCAATGCCACTTGGCTTTAGCAGGAACGTAGGATGTACCTGCTAAGGTAAGCGACGCCATTGGCAGTGCCATTCTGATAAGGGTGTGGTAGTACTCATGGTAGTTTGCTATCATGTTGGCATGTTCTAGTTAGTGGAGAGGGTGCATGTGTGCTTGCAAAGCGCCATGACAATTGGATAGGTACCAAAGCCTCAAGGCAGATGACTGAGCTATATTTGGGTGAATTTGTCTATACGATTTGAGGATCTTTGTAATCTTTGCTAGCCAGTAGATGATATAGAAGGGATTTCTGTCAGAGCCGTCTGTTTTGATGAAGGTTCAACAACGTCAGAGTAGGTTTTGATTGGTTTTCTAGCAAGAGCGTCAGCATATTCATTGCCTAAAATACCTGCGTGGGATTTGACTGTGTGAAAATGAATGGGCGATGGTGACTGGTGGATTGCTTTGGCGATGGATTGGAGGACTCCTCCCTGGATGTGGTGGCGGTGGAGGTTTGGATGTGAGAGCTGATTTTTAATTCTGTGCATTGAGGTTGGGCTATCCGTAAATATGTGGGAGTAGCCCTGCATGATTGTGGCTGCTATAGCTACTAGCTCGCTCTTCACCTGAGATGGTATTGGTTCTACCCATACCACTTAAATTCACGTAGTGGGATTTATTTGAGCAAAGGTTGGCGTACATCCGACCCGGTGTCTCGCCCTTCTTTGCGTTTTTAAACCTGCCGTCCGTGGAGGTACAGTCCCACCAATCATGTACTCTACAGGTTAGGTTTGGACTGGAACTGTGTTGGATTTTTTTGTTAATGCAGTGGAATTGGTCTAGAGTATCTGTGTTATCTTGGGGTCTTGCGGGGTTTGATGAAGATGATCTCTAGGCAGCCCCCTTAATTTACTAAGGCCTGAAGTCTTTTCAGTGCTAAGAGCAGAGTGGTAAGGATCATTTTGTATGCTATTGATTTCTCGCTTTGCCTCAGGAATGTCCTTGGCAAGCCCTTTCTATATTTATTATAGAAATTTGAAGACACTACGTACCTTTTCAAATGCTTGATGAATTTTTTTGAATCAGAATGCAATCAGAAGCTTTGAAAAAAGTCAGAATGGCTTTTTCATCGAAAACTTCGGGGAAAAAAGACTGTGTGTCCCCGATTTAATTTGTAAACATAATATTTTTGTCAATCATAGCATTCCGCTTGCTGGGGCACACTCGGGCTAGAGCTTCCTTGGCATTCTAAGGAACGGAAGCAATGTAACGGCGCAGGTGGTAATAAAATCAGTAATTTATATTGGGATTGACACATGCCGCCAACAAGTTATGAGAACTCCCCCCTCCTGAGTAAGGCCTATGTTTCTAGGATCTTATGGGCATAACATGTACTGTTTCTGCCTGGGTGGTTTTTTCTTTTCTATTTGTTTCTGTGATTTTGGTGGGCCGCAGTCGCTACCTGTTGTGTTGAAGGTGTAACACTTTCAACCACTTATGTGATATATGTCCAGATCATCATGGTATAGCATGTTAATGGCCTCAGTGGTTATCATAGAAAGTGCCTTCTCTTTTACATCCAAAGTTATTATTGGATATGTATATGCATATGGATGGTGCACAAGGGGTAGGGCTCAAGCTAGGTAGGTATTGTGTGATTGTGTGACACCAAGGAGCTCGAATTTTATTTTTCTATGGAGTGTGTGCTGTGCGTGTGGTGCTCTTTGGTTTGTACTCTAAAAGGTTGGGTCATTTTTTTTTTTTGGTGGGGGTTGTTACACGGTCCTCAGCAAGGGCCTGACAGAATGAAGGAAAAACCTATAAGACTGGGAAAAGGAAAACTCCTGCCTAAACAGAAAGACCCTCCTTGAAAAACCAGTCTGAGAAATTGGCCCACGCTCGCAAGAGCACAAGCAAAGAGTGTGTCTGAAGAACAGACAAAAAAAGGCCTAACCTTGGAAGTAGGAGTCGGGGAGAAGGCAGGCTA
>Ga0307947_1002916_pt1:0-10000 | contig 13793 bp, 10 predicted proteins | sample OrgLakmetagen232_FD_201840 | JGI IMG/M metagenome (GOLD analysis project Ga0307947, IMG submission 201840) | Saline water microbial communities from Organic Lake, Antarctica - #232 | ecosystem: Environmental > Aquatic > Non-marine Saline and Alkaline > Saline | place: Antarctica: Organic...
CCCTTTTCCCTTGATTTTCCTAGTGCTTTCTGTTTTGGTTTTGGTTACAGGCTTTTTCCCCAAAGCTTCCGCTCAGATGCCCGCCTGAGGCATATATAGCGATGTAACCTTACCTTACCTTACCTTGCTTTATTGGCCTGGCTTATTGCCGCTTATTGGCCTGACTTATTTTATCACACTGAGCGTTAATTGACCTAGTTTCTATCTGGTTTATCCCAGAGCTTCTTAGGCTTCTTACTAAGCAATTCTTCAACAGGCTTGTTTTGTGCTTACTTGAGAAGCCGCGGCACATGATCACCACGCTTGCTAATCCTGGGTTACCTGCTTGGCTTCCTAAGGGAGGAGGAAGCATTACCAAGCACTAAACCGTTAATTGGACTGCCTTAGTCGTCCATACTAAAGTAACTGATCTCACGGTAGGCATTTGCAATTGGTACAACCAATTGCTTTTGTTGGTCAAAAACAGCCAAAAATGAGGGAGTCATCAGAGTCAAATACTGTTGTGGCGTTGCCTGTTTGCTTGCCTGCTTGTGGGAGGGGTCTTTCGTCTAAACTCAAACAACTGTTGCTACTCATCGGATATGATTGCTCCTGCAGCTTTAGCTTAGTAAACAGGGAGAGCGCTAATGGCGACTGCGCTGGTGTCCAAATCTTTAATAATCTCTTCAAACTTGCCTGTGAGTGACGCAAAATAGGCAAGCACTTACAGTCAATTGTGAGCAGAGAAGCGATACCAAAAAGCAGTGTGTACAAATGTGCTTCAAGCATCTTACTGCAACAGGTACCTGACTTGCAGGCAAATGCTGGAATCGTGTACTAAAACAGCTCAGAAGTATCCATTAGAATATAAGCTTCATTGCAAGGGCTCGGCAAAATCCCATTGTTTTCATCATTGCTGCTCTATTCAGGAGCTGACAGCATACATGAGGCAGGCGTACTAAGTGCATAGCTCAGAAGTATCCATTGGCAATAAAGCTCATTGCGAAAGCTCAGTGTACCTTATGAATTTTCATCACGGCTGTGCACATCAAGGAAAGATGCAAGGGGGCAGTGCGCGCATTGTAAGGTTGTGAACTGGAGGACTACTGTAACAGAAAGCTTCAAGATAACAAGGATGAAGGGAGAACACCCACCAAAGGACCCAGCAAAAGAGCACAGCTGGCACAACTCACTTATGTGGCGTGCCAGGAAGTCTGTATGCTGCTTTTGGTGCACGGTGTCACTGACAATGACCATTTCGCGCCCAGCGGCGTCAGTATCAATGTAGAAGTCAATGTCACTGGCAGACAGGTACTGGCCTGTGTATGGGCGAACAACAAGGGACGTTGTATGACCTTGCAAGGTGCATAACATGTTTCAGGAATATTAGCAGTGCTCATTAGGTGTCCAAACTGCAAACACAGACAAGGAAAATGGAAAACTGATGACCCTGACCGTCGCTGCCAGACAAGAAATGCGGGGCACTTGCTTTTTGCATTATTAAAGCACGCATCCCAAACAGATCCTCACAAGTGCAGCATACACGTTGGAAGCTCCTGTCTCAGACCGAATCGTCAAAGTGACCCCTACAAGTGCCCATGTGCGCGCCAACGTATTCAGGGTAAAAAATACGGAGCGAGCAGGTAATATCCGCAAAACTCACAACATTAAGCACGACTTAGGCTCTCTACATGCTCGCCGGGACGCGCAAGAAAGATCTTCCAAACAGGCTTGCGGGCCTGGAGCTCGAGGGGCAGGACACAGGAGGAGCACGTGTACAAGGACCAGCAAGGGCACAAAAGAAAAAACTACAGCCCCACGGTAATGAGGACTACCTTGCAGACTGTTGCATCCCTTCCCCCCTGGCTTCTTTTCTACCATATCTTTCTAATATCACCCTGGGTAAATAACTATTATTGCCCTTTTGGAACGATTCCGTATTAAAGGCTCCGGGGTTGTTCGGAATTGCCAAAAATAAAGTTTGGTGGGTAGCCGAACAGAGAGGAGACGGCCCTTCAGCCGTCCCTGCCCCTCCTCCAACCCAGTCAGAGCTCCAGCTGCCCCTGCCACCATTACTCATGCACACAACGCACAAGCAAAACAGGCAACCACACGCACGCACGCACGCAATGGCATACAGGCACATACAGGCACGCACACATGCACAAGCTGACATGCGCGCTTGAATGCGCAATTGCAAGCGCATGTCCACATGCAAGTGCATGTGCACATGCACTATACACACGCACACATCAATACACACATTCTCTCGCACACACACACACAAAAATATACACACAAACACACGTAAACAAGCATTGTATATGCGCGCACATGCATACGCGCATACTAACACTTACTTGTGTAAGTGCTGGGCTAAATTCCCCACCGGGGTTGGTGCGGGAATGGCTAAAATATTTATTCCAAGGGTTCAGAGTTACCCGGGGTTACTTTAAAAATTTATGACACTTGGGTTCCGAACAAGTACAGTAAAGTATAGTATAAACTCAATGGGGCTCGGCTTTTCTAACCATCTTGTGCTCAAAATTGCTGTGAGGGGGTACAATGTTGAGTTGAGCCTTCAGCGCTAGGGAAAAAGCATAGTGCAGTGGTAGGCATTTTGTGTCTCTGCCAACCCGTTAAGAGTGATCGATATCAATGTCATAGGAACACGTGGCAGTTCAGTCTGATTGAATTAAAATGCATCAACACACCCTGGGTTGCATCAGCGCCCCCCGTCCATTGCAGACTGTAGGACTTGGCCTTTAAGCACGTCAACTGCTGCCGAAGGGTGGCTTGGTCCAATTCCATCAAGTTTGCTAGCTTCTGCAACGTGTAGAACAAGCACATTCTGTTGGTATAGGTGGAGCAAAAAACTGTTTCAGGATAGTTTGATTGGCCCTGTCAAACAATGGCAGGTCACGCAGGAAATGTCTGAAAGTTGTCACAAGATACTATCCTGTTTTTCTGTCGGCCGCGTATGCTGGCGAGCATAAGTAAAAGCATGCAAGGTAATCGCCAACATTTAGCTTAATTAAGCAAGGGTAAACAGGGTGTATAATGCAAATGCCAACGAGTCTAGACAAGCCTCATCGGGCTAGAGGGCGAGGCTCCTCTAAATAGGCTTCAGCTGGTGCAATACAATACTTTAGTCCTGTCATTATGTACGCAGGGCGACTTGTCTAAATCTGAGCACATGCTCGGGCAGCTTATAAAGTCAGCATCAGTTTGAAGCTAGGTTGGGTACAATTTGATGAAGTGACGTGTGGGTAGTTGCACCTTCAAGCAAAAAGGAGCATGTTTTGGCTTTTGCCCATGGCCCCCCTCTGAGACACTTCAAATAGTTTTCCGTTTTCCCCTAAATTAGGCACTAAATTGGCCGTCCAGAAATTTCCATTAGTGCCTTGGCAGCTCAACGGGACTTGAAAAGGCTAGACCTCGTCAAGCCTTGCTCAGAGGCTAGCACACAGAGCAGCATTAGCCATAATGTTCCCTTCACGTTTTACAGAACCAAATCAGAAAAGCAGCCCAAGTTTTACAAAGCTGAAGGACACTGGCTTAGTTTCTGCTCAGAGTTTAAGCACTCGCTCACCTGGATATCAATTGAGCTGTACAACAAAAGGTACTGCTTCAGGAGCGGCAGCGTAGTTTGTGAGCGGACTTCCGATAAAAACAGGTCTAATTGCACTCGGTACTCCTGCAGGAGATGACAAGATGGGTAGGAGCTTAGCAGGCCTTCCTTCTAGCTTTGCCAGCAAATAGGGCACCACCCCTCTCTGACGAAATGCCTATTACAAAAAACAGTGGTATTGGCAAAAGGACAAAGCACACTTCCATACAAATTTTCACCTGTTGGTTAGTGTTGACGGAGGGGTTATCGTAGGCGGGTTGGCTTGCAGTGATGAATTTAGGGCAAGAGTAGCTGCAAGCGGAAGAAGCACAAAGCATAGCGAGTTGAGCATTTGCGTCAAGTCAGGAAAAAAGCATCACAAGCCAGGCCCAGGCTTGCTGCCGGATGCACCACTTTTGTATGAAGTATGGCAGTATATTGTGGCAATAGGTCTTCCTCTTGACCTCCCATCCTTTCTGAGCCAACCAGAAATCACAAGAATCGAGGGTGGGAGGAAAAAGGAAAGAGGTGTGTCCCCTTAGCAACATTATTTCCCTCACCTGAACAACTCTTCGTACACGGACAGCTCGCCCCGCCCCATTCGCAAGAGCTTTTCAGCGTTGCGCTCCCGCAGCTGTGTACAAAGAGGCAGAAGGAGAGAGCGAGCAAGACACTGGGTCCTTAGGAAAAACAAGCTGCTGTTCACGAGTAGCAGCCTGAGGGAGCAAGGCAGGTGCTTTCAAATTGTGGCTTTAGGCCTTTATAGAAAAGAACGGCAAGTGTAAGAGTGTCACAAAATGGTCTAGTGCCACATTAACAAATACATACCTGAGTGGCCACATTTTCGTCCAGAAGTTTTTGTGCAGCTGGGCACAGGGCCACGACGCAGGCCAGCATGGCGTACATCTGCTCGTTCTTCTTTAAGATCTGCAAAAGCAAGTGAAAACAGAAAAGCAGGTGTCTGCAATTCATGCTAACATTTGATTCCAGAAACATGCTAAAGCAGGTGGGAGAGAAGCTTGCGGCTAAGACCAGAAAAGGTTGTCAAGTGCCGCCGCGTGACACCCAATCATAACTACGTATCAAGTCTGAAGCGGTACGCACCTGATCGTACTGCACGCTTCGTGCGTGGTATTGCTTGGTGCGGTTGATGTACGCAAGCACTGTGTTAAAGCAGCGGGCAGCGTCAATATACCTGAGAAGGGGGCATGAAGAGGGACAGCGGCAGCAGGAGTACAGTTGAGGTGAGATAAAAGGTGGCTCTGATAGACGTCAACTAGCGTCAACGCATCAGCACTCATTCTCAATCATAATGAAGCTTAACACTTGCTCAAAATGCTGGTGCTTTGAATGGAAGAATATATCCTAATGCGTTTTACTGTACGACCCTTGTACTCAAGTTCTGCGCACCTTCGCATCATCATGTAGCAGAAGCCCCCGTAGTAGAAGAGTGAGATGTTGGCGCCAATAATTTTTGGGGTGTACAAATTGATGTGCGGCTCATTTAAGTTGATGGGGTACACAGCTGCAGGAAGGTAAGAGTCAAGACAGGGGCTCAGGACAATGGAGAGCGAGCATTGCATTCGTGTCTCTCAAGTCCGCGTGCAGACACATCAGAAACACCAAACAAACTTGGCAGAGGCACATGCTGTTTAAAGCTGGGGAGGCTGTTTATAATAAAACATGTACTAGCATTGAGGCACGCATTAAGGCCAGCACCATTTATACATACGGTTAATAGAGCAGGAACTCCCTGTACATACATACTTACTTATATACATACATACATGCTGTATAACTCGGCGTAAAATCACGGTTCTGGACGATCCTTCATACGTAGTGTTGGCCCAAACCGTACATACTGAAATACGGCGTATTACGATACTCCGTATAACCAGTACCATATCTGTGAATTCCAACCGTATCCGTATCCCTATGACAGTACGTTGTTTTTGGCTGACCGTATATGGACCGTAATCCACCCGTGTATAAATTGTATTTGTAGGTGGTGACACTAGACTCGGGTTCAGCCCCAGCAGATGCAGTCCCTTTTAATCTTTTGGTCAAATTGTTTCTTCTCGCGCCTTTTCTTACTGAGCTCTTCTTAAAATGCATGAATTTGCATTACCGTACTGCGCTTATAGTATTGCGAGGCCTACTTTTTGCGAGGTGCCAAAATAATTAGAATAATTAATTTGCGAGCATTAAGCTTTTGCGAGGCCCCTGAAAAATTAAGGAAATTTGCAAACTTTGCGAATTTGGGGATTTCTTGTGCTCTCCTCTCTGGATCTATTCAGTGCTGGTTTACATCAAAGGTGCATCCTAACCCACACTGCCTGCTTCTTCAGCTTCTGGGCTTCTGCTGCTGCTGCTGCTGCTGCTTTTGCTGTGAAGTGCAGATGCAAGCGCACCTGATGCTCCCCCCCGCCCACTCCACCTGAGTTGCAGCTCTGCCCCCACATGCCTCTCTCCTGGAGGGGCTTGCACCCCCAATGGTGCAAGCACCTTGGGCCTCCCCACAGGCCTCTTAACTGGGGCAGGGCGGGATGCAATGCTGGCTGCAGTGGCTGCATCCCTGGCTGCTACTGCCTGCTGCACATCAGGCCCTGAGGCGGATGATGAGCTTACGAGCAGGACCATCGTCCTCTGTGCGCTTCCGTTTAGTGCAACCTAGGTCAAATAGTGATGCTTGCCCCTTAGGGCGATGGGGTTCCATTGGGGGACCCAGAAACCACCGCGCATTAAAAAGTCTAAGTATTGCGAGGTCTGAAAAAACTTTATGTATTTTCGGCTTGACTTATAGCGAGGGGCCTCAATAATTATTTATTTACTCGCAAAACAACCAAGCGCAGTACGGTATATAACAGTTTTGCTGGTGGTTGTGGTAATTGAACCTGTTTTGCACTGAAAAAGGCCATTTTGGGGTCTTTTTGGCTAAAGCAGGTCTAGCTCCCCAATCTTCCATTTTTTGGGCATAAAAGATTGGTTCATGCGTGCTCAGCTCTTCAAGAGCTGCAGAATGACCCCCTTTTGAATTTATTCTGAGTGTGACTTCAAATCTCCCTATATACGGTGTACACCGTAATACGGCGTATACACAATAATGTACGTTGTATATACAGTATATGGAAATCCCATGTACGGTTTGGGCCAAACCTATTAAATGCTATGAGCACTGCTCCGTTTTTGGAGGCCTTCCTTCCTGTACTAAAGGTATCGTAGCAGCTAATTTTGGGGCAACGCACCTTTTAATGCAGAGTAGTAGTCGCCTACTAGGGTGTGCACGCGCAGTAAGTTTACTAGAGAGAAGTAGCCCAGCATGCGCAACACGTTGGACTCATTGGGATAGAAGCCCTCAGTTGCAAAAAACCTGTGGGCAGGATGACAGCAACGGCTGACTGCTCAGGGTTCTAAAGCCTGCAGCTTTTATGTTGTTGTCAGTTCACCAATCAATGCACCACCCTAGCACTCACTCAAAAACTTAATGCACCTTTTGCCGGCACGTTTAGAGCATGCATTAAGGAGAGCATCGTAAAGGTCTCTTGATTAGTGACAGCCAGGGCACAATCCCACAAGACCCACTTTGCGCCTCCATCGCTTTCCAGGTCGGCAACAATAGCGCTCTTGTCCACCAGGGCTTGCAGCACGTTGAGCACCTCAAGTACATTCCACACCTGCAATAACCAAAGCGGGATGTGTGGGTGTGTGAGTGAGCACGCCAGGATGCAAGTGCGTCCATTACGTATAGGCAGGCACACAACATATACCTCAAGGGTTGAAAATAAGGAGACTTGCAAACTCTGAGTCAGCCCAGCCAAGCCCCACCCAAAAAGGGGGAATTGATGCCCCTTTCCTGGATTGCACATCTGAGGTCACCCGATGGTTGCTATACATGAATGTAACACTTCTGCATAAAAATTACTGAGTTTGGGGTCAAGGGTGAGAGTGGGGGGCTGGATGTGTGCCATTTCCCTGCCAGAAAGGTGGTACGGGTGTAGAAATGCTGGATTTGGTCCGAATTTCACCAATTCTTTTGTTCCCAGATAAGTTTAGGGTCAACCACCCATCAAAGCAAAAAAAGGGGGTGAAAATTTGCCCCTAAGGGACTTAGTGCGTGGGCCTGTTTGCTGGGCAAAAATGGTGCATTTCTGGAAACCCTGGAAACACGCTTTCTGGCCATCACTTGAGTGTCGGGAGCCCTTCAGTGTGCTCCCAAGGCATGCCCTGTCAAGTATTATGGTCTAGAATGCTCGGGTTGGGCCGTGGTGGGCAGCGACAAAAAAACAAGAATTTGTGCTCAGCTGTCTAACTGCAATAGTGGCGCTGCGCTTAGGGAACCCTAGGTGCAAGTCATCATCAGCAAGTCTTGTGTGAAAAGGCATGGCAGGTGTATGCAAACTTTCACAGCTATAAAGACCTTGTGGGTGATGCAAGATGTGGGCTGTTGGAACTTCCTGAAATCTGCCGTTATCAATCCCGGACAGCGCTTGCACCGAGCACACGTCATCACAACAACAAGTGGCCGGAATGCAATTGTGCTCCAGCGATATCTAGTACAACTTCCCACTCATCGCGAAAATGCAGCAACATGACTCCGCTCGGGAAGCGGGTTTGCATTTCGTGGCATCGCCATTTGAGAAGCACTTTGAGTCAAGCCAATGAAGCAGCAATTCACATCAAACTTACAGGATTGTGCCAGCATGAGATAGTCAGTAGAATTCTGAAGAAATGGAAGCAATGTGGGACTGTGCAGGCACCAGTTGTGGGTGCCTGGTACGTCACGTGTGCATGGGCGTCCGTATCTCAGTTTTTGCCTCATACCTGTGCAACACTTCAGTTTTAGGTCTTGATGATTATGCAGATGGATGCCTATTTGAAAAAGGAGCAGATTGGTACCCTTTTTGTTTGGGTGGGGGCACTGAAAGGGGAGTTTGGGGGTGGGGGGGGCCCTCAGGGGTGTCCACCCCAAAAAAGTAAACGTGCCACTAAAAAAACACCCTCCTGTCAAGGAGCTAAAATAAAAGTGCCATTTTACTTTTCAGAATTTTTTTCTCTTCATCCTGCTTGGCTACAAGTCCTGAATCCGGCTGTGTCATTCTTACAGCATTTGGAGACAAATGTTCTTGGAGAAAGGTCCCAATGTCTAAGCTATAAGGCTCTCAGTTTCTCTAGCAATCCATAAGCCCTAGACACTTCGTGTCCTAGGGTTCCAATCCGACTCGAACGAATGACTTTGTTGCGAGTACGCTACAAATAGTGATAACTTCACCTCAGAAGGAGCAGGCCGGAATGCTGAGCTGTCAGCGCATTTCATATCTGCTGGGACTTTCCGGCCATGACATCGTCATATTCTTTCAACCTTTTATTATACTGCTCATCGTAAAAACCAGCTTTGCGATTCAAGCATCCCGCCCAAAGCCTTGGTTTTTAATAGTTTCCCTGCCAAAAGGGGGTCAAAAACCGGAACTTTACCCCAGACCCCTGGACCTTCACCAAATGTCCCCAATATTATTGCAAACACCCCTGGTAAGTTGATGGTACCGGGGAGGCGCTTTTGGAAATCTACTTTCTGGCAGGGATTTCTACCCTGCCCACCTGGGCACCTCCCGCCACAAACTGAGTATGCAGGGGTGCTTAGATATTACTAGTTAAGGGTCCTGGATACTTAAATGTAATTTTCGGCTTTGGGGCAAGAACTCTCACAGGGATGGCTGGCCTGACTCTGGGGCCCAAGATTTGTACTTTTTGAATGATGTTAAGGAGTGTGTCCCATAACTGCCAATTTCCAAGCCAGTCCTGCAGCTGAGCTTGAAAATGGCACTTGGGGGGGAGACATGTGTGTAAAGTGTTTCTTTTAAGTCGATATACCATATCGATCGATATGAAAACATGGGTTTCTGACTTTTGAAATTGATATGAAATCAAGCTTTTGGGGGTGTCGATGAGCCCTGAGAGGGCCGTCCAAGGCCCTCACACACCAAAAATTCCAAAAATTTTCCACATTCTGGAACATTTAATAATAATCATGTTGAATTGAGCGAAAACCCCACCAAAAAAGGCCAGAGTTGCCAGGGGGAAAAGCGATGGAAATTACTTAGGGGCTCGCAAACCCTAGCTCGCCCTCTCTCTGCCAAGGAATTTTGGGGGGAAGCCACACGCTTAGGGGCACGGGACCAGTTTGGGGAGTGGGTTAAGCTAGCAGAGCTCGCTGGTGATGGTAATGGTGCCAGGGTCAGTTGAGGATGAGCGCAAGTTCAGCACCCTCAAGTACATCCGTAACCCACAGCGCAACAGGCTACAAGCACAACACTTGATGTGCTGCGCTAGAGGGTTTAAAAGCTCAGCCTTTAGTGTGGAGGATTTCCCATACCCAGAGGCCATTTTGGAGTGGCTAGCGCAAAGAAACGCCGT
>Ga0307947_1002920_pt1 | contig 13781 bp, 15 predicted proteins | sample OrgLakmetagen232_FD_201840 | JGI IMG/M metagenome (GOLD analysis project Ga0307947, IMG submission 201840) | Saline water microbial communities from Organic Lake, Antarctica - #232 | ecosystem: Environmental > Aquatic > Non-marine Saline and Alkaline > Saline | place: Antarctica: Organic Lake...
AGTGGCAGCGCCTGGCGTCTGGCCTGCTGCCTGCAACCTTGACAAACAATCAAATAATCAAGCGTCAAGTTTTGCGGTAACATTTGCTTGCTTCCCTGCACAGGTTGCTCAACATAGATGCTAGTGGCAGCGCCTGGCATCTGGCCTGCTGCCTGCAATCGTGACAAATGATCAAATAATCAACGTCAATTTAATTTAAATTTTATTATTACTTGCAGTTATATCTGCTTGCTCCACTGCACAGATTGCTCAACATAGGAGCTAGTGGCAGCGCCTGGCGTCTGGCCTGCTGCCTGCAACCCTGATAAACAATCAAAATAATCAAGCGTCAAGTTTTGCGGTAACATCTGCTTGCTCCACTGCACGGATTGCTCAACATAGATTCTAGTGGCAGCGCCTGGCGTTTGGCCTGCTGCCTGCAACCGTGTAAAGATAACTGTGAATACTTCCACTACAACCACTGCACAGATCACTCCACACAGGAGCTTGTAGCAGTGCCTGGCGTATGGCCTGCTGCCAGTGATAAATTGTAGTAAATATGTACAGGCTTTTCTGATAAAAACTGACGTGCATTTGAGGCAGTCTTCGACTGCTCATGCAAGCCTTTAATGCTTGGGCCTTCTATATCCGATATGATTGAGGGGTATCGTTATTGTTCATTAAACGGGCAAGAATGATCACAGGCAGAAGGATGAGTAAATAGGTAGTCTTATCTGCTGATTTGTCTGCTGAACTTGTCAAAGGGCTTTTGATATCCGACATGTATAACACTTGTTTTTGGTACTTTGTGTGCTTGTTTACAGCCACGACTGTGTGTTTTCTCGCACAAGTGCAGCTCTAACAAATAATGGAAGCTAGGTACTTCAAAGCATGATTACAAGAATGGTAGCAAGGAAGGAAAGAGGAAATTAAATGGTGGCAGAAGATGGGAAGACGGGAATAGGAGGGAAGCAAGTGGAGCAACACAGCTTGTATGGACTGGCGTTCATGACGCATGATGGGAGATAAAATTTACGTTACACAGTGAGCACAGAGAGGCACACATTATATTACAAAAAACACAGTGAGCACAGAGAGGCACACATAAATTTACATTACACAGTGTGCACAAAGAGGCACACATAACGTTGGCCAAATCCATATACAATTGGTGTATGTTTGTGTAGAACATACACACACCGTATGTATATGGTTTTGGCAAGGAAATCAAGAAATATACAGTCGTGTACGGTGTCTGTGTACGGTGTCTGTGTACGGTGCCTGTGTACGGTGTCTGTGTACGGCCATGGCCAACCCTATGCATAATGTCCATGTAGGGTTGGCCATAACCATACATACATATATATATATATATATATATATATATATATAAACGGTGTCTACACAGTATTTTTGGCAGGGAAATCACTAAATGTACAGTCATATACGGTGCATATAAATGGTTCGGGCCAACCCTAGGAACACACCATCCCACCAGGAGAGTTATAGTGGGCAAGCGGGTGTTCTGTGGCCTCATCGTCAGAAATTGTGTTGCTGGCAGTTGTTGCTGCCGCACAAAACTAAACAACAAAACTTGGCAATACAGGACGGACGGGCCTTGCGAGTGTTCCACAATCTCACTGCAAGCATATGGTGCACGTTCTTTTGGCGAGGCGTGGAATTTTTAAAGACGAGTGATTTTTTTCAGAGATTAAAAAGTGGGTCCCATTACAGTCTACGCAGTAAGTATCCTTACAAATAGGGTTGGCCAGAGCCATATATATTTGATATTTTGGGCACGGATTCTATCGCACATACCTTTGGCACGGTCTATAAATACGGATTCGGCCAACCTTACTAATATTGCACACCGCTTTAGGCCTAAATTTTGCTACCAACTAGTCCTCAAACACAAGCATTGACAGATCCTTCCCCAATTCATGCTGGATGTGCTAGTACCACCAGCACAGCTCATCCTTCTCCATTCTTTGAATTTCATTCTGCTTCCTTTTCATGCTCTCACCTGCAAGCGCGTCTTGACCAGCTCGATGGGAGAAGTCACAGCTGCAGCCAGGCCCCCGCTCAAACTGCCACTCAGGATCTGCGGTCACACAACAGAAACCATAGTTAAGGTTGGCCAGGACCATACATGTATGGTATATGTACAGTAATTTTGGCATGGACTTTATCAAATATGCGGTTATATTTGGCGTATATATACGGTTCTGGCCCAGCCTAAACTTAATCACATTGCGATTGAGTGTGAAGGGTCATGCCTCCTAAAAGTATTGAAGCCGCAGCTGCAGCCAGACCCCCGCTCAAACTGCCACTCAGGATCTGCGGTCAAACAACGGAGATAGGGTTGGCCATAACCGTAGGTATACACCGCATGTGACCGTATATTTGGTGAATCCAGTCAAAAGACCGTACACCGTATATATGTATTGTGTCGACAACCCTAAACGCAGAACACACTCAAGCTGCATATGAGTGTGAGAAATCATTTTGCCTCAAGTACCCAACTCACAGCTGCCACCAGAATTCTTTTCATGCTGCCACCTTGAAATATGTGTGCTCCCCTGCCCCTGGCTACCCCAACAAAATCTGCAGCTTCCAAACAGGCCTCATGGGCCTTTGACGTCCATCCCGGCTCTCAAAAGCCAAATTACAAAGCAGTGCTGGCGAGTGTCTCCACCAGTGTGGTGCCTGTGACCTCCATGGAGGTCACAGGAAGCACACTGGTGGGCCTTAACTTCAGCATTAAGGATCTCACAGATGCTCATGCAACAGATCTCACAGATGCTCATATGCAACAGAGAGAAAAACAGGTAGTAGCGAAGCAGACTCTTTTTTTAGTGTGTCACATCAGCCTTGAACCAGCTCAGAAACGTTGACTGCCCTGTTCAAACCTCAAATCATCAGCAAAAACAGCACCAACCTTCATTTCCAAGCTGGGCTTGACCGCATCTTTTGTGATCACAGACTTGATGGGTGTATACAATCCAAGGCGCGCCCCTGTGGAATTGACACGTGGGTGCACACACTTATAACATTCCTTGTTTGACTTGAGCCTGGTAAGCAATTCAAGGCTGGGTTATGTTCAGAGTGACATGTTCTTAATATCGGTAGCATATTCTTTAATTTATGGTAGCACGTTCTTAATACCACACATGCACTCAATTGAAGAGCCTGCAATTATAAACATGAGCGAATTCACGTTCCGTATGATGTGTTCTCACATTTTCAAGGTGCACAAGTACCTGTGACTAATGAGGAAATGCAGATCATGTGTGGCATGACACGTGCAAGTTTGTGTGCTTGCTCAATCTATACAAAAAAGAGGAAGCAGCCAAAACAAGCTGGTCCACTTAGTGTTGATCCTGTTTAGATGTATGGCGCAGTCAAGACCACACCTCCAAAGAAAAAGCCCCGAGCCAAACTGGGCACCAGACCACTCCACAGGGCAGCCACCCCCTCGTTCCTGACCACTCCCAGGCCTGTCTTGACCTGATTATACAATTCACAAGCATGCAGCCACAAATTTATTCAGGAGTGCACTACCACGAAAGCACTAACACGTATGCAATACCACGTATGCACTACAATGTATGCACCAACACGTATACATCGTGAGGAATGTATTTAGTGGACAAAAATAACATGCTTCCGTGTTCTACGTAAATTCTGTGTATGGTATTATACATTGTTCCGTTATGGCATTTAGTATTCACCATGTCTGTAACGCACATTTTGAACATCATTTGAACATAGTACGCACTGACTCCAATGAGCGATGACACGCATGCACTAACCTATAAATTGCACTGACACGCATGAGCTATAAAACGCAGTGTGCACCAGCACATGTGCATCAATTGAGTCAGGGCGTGCACTCTTCAATGAGATCCAACAAGCATGGACTGATCTAGCAAATTGATTCAGCTAGGTGTACTTAAATGCTCAAAAACCCTTGCAACCATTTTTTCTGAACCTCAGCTCATTTGCGACTATTTCTCCTGGATCTCAACACCACGGGAGCAAAAGCTACAAGCAAAAGCTACGGTCTTATGTTGCGGTATGCTTGCACACTGCAACTCGCAACTCGTCCTCCTAAACCTTACAACAGACCGCCTTCTCCTCGCTCCTCCCGTTTGTCAACTGCACTACGGCAGAAGCCACTAGTTGCACGCTAACTACGCTGAGAAATTAGTGTTTAGTGTTTAGTGTTTAATTTTCCTTTTCCCTTTTTCCTTGGCTGATAATGCTCACTAAGATCTTGGAAACGATGCCCAACAGTGAATGCCAAGCAACAAAGACGCCTGACGAAATCACGTAGCGTGGAGCTTTTGCTATCCTCTCCGTGACGCTCGTGACAATCGCAACACAAGTCACCCTGTCTAGTTTATTACACCGATCCAAATCATGTGCGGCATGACACGTGCAAGGTTGTGTGCTTGCTCAATTTATAAGAAAGAAGAGAAGGCAGCCAAAACAAGCTGGTCCAATTATTGTTGATCCTGTTTAGCGGTATGGCGCAGTTAAGACTCACCTCCAAAGAAAAAGCCCCGAGCCAAACTATGAGCTTTCGCTATCCTTTCCGTGACTTTTGTGACGATTGCAAACTAGGTTACCTGCCTAACTTATTACACTGCACTGAGCATATGCAGTGGACAACTCTTCCACCATGCCAACATACCTGGCCCACTCTGTTTTAGGCGATCGCCTGCTCCCGATCGCAGTTTGTTTGCTTGCACGTGCACGTACACGTGCATGAGCACTTTTAAAAAGCACACAGCTTGCCACCTACCATTCCAGGAGGTCTGGCCCCCTCCGCCACCTTGCTGCGCTCCATTTGCAGCCGCACTTTCACCACATCCTGTGTGGCAGAATGGCCAAAAGGAGTTTGCACAATGAACTACGTGTTGGATATGCAAGTTGCATCCTGCAAAATAGCAAAAGAGACAGGAAGAGGAAGGGAATATCTTCGACACCTGCCTTAGCCTTCAGTTGGTACATCCAAACACGGCAATAGCAATTCTTTTTGGGGCGCCATCATGCTTAATTAGTTACTCTGTGCAAACATGGCACAACCCTTGATCGTAATTGCAGAAGAAGATGTCATCATAGGAATACTGAGCATGCATGGATGGACATATGATGCAACCATGGAAGTTGCGTGATGGTGATGCCAACCTGTTGGCTTCCGCCAATTTATTAATTATCATTGTACAGCTTGTTAATTAGATGCTGGCAATATCCGAGTATGCAGTGTGCATCTTCTGTAGGATCACTGCTGATGGAGACAATATATAGTACTCATGAGCGAGGATCCTGCCTACGGGCGGCCCCTTCCACTCCAAAGATTTTGTGGCATGCACTCACCAGAGGGTTTGTAGCTGTGTTTGCAGTGCCAACGGAAATGCCAGATGTCAGCAGCTCTGTGAGCACGCCCTTGGGCATCACAAAAGGCTGCTGTGCTGCGGGTACCTCGTCAGACGCAACGCCCTGCAGGGTATAAATAGGTGGCAAGGACGCGAGTCTAAAGACGGTGAGCGCGTGCGTTGCTGCATTAATCTCAGAAAGGTCGGAAAAAGATGATCATAGAAGCTGATGACGTGGCCGAGGTAAGGTCACGGATAACGGAAGGGCTGATGATGAGGATGCTTGTGCTGTTGGGGAGGCATGCCTTGATGCATGTGCTGCATGTCAAGAAGATGATGAGAGTAGGGACGATTACAAGGCTGCTTGGGCAGCGGGATGGATATAAGCTGACGTGGCCGAGGTAAAACAAATTACGCGAGACAGGCCTCAGCGTGAGCTGATTTCCCCCCCTGCTAAAGAGCTTGATGCACAGTTTGCATGGCAAGGGCATGAGCTCAATAGGGAAGCATGCATGGGTCTGGCTGCCCAATCAAGAGAGCGGCTGAGAGAAAGCGTCTATAGTTGACGGGTGCTACCCGCACCTTCGCGCCAGCGTCTTGGTGGTGCGCCGCGGAGCTCATGATTGCGACAAAGGCGCTGGGTTAGGATACGTCACTCGGTTCGCTGCTGCTGTCGCCCCTCCTCGGCCGGAAGAGAAAGGAGCGTGCTCCTCGTATGTGCGCGAGCTCGAGAACTGCTCAAAATAAATAATGTTCCAAGGAAACAATAAGAAATATTAACGATATAAAACTCAGAGCTGGCAGGTCATGCAGGTCAAACAAGGGTTTATTTGAATGAGTACAGAACAAGTCCTTTAAAACTTTCCTATCCTTTTTCTGACTTTGAATGCCAGTATTTCTCCCAAGTGCAAGCATTCAAGTGCACGTTTACTGCTGCTCGCAAGAAATATGAGTTAACTGAGTACAAACGATCAGCTGCGTGGCCTGGGGCCATCCTTCTGAAAAGGTGAGGGAGATGGCTTGATGGCTTGTAGGTGAACTCGAATTAGGCTGCTACAACTTGGATGCAACATGGTGCAAGTTTGTCCTCTTTTTTGACGTGCCCAAAATACATAGATGCCGAGAAATCCCCCTCTTTGATTCAATGCGGTCGGTTGGTCCTGGCAAGTGCTTGATTGATTAAACCTGTTTAATTCAGTGCTGTAATGTACAAATAACGTTGTACCTTGTTCCCTTTGTTTGTAGGTGCTTTCAAGTCTGTGGTACTACAGCAAACATTCCTCACACTTTAACAGTGCTCAACATATGCAGCTTGGCAGTCACACTTTGACTGATAATTGCAAGTATGGGCCATAAGCATGGGTGCAAGCTTATCTGTCAAACGCAAGGCAAGAGCTCATACACATCTACTCTGGCACCCCTGGTGCTTGGTGGAAAAGGCCTTGTGCTGCAGCTGATCAGGAACTGCCCGTTTGCATTACAAGCAAACTCACAAATGGAAAGATCATTCAGCTTTCATCAAAAATGGTTGAACATCCAAGTAAAGTCAAGCCCGCTTAAATCACAATTAGCACAAGTCACCCGGAAGACGTGCAACCACAACAACTCTCTGAAATTTAGCTGAGGCCCTGCGCGTCAGGCACTCTGCTGCTGTTGCGCACCACGGCAACGGCCCACAAGTCTAGAGCAAGACGGGCAGCTAGGGGAGCCTGCGGCCAGAAGTTGCAGTAATGGAGAAATGGTGGCTAATGCAGCCAGAGAGCTGTTTTCTTATGGCCAATAGACAGAGTGTGCACTTAATCAGGCAATGGTAGCACAAATAGCCAGAGAGACTGCAGCGCTTCATTGTGGTGGGAAAGAAATCATCATGAATGCGGCCAAATTGCATTTCAGTAACGCCCAAGCAAAACGTGCTTATTAAGGCAAGGGAAACATGGACAGGCAGAGGGGTTTGCAACAAAGAGAGTTAAGTCGACAAGAAAGAAATGCAGATAGTGTGAACAGTACCGGAATGGACCAGCGATGTTGTATTTTTTTGTTCTGCACCATCCAGTCGTCCAGCCTTTATTTGTGCCTGAAGTTATCAAGCTGTCCATGTTATCGACAAGTTGCTCCTCTTTCAACGGGAACTGGTTTTCACAGTCTGCACGATTTTCCTTGCATTAAGGACACCATACATTATTTCTTCATGTCTGTATATGTTTGTATACAAGCAACGATTTTGCAACCGTTATCTGTCCAAACCATTGTCACAACAAAGCAAACAAAGCAACACAATTTTCTCCGTGCTCAACCTACCAGCAGGTTGCCCGTTGATGCGTACAGTATACTGGCTTGCAAGACCTGGAAAAAAGATAAACAAGATAATGTCGTGATGTAAAGTGCTGCATTCAAGGATACAATTTGGTCATTTGTGTGTCTTCTATCATCCAGACTGACTTTGTGCAGTGTAGAATGGCATTACCTGCTTACATATGGCATTGACTGCTTACATATGGCATTACCTGCTTACGTATGGCGTTACCTGCTTACGTATGGCATAACCTGCTTACGCAAAGGTCTGTGCTCTCTTATGGACATTTGTAGAATAATGTTGGACCCTAGGACACGAAGTGTCTAGGGCCTATGGTTTGTTAGAGAAACCGAGAGTCTTATAGCTTAGAAAAGATCACCTTTCTCCAAAAACTTTTATAGCCAAATCGAGTAAGAAGCTCATGCTGAGAAGGATGGTGCTTTCCGATTGTTGAACAGTGCCCTGGTTGGCAACCCGGACGCTTTTTATGAGCTCCTCAATATTAAAACTAGATAGCTGGAAAGAAGACTAAATTTTAAGACATACTGGGCCTTCCCGTCTCAAATGGCGATGCCGCGAAATGCAAGCCTGGTCCCCGAGCGGAGTTATGTTTTTGCATGTTCGCGATGAGTAGGAAGTTAAACTTAATATCGTGGAGCACAATTGCATTCCGGCCACTTGTTGTTGTGGTGACGCGTCGCGCGGAGAGGGCACTGCCCGAGATTGTGAACAGAGATTCAGAGTTGCAAAGTTTCAGCCCCATAGAGCCGTCCTCCACTACAGGCAAGGGCGATTGCAACAGGCCTGCACCAGCCATCTTACTTGCTTGCACTTTCTTTGCATGACACTAGGCACACACATCAGGTCGAACACAGGATCTTAAGGATTTTGAGGACGCAAGTATGCATTGAGCACCATCATTGGGCAAACGCACAGCTCATGCATTTGCACATGCAAGGCTAGCTGGGATGAGCAGGGACCTAGTTCCAAGAGCCCTCTCTTTGCACACAACTCTGCTCTCTTTGCACACAACTCTGCTTAGGGCAGCCAGAATTGCCAGGCATAGGTATAGGAGACCATGCCAATTGGGAATTCAATAAAGGGCAAGAAAGCCCTTGCTCATCGCAGACCTTTGGCTGTCACGACGAGGTTATGGTATTCAGCTTATGCATGGATTGCAAGTATGGGCTATGAATCCAAGGTGTCTGACCTGTTCCTAGAGACCTTAAGCACAGCGCCAGGAAAAGATATGTAAATTGAATGGACCTAGGGTCCCCAAGCGCAGCGCCACTATTTTTATTTGGGCAGCCGGTGGTGCGTCTACAGTGCGCGGCAATTGTGATGTGCATGATATGTACTCCTTACCGGTGCAAGCCCATACGAGAACTGCAAAAGCGCTCACACTCAAAGTGCCTGTATATAATTGTAGAAGGCCTGCACACAACAACTGCCTAAACCAAGAAGATAATAGGTATGCTCCTGAAAACGTCAGTATAACAGTTCTGTCGCAGCTTTGGCTGCCCTTTCCTTCCTTCTACTCCCCGGGCCACCCGTTCTGTATTCTGCACAATGTGACAATTCCTTGGAGATGCTCGTAAATTCAACCACATACGAGGTATACACTTTTTTTTACACCTGTGCCAGGAGGCTCCAGTAAGCAGAACCTTTGGACGGCACGTGTCAAATCGATTAATAATTATATATTCGGAATTCTGATGTTGACAGCTAACGATTGGTATATGTATGAGTCGAATCGAAGGGTGGGGGGGGGTCCGAGGGGGTCCAGAATTTTTGGGACCCCCCCTCCAAAAAGTTACTGGGCCACTCCTACGAAATTTTGAATATATCATCGGAATCCTCAGCTTAAGCCCAGTTGATTGGCACCCTTATTGGGCAAATTGGGTTAAGGCCTAGGGAGGGGTCGGTGGACATGTTTAAAGTCAGAGGCACACACGCTCGGGTGCCTACCGTGGGGTGAGTCAAGCCAATGAAGCAGCAATTTACCCCAAACTTACAGGATTGTGCCAGCATGAGATAGTCGGTGGAATTCTGAAGAATTGGAAGCAATGTGGGGCTGTGCAAGCCAGTTGTGGGTGCCTGGTAATTCATGTGTGCATGGGCGTCCGTATCTCAGTTTTTGCCCCGCAGCTCTGCAACACTTCAGTTTCAGGTCTTGATGAGTATGCAGATGGATGCCTATTTGAAAAAAGAGCAGATTGGTACCCTTTTTGTCCGGGTGGGGGCACTGAAAGGGGGGGTTAAGGGGGGGGGGGGAGGTCAGGGGGTCTAGCCCAAAAATCATACGTGCCTATACAATTTTTTTCTGGAGCCTCCTGCCTGTGCAGTCCTAAATATAGCCACCATATCCATTTCAGGATGCTCACTACTTCATTTTGAAGGGCACAGTATTCACCTGGACGGACCCAAATATAGCCACCATAACCATTTCAGGATGCTCCCTACTTCAATTTGAAGGGCACAGTATTCACCTGGACGGACCCAAATATAGCCACCATGTTGTACACCACACCATCCTCTTGTGTAGGCTCGTCTGCTTGTACCATGTCATTCAGATCCACCGCTTCCACCTGTGTGTAGGCAAGACACGTTACTCATAATCAGATATCTGTTTCCACCAAGAACTCTACCCTTCCTCTACTCTACTCTACCCTACCTCTACTCCTACCCTACCTCTACTACCCTCTATCTACTCTACTCTCTCTGCTCTACTCTGATCTAATCTACCCTACCCTACACTGCCCTCTGTCTAACAATGCTGTGATGCTGAAAACATGCAAATCAAATTCAGCTTTCAACCACCTCCTAGGTTACTTTGCGAGAACAATGACTACTACCACAGTTACTATTTGATCACTTGCCGTTGTCCTGTGTGCGGGCCCATGCAATTCACAATTTATTTCTAACCATATACAATGCGTGCAGATGCCGTTTCCCTGTGTGTGGGTCTATACACAAATAATCCAAGTTTCAACCATATCCTAGGTTGCTATGCGTGCGCATGCCGTTGTCCTGTGTATGGGCCCAACTTCCTTTGCCATACACATAAAGGTCCACGCATGCGCAAATGGAGTACCTACAAAATTAGTAATCCACGATTGAGCGTTGCAATAGACATAGGCGAACATGATCTTATAGCACAGTGAACAGCACGCCATCAAAATATCCACGTCAGCCCTTGTCCACTACACAGCCAAAATCAAGCAATGTATTTAATCAGCCAAAACCAATCAATGTATCCACGTCAGCCTTTGTCTATCCATGTCATCAATGTATCCACGCCATCTACAAGCCATGTATCCACGCCATCAGTGTATTAACGTCAGCCCTTGCCTTTTACGCAGCTAAAATCAATCAATGTATCCACGTCAGCCCTTGTCAATGTATCCACACCATCAATGTATCCACGCCAGCAATGTACCCACGCCATCAATGTATCCACGTCAGCCCTTGTCTCTCACGCAGCCAACCAACCTCTCACAGCCAAACTACCAGAGCCTCCGACTTCCGTCTGAACCTTGCAACTAAGCAGTGCACACCCACCTCCCCAACTCCCATGACACAATGACACAATGCACACTACCCACCCAATTCCTAAAAAAGTGCAAACCTACCTTGAAAAATGTGCTATCAAAAACACATTGCAATGCCACCTCCCCAACTCCCATGACACAATGCACACCACCCACCCAATTCCTCAAAACGTGCAAACCTACCTTTAAAAATGAGCTATCAAAACTACATTGCAATGCCACCTCCCCAACTCCCATGACACGATGCACACCACCCACCCAATTCCTCAAAACGTGCAAACCTACCTTGGAAAATGAGCTATCCAAACCACATTGCAATGCCACCTCCCCAACTCCCATGACACAATGCACACCACCCACCCAATTCCTCAAAACGTGCAAACTTACTTTTAAAAATGAGCTATCAAAACCACACTGCAATGCCACCTCCCCAACTCCCAAAGCACCTTGCACACCCACCCACCTCCCAGTACCTCAAAATGTGCAGACCTGCTATAGAAACCAAGTTACCAATTGCACTTTGCACACTCGCCCCCCCAGCTTTCAAACAAAGTGCACACCCTCCTGTACACAAAGCACTTGATGCCCCACGCGAAAACAGCTGCATACCTTCCTCCCATATGCTGAATGCATTCCTCACCCTCCCGTACACAAAGCACTTGATGCACCACGCTAAAACAGCTGCACACCTTCCTCCCATAATGCTGTATGCATTCCTCACCCTCCCGTATGCAAAGCACTTGATGCACCACGCAAAATCAGCTGCAACCTTCCTCCCATAATGCTGAATGCATTCCTCACCCTCCCGTACACAAAGCACTTGATGCATCACGCAAAATCAACTGCACACCTTCCTCCCAGCTTTCTGAATGCATTCCACACCCTCCTGCACAAAACATGTCCGGGCCTCAATTGCTGCACATATTGCCATCAGCCAGAGACTCGGGCTGTAGGCCATCCTTGTAACCCCTTGTAACCCCTTGTAACCCCAATTGCTGCACAGCCACCTCCCAGCTTTCAGAATGCATTCCACACCCCCTGCACACACAAAAAAACGGGCCTCAAGTGCTGCACACCTTCACACCTACCTCTCCCGTCACGGCATTCAAGGCCAGGGCTTGATTAGGCCCGAGCTTTCCCCCACTCTGTCGCTGACTACCTGTCCCACTTTCGCTGCTCTTGCTGCTGCTGCTGCTGGTACCAACGTCACCGCTTGCACTGCTACGGACCCCTGCCGAACCTCCAGTGATGTCCGCGTCTCTACCACTACTGCTAGGATTTGTCACTGCCACATTCTGACCTTCCTGCTGTGTCTGTGTCCCTTGTCGTGGGTGAGCTGGGCTATTCGGAGCCCCTGTATTCCCTCCCTCCTCCTCCTCCTCCTGAAATGTGTATATGTGTATACGCGTGAGTGAGAGTGAGAGTAAGAGTGAGAGTGAGAGTAAATGTGTGAATGAGAGAGAGAGAGAGAGAGAGAGAGAGAGAGAGAGAGAGATAAGTAGAGAGAGTGTGTATGCGTGTGCGATAATATGTATCAACAAAATGGTGTGTATGCGTGCTTCTGCACGCACCATCTTGCCATCTAGCACACCGCTGCGAAGGATGAATCGAGCCCATTTTTGTGCTTGTTCGGCAGTGCTGGTGGTGGCCCATATCGACAGCACACCCACAGCCAATGCTCCAATCCACCTGCGAGTGCATGTGTGCGCCAAAACAAGTGTGAGTGTGTGCGTGTGCGTGTCTTTGCATGGTGGCCCATATCGACAGCACACCCACAGCCAATGCTCCAATCCACCTGCGAGTGCATGTGTGCGTCAGAAACAGCGTGAGTGTGCGCGTGTCTTTGCATGAGCGTGCCCATGCTAATTGCATGTGTAGTACGTCAGTACAAGTTTGTATGCGCGCACTTTTATGTGAGCATGCGTGCGTGTGGGCATGCGTTTCAGTGCACATACATAAGATACAAAGCAAAATATCACACAGACTGATGCAGGCACATTGCTATAGGTCACGGGCGATTGAGCACAATACAGCTAAAAATAATACAATGTTAATGACATCTGATGGTCCAGCGAAGGCTACAGGCACTTGAGCTCAAGAGAAAACTAAACTAAAGATTACACAAATTATGAAGGACATCTGATGGTCGAGTCTGCATTGACATGACAAAGCTGAGCGCCCAGGCGCCTTCCAACCTCAGGAACTGAACAGCGTCAACCTCCGAGGCCTGTAATGATGCATCTAATCTGCAGTTGCATCTAATGATGCAATGAGGCATCTAATGATCAACCTCCGAGGCTTCTAATGATGCAATGAGGCATCTAATGATCAACCTCCGAGGCATCTAATGCTGCAATGAGGCACCTAATGATCAACCTCCGAGGCTTGTAATGATGCAATGAGGCATCTAATGATCAACCTCCAAGGCTTGTAATGATGCAATGAGGCATCTAATGATCAACCTCCGAGGCTTGTAATGATGCAATGAGGCATCTAATGATCAACCTCCAAGGCTTGTAATGATGCAATGAGGCATCTAATGATCAACCTCCGAGGCTTGTAATGATGCAATGAGGC
>Ga0307947_1002922_pt1:0-7500 | contig 13776 bp, 14 predicted proteins | sample OrgLakmetagen232_FD_201840 | JGI IMG/M metagenome (GOLD analysis project Ga0307947, IMG submission 201840) | Saline water microbial communities from Organic Lake, Antarctica - #232 | ecosystem: Environmental > Aquatic > Non-marine Saline and Alkaline > Saline | place: Antarctica: Organic...
GGTGGGCTGTTTGGGTTTGTGAGGGGCATGTTTGGAGGAAAGGGGCCTTCAACGGGGGGCAGCAGTGAAATCAGTACTAGCGAGGTGAGCTCAAGCATGCCCTGGGACAGTACCTCGGATGAGGATCTTGGCCCTGATGACACGGATGATGAGGGTAGCGGTAGGGGAGGGAATGGGAGAGGTGGAGGTGGAGGTGGAGGTGGAGGTGGAGGTGGAGGGAATGGAAGTGGAAGAGGTGGAGGTGGAGGTGGCGGTGGCGGCTCGGACGGACCAGGTATTGCAGTTGTTCGTCTGACAGTGCTAGGGGTGTGCAGGAGCAGTTGTTTTATAACCAGCGTTTGGGATGCGTAGGAATTGGGGCCTGTTTATTAAAATGGCCAGAAACATATGCATAGAGAGATTTGAAGTGTACTCAGCACCAAAGTGGCTCCAATTCCTTGTGCCAATGCGGGGAGCGGTTTTTGCTGCTTGTGTAGAAATGTGCTTTGTATGTCCGGTCCTTTGAGAAGGGACTTGTGTGAGCACATGGTCACGGGCAGTGTGTAGATGAACAGTGTATCGTCGCAGGCAGTGTAAAGGTGAATGGCAGTGTACAGGTGAATGCTGTCAGGTCTTGGACAGCAAATAGATGAACGGTGTATGGTCGCAGGCAGTGTTTAGGTGAACGATGTAGAGGTGAATGGTGCCTGGTCTCAGGCAGTGTGTAGGTGAACGATGTAGAGGTGCATGGTGTCTGGTCTCGGACAGTGTGTAGGTGAACAGCGTATGGTCGCAGGCAGTGTGTAGGTGTACGGTCCTGGCTAACCCTGCTGATCTGTAAAGCAGGTACAAGCAGTGGTGCTTGTTAAGAGTTATTGACTTAAGAATTGCCAGCCACACTCTGGCTGTGCACATGGCAGGCGTGTGTAAACTATTTGCTACGTATGAAGCGTGCTTGAAAGACATGTAGTGCTGCCTGCCCTCAATTTGTTTTATAAAGGTGTGGGACGCTCTGGCTGTGTGCACACGTTGCCGGCATGCGTTTTTGTCGCGTCACTTGAACTCTACAATACATAGCCGCCACAGCTTTGTATCGTGCTCTTCTCTCTCTCTCTTTCTCTCTCTCTCTCTCTCTCTCTCTCTCTCTCTCTCTCTCTCTCTCTCCCTCTCTCTCCCTCTCTCTTTCTCTCCCTCTCTCTCCCTCTCTCTTTCTCTCCCTCTCTCTCCCCCCCTCTCTCTCTCTCTCTCTCTCTCTCTTTCTCTCTCTCCCCCTCTCTCTCTCCCCCCTCCCCCCTCTCTCTCTCTCTCTCTCTCTTATGACCCACATACTCGCACACGCGTGCACACACACACACGCATAGATACACACACGTGTACACACTTGTTTCAATTCACAGTGACTGGACGTCCATTGGGCCAGGAGGGCGTAACAGGGGTGCAGGCACCCAACTCTCCAAACCAGATCGGTGGTAGCGGTGAGAAGTCAAAGGCTGATGCTAGGTGGTGAAGATTTTATACGTTTGAGGACAAATGTTTCCAGTTTTGCCCCTGTGATGTGCACGATGTGACGCTACGAGTGTTGTTGGATGTACTGCGAATAAAAATCTCAGCGATTGGTGTTTGCAGAGGAATCATTCTTGGCAAGTTATGATCATGCCATGTTCTCATGTACCATGGCATGTAAGCATAGTTGATGTTGCAAAGTATGAACCCTTTTTGTACAGTATTCATGTTTTCTGGATTGGTTTACAAGGCTTGATATGTGCTCGCCTGACTTGTTTCTTGTACAAGAAATTAATGTTCATTCTGCTACATAGCGTTGTAAATTGTAAATACCTTTCAACCATGATCATAAAACAAGTCGTGCGCAAGTAAAAAACTGTGCAGCTTTGAAGGATTCTGCGTGTGAATCTTAAGGTGGCTACATTAGTCAGGAATAAATTGGGTGAAGAGCCACACAAGAATATCCACTTGAGAATAGAAAAAGAGGGATTGGGGGTGGTTGGGAGGTGATACTCCATACAAATGGTTGCACTGGCTACAAGCCCCTCTTCTACCACCCAACAAAGCAGAATGCCAGCTTGCCAAAAGCAACATGAGACGTGCCAAAAGTGCTGCCAGTGACATTTCTAGTGCGCTGGAACAAAGATATAAGAGCAATTTAGTATACGCTGCTCAACCTGGTCAGAGAAATTAAACAAGACATGCCATCAGATGCAACGTGAAATGCCAAAAATGCAGACGGTATATACCTTTCCTAGCACTTAAGAATATGAAGCTACTAAGTGGTCTCCTGTCGCCTCCTCACATTGAACTCTTCTCAGAGAGGGGGGAGTAGACGTCAAACGACTTTTTAATATACTCAAGCCGCTAGTAACACGCTTTGTCGTGACAATGGGGATTAAAAGTGCTGAGGCTTGGCCTGAAACAGGTTTTGAAGGGTTGGAAGGAGTACTGGAAAGTGCAAGCCTGGTATGGACAAGTTGGACTAGGACAAGTTTGGGGGGGTTCCAACACAACAAAACCTTGCAACTAGACATCAAAGCCGTCCAGTGGTGTGTTAGTTATGCCCATCGAAGGAAGAGGCAGGTATTTGGACCCCAAACAGATTCCCCAAGGGACAGAGACATACATTTTGTAGAAATAATAAAAGCTCAGACATAAACCCGCAATAGACATTAGATGAAGCGCACAACCAACTTGTACCTCATATCCAGTGTCTATGAACAAGGCCTCCAAGCCTGCGAGGCATCTTTTGAAACAACAAAGTCACACTTCATGAAAAGAAAAAGAAAAAAATACGCAGGCAGTGAAAACCACTCCCCACATTAATTAAGGGAAAGGAGCCACTCTGGTACCAAGTACCGTTAAGCTCCTCCACCGCAAAAAGGAAAGGAAAAATCAATGGGGATCAAGAGGGTTGCAGGCTTGGCCTGAAACCGGCTCCTGATGAGAGTTGATAACAGTAACGGAAAGGGCACGTCTGGTATGGACAAGTTTAGCAGCAAAGTTCACAGAGTGCACTTGGAGCTTGGAGGCAAGCTTCTTTACTCTTTGAGAATCAAGACCCAGTTCCTTGAAAGGCTTCAGAGTGTGAGTGTTGTAGATGGTGCCACCCACACCCAAATGGATGATGTGGAGAGTAACGGAGTCTCCATGGAGAAATGTTGCAGAGATCTTTGTGCTGTTCCTTTGCGGCGTTCAGCTGGTTCTGAGGTCTGGTGTCCTCACAGTACTTGATCTCGACGAGGTGGATGTCACGCCGAGGTTTGCTGAGGTCTTTAGGTCGATGCTGTCTGGGGTTGGTGGCTCAACTGGTGGCTGGCGGTGCTGCTGAGGTACTTCATGTTATACTCCTTGGAGTCGGGGGGAGCAATCTACACCATAACTTCTTTACACCATAACTTCTTTACACCATAACTTCTTTACACCATAACTTCTTTACTTAACTTGGGCATCCCCACGCACAAAGTGCACCAACTAGCTACTAAACTACACTGCCACGCAATAAAACGCTTAAATAAGATCACAAAAACAAGACACAAAATGCACCATGTCTGTGCCTGGTGCTCTTGCTTGTTTGAGGCTGGTACTCCAGTCTCTTTGTGACTTCTTTCCTCCTTCTAGTACTCCGTTGGACCTCTCTGACTGGGCCTTTTTTGTCTGCCGGTAAAGGAGTTATACGGTACTCGGTACCAAAGTGGCTTACTTTTCCTTAATTTCATGTGGGGAGTGGTTTTCACTGCCTGCGTATTTTTCTTTTCTCTGTTCTTTACACCTTAAGAACAACAGTGATAACGGGGGATCGGGAAGGGGGGTTACTAGTAGAGCGGCTGGCTTCAGGAGGGCTAGGCGCAGGCCAGATTGCATGGCTGACCCGCTGGATCTTGTGAGTACAAGCCTGTTGTTTCTCTTTTTCGATGTTCGGTGGGTTTTTTGGGCTAGTGTGAGCAATAGTCGAGAGCCTTTCCTTATTGCACGCTGATGTTTTCAGGTGAAGCTTTTTGCTTCTAGTTTGGCAGTGTTAGTTGACAAAATGTAGCTTGGAAGCATAAGGTGCCCAACCAACTGATTCCCACTGAAAATCCTCTCCTATTTCTATTCTCCAATTGTTTTGTCTGCCTCTGCATTATTGCAAAGATTGGTGGCAACACCGATACATATACACAGGTCCCCTTTCATCATGTGCAACAAAAGCGCTTGCTGGAGCTCAAGGCCTTAAGTTGGAAAGAGAGTGAGCCTTCGCCATAAGCATCATACGGATGAGACGAGGCATTGAATACAACCCCCACAAATATGCGAGCAATACTCCTAGTGGTGTGCAGGCTTCTGCCTCCCAACCACCTGATCCTTACTGAAAATTCTTTCCTCTTATGTTCTCCAAATGGGATGTTCTCTGCATCCCTTGGGTGGTGCAAAACACAAAACATCTTTTCCTAATCCATGCCGGCAGTGTTAACACTGTCTGCGTGTTTTCTCTTCTTTTTGGTGCAGAGGCCTTCGTGCTGTTCCTGCGCCGCGCTCAGCCGGTTCTGAGGTCTAGTGTCCTCACAGTACATGATATCGATGAGGTGGATGTCACGTTGAAATTAGGTATGCTGAGATATTAAGGTCGGGTACTAGAGTGTTAAGAGGGTAGGGTTTATGAGGTCCAAAGGACGAAGGAGGAGAAATGGAAGCTTGCTTGCCTGACCCCCTAGTATATCCGGGTAATGCTAGGACATTAGCTAGGTATCCTCAATGTTGTTTCGAATGAATTTTGTTGGCCTCTCAAATAATTGCCAGGTATTCGTCATATTGCTTCGGCTCAACACAATCTTTGCCTTGCCCTCCTGCACACCCTTTTCTTAGAGTAGCCATATGTGCACAGCTGATGGATAAGGTAAAAAAGATTGGATGAAACGTATGATAATGAATTCAGATGCACGCTTTTGTGATCTCTCAGCCACGTACTACTAGGTCAGAAATCAGGCAGCCTGGCCGTCGCAGCGGGCTACAGCAAAAAGTGAAGGTACAAATGTCTGAGCACAGAGTCGCCATCCAAAAGAAACCCCAGCAGACCAGCGACCCAAAACTGCTTGCAGCGGCCAAGCATATGAACAAGCCCTTCTCAAGCGAGTCCTAACAGCCACCTAAGTTGCCACCAATCAGGGAATAATCACGTAGATGGTCACTTGTCCTGACTCAATTTTCGAGGACTGATGCCAAGTGCCGTTCATGTGTTCAACAGTCTTGAAAGTTTCAATAAGAACAAAGCAAAAAGTGGAACAGCAGCAAAACAAAACCGCAACCGACGCGATTCGAACGCGCGCGGCCGAAACCACCTCCTGACGTGTGCTGATAGATTAGCAGGGAGGCCCCTTAACCACTCGGGCACGGTTGCGCCGTAGGCCAGGCAATAATATTTGTGACATTGTTGCTAATCTTATTTTTTATGTACAAACATGCAAATCCTGAACAGTTCAGTGAGGCGCAGATTTCGAGGTTTTGGTGGATTGTTTAGTGCTTGCAATGGTCCCTCAACATATTTGACGTCAGCTGCTCAACAGGTGTCATTGAGACGACGACTTGAGCATTTCGGCCCGCCCGTGTTGGGTGAACCTCAGCAGAACATGTTCTGCTAATAAACCAGGAGTGGTGCTGTGCAAACATCACACATCTACAGCTTACCATGTAGACGAATACAGACGTGCCTACACACTGCTTCATTCTTGCTTTGTGCGTGTACTCACGCGAGGTGTGTTTGCTGAGCGTTCAACTGCGTACAAGGGCTCAGCACGCACGCACACACGCGCATGCAAAATGCTTGATGACACCCGGAAGGCACGTAAGCTGAAACTATAAGCTGCACCCCCTCGTTCCAGTAACCTAACAGACACAACAAAATCAGCCAACTACCAGGTGCACCAGCTCTGGTGTCGGTGCAATACAAACGTTTGAGTAGATTTCAGGGGCAGCAGGATTAAATCATCTGTTTTTAAACTTGGTTTCCTGCATCTTTTTGCTAGCTTATTTATCAAGGAGGATGCCATAATGTAGGTAGCAAGTGGAATATGTGCACCAAACTTCTAAACTTAAAATCTTGGTCTGGTATGGGTAAATAGCATGAACCTTAAAAGATGTCGGCAAACTCCAACGCGATGGCCTTTAAGTAACGCGAGGATACTAGAGTTGAACGCCATAAAGGAACCAGCATGGAGCTGTGTCATTATTAATGCGATGCCTCCCCCACATTATTTCCACACCATCCTTTCATGAGGTGGTGGCACCAGTAGATGCAGCGTACTCTGGAGCCTTTCAAGGAGCTGGGCCTTGATATTTGCAGACCCAATCAAGAAGTCGGCCTTACCTGATGAAATAATACGTTTGCTAACTTCGTCCATACTGGACGCGCCTTTTACATTTTTAGAAGCTTCACTCAAGGATTTGCCTTCAAGTTTAGCCCGCAACCCTCTTGCCTTACCTCTTAGTTAATTTCAATTTCTATTGTGGAAATTTTCACGATTTGTTCAATAGTTCAGGTGTTCTCGTTGATCTAATTAGATGTAAATAAATGCAGGCAATGAATTGTCCATTGGTGTGGCTTGTCGTATGTGTGTTGTTCAACAGTTTCACTCCAAAAGGGCGAAAGGGGGAACAAAAATAATTGCAAACAAAGAAAAGGGACTAAGTCACCTAGATAATGGTTGCCATTAAATATAACTAAATTTTGCCGTGTGATTGGCTCGCTTTACTTTTTGCCAAGGTGATGTGGTTTGGCGCGTCATGTTAAAGTGGGCCTTGTCCTGCGTACCTAGCAGGAAAACTGGTGCGCACATATCTGCTGGGTTTTTATTAAGGCGTAAATGAGTGTTTGATCCGGGTCTGTGTGACTGCAGACAACCAATTGAAAATACATGTTACAAAGTTACAAAAGATTATTCCGTTACGGATTCCGGGTTCCAAAGAAATGCGTTAATAACACAAGGCCTCCTCGTAGTCCCCACAGCTACTGTTCATGATGAATGTAAAAATCTGAAGAGCACTGTGGCAGAATTTTTTCCTTGATTAGAAATTGAAAATGAGGAAAACCATGAAAGATTATTTGTTGTGCGACAGAGCGGTGAAAAAGCACGCACTAACCTGATTTGCAACAGGTCCGGGTTCAGCATTGTTTTTGGCAGATACTTCAGGGGGAATCCATTTGCATACATATTTAGGTAAACAATAAGTGGGGCAATCAATTCTATTTGCAAACCAGTCCCCTTCTACAGTCAAGCAACTTAAGTACCCCTCAAACCTACTTAAGTACCCTACTATAATCTGCGTTTGGGAGTACCGTACTTAAGTTGGGGGAAGGCTATGTACCCCTACTTAAGCATTTTCCCTCTTAAGTACCCCCCTACTTACATTCACTGTAGTACCAGGAGTTTTTTTTGGAAGGCATGTATAATTTTTGGGGTGGACACCCCTGAGGGACCACCCCCCCCCCCAAACCCCCCTTCCAGTGCCCCCACCCAAACAAAAGGGTACCAATCTGCA
>Ga0307947_1002922_pt1:12500-13776 | contig 13776 bp, 14 predicted proteins | sample OrgLakmetagen232_FD_201840 | JGI IMG/M metagenome (GOLD analysis project Ga0307947, IMG submission 201840) | Saline water microbial communities from Organic Lake, Antarctica - #232 | ecosystem: Environmental > Aquatic > Non-marine Saline and Alkaline > Saline | place: Antarctica...
TGAGTCAAGGCCGTGTAGCTGACTTGGCTGGTCAACCAGGGACCAGGGTTTGAGTCCCAGCAAGCTCTTTGCCTTTTTGCTTTTTCCCCCCTTTGCAAATCACTCCAGTACCTGCTAGTTGCAAATCCCCTTTTCCCCTAAATGGGAGTCACTTGGTACAACAAAAGTCAAGATTTTGGCGCTGCCAGTATGTTGGCAACTTTTGGGAAGGGCTTCAGTGCTACTCGCCTTTGGCTTGAGCACCATGCGTAGCAAAATTGATTTACAACGCTACACACCCCAAAACCTTAAACAACAATGGCTCACACACACAAACACACACACGCAAACACACACACACACACACATACACACACACACACACAACACACAAAACGCACGCGCACACACGCGCACACACACTTACATGCACACACATAAACCACACACACACACCGCAGGTGTGTGACCATGAATCAAGTAAAGGGCATCTTTGGTCTGGGCATGGAGGATTATATTGGGAAGATTGCCTTTCCAGCTGTGCAGGTAAGGAGGGCAGCACTAATGTGTGGTGCTAATACATTGTTAATGTGTGTTGCTGATACATTGTTGTTCGTAATTTGAACGTGTTTCTGTGCCACTCGTGTTTTGCTGCGTGGCATTGTTCTGCATGTGTATTTGCAAACCCGCTGAACATGTCAGCACGCCAGGTGCTGCTGTTTACCTTTTCTGCGGACACGCCCCCCCCCCAAAATAAAACAACAATCATGAATTGTGGATTTTAATCTGAGTGAACACACATGCACACACTTATGCCTCTCAGATGCTGACGTATCTCTGGGTGGCCGTCTTTTCATGCACCCTAGTTATGCACCGGTTTTGCTGAAACTTGTATCCGTCTGTGTGTGTGCGTGTGTGTGCGTGTGTGTGCCCTTGTGTGTGTGTGTGTGTGTGTGTGTGTGTGAGAGAGAGAGAGCGTGTGTGTGCATCATACGTGTGTGTAGTTGTGTATTGTGTACCCCCAGACGCCCCTTCTCACTGCAACACATTTCACGTGCCCAAGTTATTTTGATACAAATATCTACACGCTTGATGCCACCCTTCACAAGTCATTGCCAGGGCTCTGTCTGAGGTACAGCCACAGCTGCTCTTGCTCTCTCTCTCTCTCTCTCCCTCTCTCTCTCTCTCTCTCTCTCTCTCTCTCTCTCTCTCTCTCTCTCTCTCACACACACACACACACACACACACACACACAAACAAACACACACACACACACACACAAACAACACCCCACAAA
>Ga0307947_1002925_pt1 | contig 13773 bp, 17 predicted proteins | sample OrgLakmetagen232_FD_201840 | JGI IMG/M metagenome (GOLD analysis project Ga0307947, IMG submission 201840) | Saline water microbial communities from Organic Lake, Antarctica - #232 | ecosystem: Environmental > Aquatic > Non-marine Saline and Alkaline > Saline | place: Antarctica: Organic Lake...
ACAACGCACATGAGCCAGCACACGTGTATCTAGCACCGGTGCGTCACAACGCACATGATCCAGCACACGTGTATCTAGCACCGGTGCGTCACAACGCACATGATCCAGCACACGTGTACCTAGCACTGGTGCATCACAACGCACATGAGCCAGCACACGTGTATCTAGCACTGGTGCGTCACAACGCACATGATCCAGCACACGTGTACCTAGCACCGGTGCGTCACAACGCACATGATCCAGCACACGTGTATCTAGCACTGGTGCGTCACAACGCACATGATCCAGCACATGTGTATCTAGCACCGGTGCGTCACAACACACATGATTCACCACACGTGTATCTAGCACCGGTGCGTCACAACACACATGATTCAGCACACGCGTATCTCGCACCGGTGCGTCACAATACACATGATCCAGCACACACGTATTTAGCACTGGTGCCTCACAACGCTCATGATCCAGCACACGTGTAACTAGCACCGGTGCGTCACAACACACATATTCCAGCATGTATGTATGTTGTGATTGTATGATATTTAATACAAAGCACGTATGCCGACGCACTAAAGTCAAATTTGTGTGGTGGTCGTGCAGGTGCGAGCACTACCAAACTGCAGATGCCCTGACCATCATTCCCGCTCCAGATTCCTCCTCTGCCGCTGCCACAGCTGCACTTGCAAGCTCTAGTGCTGCTGCTGCTGCTGCTGCTGCTGCGGGTCCTTCACGTGAGAACAACAGGAGGCCAGGGCAAGGGCAGCCTGCAGTTGGTAAGTGGGCAGTCGTTTGCATGGAATGTGTGGTAAGTGGGCAGTCGTTTGCATGGAATGTGTTGTAAGTGGGCAGTCGTTTGCATGGAATGTGCGTTTGTGTCCGTGGAGTCTTTAAGAGCCCAGCAGGAGCAGGGGCAGGGGCTGCCAGCAAATTGTAAAAGGAACAGTTGCGTGTACTTGTAGGGTGGGTGCGCGGCTATGGTATCTTTAAGCGCCCAGCGGGAGCAAGGGCAGGGGCACCCGGGAAATTGTTAAAAGGAACAGTTGCGTGTACTTGTAGGGTGGGTGCGCGGCTATGGTATCTTTTAAGCGCCCAGCGGGAGCAAGGGCAGGGGCACCCGGAAAATTGTGAAAAAGAACGGTTGCGTGCGTTTGTAGGGTGGGTGCACGTCTGTGGTGTCATTCAGTGTTTAGTAGGAGCATCGGCAAGGGCAGCCAACTTACTGTCAGAAGTGTTGCATGCAAATTTGCGGTGAGTGCGTGTCTGTTGCTGTGTGTAGTTTTGGGGTGAGTGCATGTCTATGGTGTCTGTGGTGCATATTATGAGCAGGATCAAGGACAGAATTCAGGGGTGATTGCGAGTCTTTGAGTGAGCAAGAGCATCGCGCATTTGTGTGGGTCCCATATACTGTACCCTCATGCTGGTGTATATTTTGTGCATGTTTTGTGCAGATTGTTGGAAGGCGTTCATAGCATTCACACACACACACACACACACATATTCACTCACACACACACACACACACACACCCACCCACCCACACACACACACACACACACACACAAACACACACACACATCATCATCACAACACACGCACATGGCTGGTATGAACTATGTGGCGTAGGTACATGGGTGTTGCTAGCAGGCAGTCTTCTGTATGTGCCTACGGTCCTGAAAAATTAGCACATATGCTGTGTTACATGTGCTTCTACGTAGGCTTTCTGTATGCAATCCCACTGTGGAGGTGGCAGCCGAATATTGCATTGCATTGCGAAATCGTGCAGATTGTGAAATCTGCGCCCGGCTTTATAAAAAGGCAGTAGTAGTAGTTGTGTATGCAAACGTGCTCCACTTGAAAACTACTTTTAAGGCACTCTTTGAGGAATGACCTTGGGGATTGAAGACCGCCGTCAGAGCCAAAGGGAGGATCAGCATATCAGCATGCTTGCCCATGCTCACCTCCCCCCTTGTGCACGCGCAGAGATGGTGGTAGGGGATGAGCGCAAGCTTGTGGTGGTGCGCATAAAGTCTGGGGCCATAGACAAGCAGCTGCAGGACCATGTGGAGCGCTTGAAGGTGAGGGCCTCTGGTGTGGTGATTTCTTTTTTAAAGAAGATGGGAGAGGATGCAGACGAGCATCTGGTAAAGAACGTGGAGCGCTGGGAGGTGAGGGCCTCTGGTGTGGTGATTTCTTCTTCGAATGAAGATGGGAGAGGATGCAGACGAGCATCTGGTAAAGAATGTGGAGCGCTGGAAGGTGAGGGCCTCTGTTGTGGTGATTCCTTCTTCGAATGAAGATGGGAGAGGATGCAGACAAGCATCTGGTAAAGTGGAGCGCTTGAAATAAAAACCTTTATCATGTCCAGAGGCAACAACACAGTTGAAAAGACCTGTTTTTACGTATGTTGTACACATGGTTTAACAGGCATTAAAGTTGAGGAAATTAGCAGAGGAGGTTAACTGAGGCCCCAAATTGGGGTGTTTTTATAATGTGAATTGAACGTGGGCCTTGGACCGGGCAGTTTTTAACCCAGAGGTAGCCCTTGCTCTGAGCTGCTGATAACACCTGCGCTTGAAAAGAGCAAGTCTCGGGGCACACGTCTAATCGCCTGCGGTGTGAACCCTGGTTTTCACCACCATTCTCTCATACCTCACCCCCACTGACCTGATTTGTGTCATTTTAATACGAATCGTCTACATTCCAAAGAAAATCATTGCAACAAAACGGGGCAAAACGGAGCAGTACTTGGCCAGATACCCCATTTTGGCCCAATTCCCTTAGAGAAAATAAGCAAAAAGGGTGCCCAAAAGGTGGAAAATTAACCTTCACCAAATATGCTTTTCAAACTCCATGAAGATTTGGTATTATAAAGGAAGTCCTCCTGTCTTATTTTGGGATGAAAAGAGGCCCTGCTTGGGACGTGGTGGCCTGTAATGTGGAAACCCAGTGCCAAAATTTGAACCGTATCTCTTTCCAGAACACTGGGGTGGTCCTTTTGGCCCCAAACTTCATGAACCATCTAGTTATATCATTCAAACATGCATCAAAAAAGTCACATTGCAGGACATTTGCTCAGTTGACCCCCTCTGGGAAATTAGCCGCCTGGGCGTCTGTGGTGCTGCTGATGACGCTGCTCAGTACACAGCGGGCCAATGTATGCATGCTTAACATTTAATTGACCTAATATTGTTGGCAGGAGAGGTTGCAGACGAACGGCCAGTGGAGCACTTTCTTTCACGGAGGCCTTAGCAAAACGTACATGCTAGCTGCTTACTTGATATGTTTCGACTCATGTCATTGCATAAGCAGTACCCTCCCTCCAGCTGGCCCCCTTTTTTTGTGCGTCGGAGCACATGCACAGGGTGTTGGAACACAGGATGTTGGACCACAGGGTGGTGTTGGAACACAGGGTGTTGGAACACAGGGTGTTGGAACACAGGGTGTTGGAACACAGGGTGGTGTTGGAACACAGGGTGTTGTTGGAACACAGGGTGTTGTTGGAACACGGAAGGATGCATGCAGTCATGCAATGAGCACACAGAATGGACACTCACACACAGAATGGACACCTACACACAGAATGGCCATCTATACACAGAATGGACACCCACACACGGAATGGACACTCACACACGGAATGGCCATCTACACACACGGAATGGCCACCTATACACAGAATGGACACCCACACACAGAATGGACACCTACACCGTTTTACAGGCACACTTACACAGGAGACCACATCCTACCCACAGCTCCTTGATGTGTTGGGTATACTGCTTTGCGTTATCACCTATAATTCATTGCATGTTATGTAGGTTATACTCAGAGATGGTCCCGTAAAAGAGGAGCAACATGTGTGCAGCTCTGACGAAGCGTCCGCTGATGATGCTCCTGCCTCGGCTACCATCCGTGGGAACCGGAAGGAAAATGATCTGGGCTTTGAGGTGTGCATGTGTGTGTTTGTATTTGTGTACATGTGAGTGTTTATGTTTGTGTGCATGTGTGTGTGCGAGTGTGTGTGAGTGCATGTGCATACGAGAATTGCGTGTGAATTGGCAAGGTAAGGTTACATTGCTACATATGCCTCAGGGGCATTTGAGCAGACGCTTGGAAAGTAGCCTGTAAACCACACTTAGCTAAACAAAAGGGGAAGTGTCTATGATAAGCAAGAGAAAGAGACGGAAAATTAATATCTAGTTTGGAGAAGAAAAGGACAGTCAAGTATGGCTTAAGAACTAGGAAAAAGGTTTTGTCTGAGCACCAAGAGTTCTGAAGGAAGCTGTGCTAGTGCTCCACAGAAGACACACAGAAAGTCAAGCCAGCTCTAGAAACCAGAAGCAAGGCAGCCGGCAGGTCCTAACAAGAAGCATTTTGAGTTGGGCATCATAAACAGGCAGCATGAGACGACCAGGCAGGCTCTATTTCAGCGCTCGCAGAGGGTCAAATTTGTTATCTACTCGAACCAAAAACTCGTGCATGAAGGTCTCAAAGGATCGCAGAGTCGCTGCATCTTGCTCATGGCTGGCTGCCTTGGGTAAGCTGCTATCCGTCACTGGTGCCTGCTGTCGTTTCTTAGGAATAGTTGCTGCTGATTGGTAAACACACATTGCCATTTTATGCACATGCTTGTATGCACACTTGCGTGCACACGCACACTTGCGTGCACACACACACTTACCTGCAAACGCACATAAACACACAGCAAAACATACACACGTACACATTCCTTTAGGTCGTGTGCGAGAAAACTCTCGAGGACAGTCCCTACTCTGTGGCAGCATCCCCCTGCGGACGTTTTGTGGCCGCATGTGAGTGTGCAAGCTAGCGCGCATATCTTTAGCTAGAAGCTGCTGCATCTTGCCCTCATTATACGGCAAGAAACTCGTGCACTGCCTACAAGCCAGCGCCTTTATGCAGTCATATTTAACTTGCTTGATGTGCGTGCACAAAGTTTATGTGCGGCATCATCCCAAAACAATCAGTACGTGGCTGCGTGTGAGTGTGCAAGCTGGTGTGTTTCTATTTGGTGTAAGCGCATAATTCTGATTCAAAAGCATTGTTTGAGGGCAAAAAAAACATTTGTATTGCTAGGTTGCACCTGCAATATGGTAATAGGTGGGGTAAGATTTACCTGCAAACAATCCTATCGAAAGGATGGGTTAGGGTACCTGCCATTTATCTTGAGCTCAGTGAATTCAAAGCTGATGGCTCCCTTATCATTGCAATGTGTGTGTGTGTGTTTGTGTGTGTGTGTGTGTGTGTGCGTGCGTGCGTGCGTGCGTGCGTGCGTGCGTGCGTGCGTGTGTGTGTGTGTGTGTGTGTGTGTGTGTGTGTGTGTGTGTGTGTGTGTGTGTGTGTGTGCGCGCGCGTGTGTGTGTGTGTGTGTGTGCGCGCGTGTGCGTGCGTGCGCGCGCGTGCGTGCGTGCGCGCGTGCGTGTGCGTGCGTGCGTGCGTGCGCGTGCGTGCGTGTGCGTGCGTGCGTGCGTGTGCGTGCGTGCGTGCGTGTGTGTGTGTCTGTGTGTGTGTGTGAGTGAGTGTGTGTGCGCGTGCGTATTTGTCTGTGTGTGTGTCTGTGTCTGTCTGTGTGTCTCTGTATGCTCGTTCGCAGGATTGTAGCTACAGTTGGGTATAGAGACGAATTTGAGTTGTGTACACACAACAGCACCTGGCTGCACACAGTGTGGTGTTTCTTTCTACGCAAAAGTCATCACCTCCAGTCCATCGTGCCTTTGCTCACGTACGCATAGGTGGTTCTGACGGCAGGCATTTGCATGTGCATGCATATCTCAGCCAGCTGTATACAAGTGATTTCTGCTCCCACTCTGGAATAAATTAGTACCTTCAATATTTTTGCTGAAACACATGCCGTGGTTCTGACGGCAGCTTGTATTTGTACCTCATGGGCGGGCTGCACATACTGTGGTATTTTGTGCGTGAAAGCCGCCATCTCCAAACCAGAGTCTTTTGCTGAAAAACGCACAGGTGGTTCCGGCGGCAGGATTTACCTGTATGCTTACATCAGGAGTAATGCAGCAGTGGGAGTGCAAGCCAAGCTCCTCACGCTGGCTGTCATGAGTGAGTGGGATGTCGTGCAATATTACATAGCTGACCGTCTTTAAAAGCGATGTAAAGGTGTACACGCAAAGCAACTAGCTGGCTGTTGTAAGTGAGTGGGATGTTATGAGATGTTATGAAGCTGGCTGTCTTTAAAAGTGAGGTAAAGGTGTACACGTAAAGCATTTAGCTGGCTGTTGTGAGTGTGAGGGATGTTATGAGATGTTATAAAGCTGGCTGTCTTTGAAAAGTGAGGTAAAGGTGTACACGTAAAGCATTTAGCTGGCTGTTGTGAGTGAGAGGGATGTTATGAGATGTTATGAAGCTGGCTGTCTATAAAAGCGATGTTAAGGTGTACCCGCAAAGCAACTAGCTGGCTGTTGTGAGTGAGAGGGATGTAATGAGATGTTATGAAGCTGGCTGTTTTTGAAATGTGAGGTAACAATGTACACGTAAAGCACTTAGCTGGCTGTTGTGAGTGAGAGAGATTTCATGAGATGCTACACACGGCTGGTTTTTACGAGAAAAGAAAAACAGTAGCATATTGCTGTCTTATGTAGCACGCCCTTTGAAGTGAGAGGGATGTAATGTGCTGGTGGCCGAACCGTGCTTGCACACCGTGTATGGTCGATTGCTTGGAGATCTTCCTGTTTGTCTCAATGCTTTGTGGGCAGTGATAAAGTGAGAAAAAATAACATCACTGAAAGCACACCTGCACCACAGGAAAGAATGATGTTACAGATATTGATCAAGAGGGCGTTTGTCAGATGTGATGGAGATTTTGTACGGACAGTAAATTATGGAAGATTGCGGTGTGTGTACATTGTTGTGAGCAGTGGAACCTCAAACTGTGCGGTCAGTCACGGTTGTGGTTAACACTAGTTGTATCCTTTGCATGTTGTAGGATGATGTGTGTAACGGGATAGTGTGCCTTTTGTTCTAGGCATTGTGTGGCGTTGATCTCATTTGTGTAAGCCGGCATGCCGTGTGGGTCTGGGGAGCTTCACTCTTTGTGTTGCTTTGTTATCGAGAAATACTGTGAGCAGCTTTAGCAAAACGCAACAGGGTACACAAATGCAGAACAGGAATGAGCGGCTCACAAAACGCCCGTGGTGTGGGGCCAATAAGCCGATTGAGTTGCGTAATTGTAATCAGATCTGCTCGCTCATGCACGCACTTTCACGTACTGTGCAGGCACGGGACCTGGCAGCACGAGACATGCTCTCGCCAAATTCCCGTGACGGCATGCTCTGTAATGGCACTCATGCAAGCGCACTTGTGCACACTGTGCAGGCACAAGAACTGGCAGCACGAGACATGCTCTCACCCAATTCCCGTGACGGCATGCTCTGTAATGGCACTCATGCAAGCGTACTTGCACACACTGTGCAGGCACAAGAACTGGCAGCACGAGACATGCTCTCACCAATTTCCCGTGACGGCATGCTCCGTAATGGCACTCATGCAAGCGTACTTGCACACACTGTGCAGGCACAAGAACTGGCAGCACGAGACATGCTCTCACCAAATTCCTGTGACGGCATGCTCTGTAACGGCACTCATGCAAGCGCACTTGCGCACACTGTGCAGGCACCGGCGCCACGCCGGACCCTAGCAGCATGGCCAACTGTGTGCGTTTTGGCAGCTTTGCGGGGAAGATGCGATGCATTGTGACGAGCCAGGTACAGTACGGTGCTTATCGGACTTCATTCTGGTTCCTGAATATAGGGCATTGGCCTGCGTGGTTTTTTCCCTTCTTTTTTCCATCATTTCCCTATCATTTTCCATCATTTTCCCATCATTTCCCCATCACTTCCCCATCATTTCCCCATCATTTCCCATCATTTTTCATCATTTTCCCATCATTTTCCCATCATTTCCCCATAATTTCCCCATCATTTTCCATCATTTTTCATCAATTTTCCATGGGGCGTTCTTGCGGCAATAACAACAACAGGGAAGATTTCAGAAGCAGGGTTGCGCTGCAACGGTACCATCCAGTCTTCATAACTACTCAAGAACGTGCTATGACTTGCTTTGACGAGAGGTGGTGAACAATTTAAGCCACAAAGATGGATGCGCCGCATATCACCCAGAGGCCAGTCAGTGGTGCAGCGTTTCATCGCTACACCCTATACCTTTGTGCCCTGTGTGCGCCACCTGCGGTGACCTACTTGAAATTAATCCACCGCCATCTCACGATGCAAACATAATCGAGCATATGGTTCAGTGGTTCAGCGTAGCTATCAGTGGGTGTGCTTCCCTGTGGCGAGTCGCGTCGTAAATTCCAATTCCAATCCGCCGGTTATGTACATTGTTTGCACCCTCCCTCCCTCCCTCCCTCCCTCCCTCCCTCCGAGGGAGGGTGAGGTGGCGGGTGATAATTTTTAAGGATCTACAAGTATTTGTAAGGATATAAAGGTCTTTAAAGGATTTACAAAGATGTGAAAAGGGTTGAACACTTCTCAAATTGATCAGGATGTAAAAGGATTTAATACTTCTCAAATATATCAGTGGCGTGAGGATACATGCAGCTGTAGAGCTATAGAGCAGTAGCTGATGAGGGCACGTCTTGCTGTATAGGCTATACAGTATAGCAGTAGCTTGCAACGACACGTCTAGCGGTATACAGTAGATTGCTGTATATATATTGTATCCTATAACAGCAAGGATCAGACGTGCCCTTCCACCTGTGCCCTCTCCAATATCATTACCAACTCTCATCAGGATCCAGTTTCAGGCTAAGCCCGCAACCCTCCTGATCCTCATTCGTTTGTCTCTTTATCCCTTGGTGAAGCAATCTTACAATACACGGTACCAAACTGACACGTTTTGCCTTTAATTATGTGGGGAGTGCATTTTCACTGCCTGCTGAGTTTTTCCTTTTTTTTCCAAGGACACACCTAGCACCTTAACAGCAGCTCACAGAAAACAGGCCCAGCACGTGGCTTGTAAATATAAGGACGCACCAAGCATATAAAAAGCAACTCACAAGGACACGCCTATAGCACCAAAACAGTAGCTTGCAAACACCCGCCCAGCCCCCACCCCCCTTCCCCTGCATGCACAGGAGCACCAAATTTACTTTTTTGCCTTACCTGACTGGCCTGCTGGCGGTGATGACGTCGCGCTGAGGGGTGACAGCACTGCAGGGAGTGAGCAGACTGTGGCTGAATCGGTGCGTGGGTGTGGGTGTTAGTGCATGCATGCGTGTGTGTGTATGTGTGTGTGTGTGTGTGTGTGGCTAGTGGGCGCTTGTATGTGTGTGTGTCTAGTGGGCGCTTGTGTGTGTGTGTGTGTGTGTGTGCGCTTGTGTGTGTGTGTGTGTGTTTGTGTGTGTGTGTGTGTGTGTGGCTAGTGGGCGCTTGTATGTGTGTGTGTGTGGCTAGTGGGCGCTTGTATGTGTGTGTGTGTCTAGTGGGCGCTTGTGTGTGTGTGTGTGTGTGGCTAGTGGGCGCTTGTGTGTGTGTCATTTAGTATCGAGGGCACTTCAAATGCTTTCCCAGGAGGGGTAGGTTTGGGGAGGACGGGAGCTACCCAGGGGGGGGGGTGTATGAAGCATTCGACTTATCTACCTGTACATAATTTGTTTGGTCAAACATTATCTTACAAACCAAAAATTAAACATGCAGTTTTCAATTTCAATTCTTGCCACTGCTGAGTACATAATAATAAGTCAGCTGCTGTCGTCCATTCAGACAGCATGGGAATGCGGCAGCACAGTTTGGCTCTCTGTTCCGCCTTTTATTCAAAATTTCCGTCTTTTGTACTTTCAGCCTTTTATTCAAAATTCCCGTCTTTTTTTACTTTCAGCCTCTCTTTTGGGGTTTTGTACCATGAAATGTGCTTGTATGTATGCACCATCGTATGTACTGTCCAAACATTTGCCCAGAACATGCACTCTTGCCAGCTGCAACAGCTTCAAGTCCCCGCGCGTAATTGGATGTGTCAGAGTTTTATGTGCATGCCTATTGCGCTATCCTAATTTATTGTATGTCATTTAGCTAGCGCAAACATTCCACCTGCAAACACCTCCACCTACAATCGCTGCTCCTTTATGTTTCCTGTCTATGTAGTGTATGGTGTGGTGTGTGATTGGATAGGTGCCCAAAGTGCCGTTGTACACTTGTGCTGTGCGCTTGGTGCTCTATGAAGTATGAAGTAAGTGCAATATTATGCTGTGGGGCGAGTGTGTTCGGTTCAGGGCATGCATGCAGGTTCTTGCACACGTCCATGCTTGCAACCTGCTCGTGCAAAAGCCCTTTGCTTTGGTTGATTCCCTCTATGCTATAGTCTCAATGTTGTATAGTCTCAATGATGCATAGCCTCTATGCTGTACAGTCTCTATGCTGTATAGTCTCTACGCTGTACAGTCTCTATGCTGTAGTCTCTATGAGATAGTCTCAATGGTGTACAGTCTCTTTGCTACAGTCTCCTTGATAAAGTCTCCATGATGTAGTCTCTTTGCTACCTTTTCCTTGATATAGTCTCTATGCTGTAGTTTCTTTGAGATAGTCTGAATGCCCTTTCAAATGCGTGCAGGTGCAATAGCTGTCACACACAGGCTCGTGACTTAATGGCTTCTGTTTTCCTTTATCACCTAATTTGCGCTCTTCATAAATGCACGCAGGTGCTGTCACACACACACATACACACACACAGACCAATGGCATGTTGTCATACATCTCCCTTTTCTACCTATATGATGCTCTTGTTTTATATGCGCCCAGGTGCTGTCGCACACTCAAGCTCGTGACATGATGGTGAGCGACCTACAGCCCTGGAGAGAGCCTTCTACTCTGCTCATCCCATTGGGCTGTAATGTACCATCACAACTTGATGTGGCATTGCAGCAGCTGTGTGTGCTGCAAGAGGTGTGTTTGTATGCATGTGTGTGGTTTGTGTGTTTGTGTGTGTGCGTGTGTGTGTGTGTGTCTGAGGGTGGGGATTGTGTGCATACTGTGTGTGTGGGGGGATGAACTTGCGTGGGGCTTTTGCACTTTGTTATGTGACAGGTTACTACTCCTTTGGTGCAATTCACAGCAGTCAAGAACAACCCATCCTGCTGTCCCCCCTCAACTAAAATGGCTCAGCATTGCATTGAGTCTATGCTATGCGTGTGCGTGCATGTGGGCATATCCCCTTTTGCTTAATTATTACAATTGCACCGTGTGCACCACGTAATGTAACACACAACCACACGCCACAGAGTGAGTGGTTCGTCCCAACCTTTCCTGGTCATCCCAATCATTTGCTCCCACAGGCCGCTGACTTTGCACAAAGTGTGCACACACATATAATTTCCGATATCGCTTCCGGTCTAGAATTAGGGTTCAGGTTCTCTACTTCGGGTTATTTGCTCCAATCTTTACACCTCCCACTTATCCCCCTGTATATGTAGATCTGGCAACATTGTAGCCGATACTGTAACCTGTCCCCTACTGCCAGCTTTTTACCACTTATTCCCCCGAGTGCTGCTCTTTAAAGTGTGCAGTCACAGTTCCAACAACACATTCGTATACAAAGTGAAGGCATAATCGCAGCAGCACCCTTCTAGTACACCTTATACCTACCCCCCTTGTGCGTTATTCTGGCTGATGCATGCAAACAGCGTCACCACCACAATTACCCACTCCTTGGCAAAATCAGTGTCTGTGTGTGTTAACTCGAAGCAGCAGCAACACCACCACATCCATTCCTCTTTAACCCAAGATCTGTGTGCGTGTGTGTGTGTGTGTGTGTGTGTGCGTGCGTGCGTGCGTGCGTGCGTGCGTGCGTGCGTGCGTGCGTGCGTGCGTGCGTGCGTGCGTGCGTGCGTGCGTGCGTGCGTGTGTGTGTGTGTGTGTGTGTGTGTGTGTGTGCGTGTGTGTGTGTGTGTGTGTGTGTGTGAATCTGACTGATGCAGGCAGGCAGCACCACCACCACACCCGCTCCTCTGCAAACCCAAGGTCTCTGGTTGTGTATTAACCTGACTGATGCCAGCATCACCACCACACCCACTCCTCTGTAAACCTAAGGTCTGTGTGTGTTAATCTGACTGATGCAGGCAGGCAGCACCACCACCACACCCACTCCTCTGCAAACCCAAGGTCTGCGTGGCCTTCCTTTGAGCCCAAATTGCTGCGAGCCCTCTCCCGACGGAAGGTGGCTAGCCGTGACGATAGACTCCCCCGATGTCGTCTTGGTACCTGCGTGCGCAAGGTCAGTACATTTCTAGGGTTGGCCAGAACCATACATTTATAGGTATATACAGTGTAATTACGGTATTTTAGAAGGTTTCAGAAATCACCATATGTACGGTCATATACGGTGTGTATATACGGCCCTGGCCAACCCTATACATTTCACACAGTGTGTGTGTGCCTAAAGTTCACATGGTGCACGTGCCTAGATTTCACATGGTTTGCGTGCATAGATTTCACATGCTATGCTTGCCTAGATCTCACACAGTGTGCGTGCCTAGATTTCACATGGTTTGCGTGCCTGGATTTCACATGGCATGTGTGCCTAGATCTCACACAGTGTGCGTGCCTAGATTTCACATGGTTTGCGTGCCTGGATTTCACATGGCATGCGTGCCTAGATTTCACACGGTTTGCGTGCCTAGATTTCACATGGCATGCATGCTTAGATTTCACATGGCATGTGTGCCTAGATTTCACATGGTTTGTGTGCCAGGTCGTTGATTCCTGATGCCTGTGAGTGTGCAAGGTCAGTAGATTTCCACGCACACTAAGCAGTCGTGAGAATTGTAAGAGGCAAGGGGGTAATTTGCAGCACAGAATGGTAGCTGCAGCTCTTACTGTTTGGATGCTTTATCCGTTTGTGAAGCAGCGGTCTTGGTGCCTGCGTGCGCAAGGTCAGAAGTGATTCATGCACACAGAAAAAAGCAAAAGGGGGCACGTGCAACATCAAAGCGTAGCAGCTGCTTTGTATGCATGCACACAGGAAAAAGCAAAAGGGGGCACGTGCAACATCAAAGCGTAGCAGCTGCTTTGTATGCATGCACACAGAAAAAAGCAAAAGAGGGCACGTGCAACATCAAAGCGTAGCAGCTGCTTTGTATGCATGCACACAGGAAAAAGCAAGGGGGCACATGCAACATCAACGCGTAGCAGCTGCTTTATATGCATGCACAGTCTGGTTTAGCACCAACATGAGAAGAACTAGGGAAACTTTGCTGGTAGTGACGACTCAGCCAGAGCGTGAGTATGGGACCAGAAGGCTATCTGGGACTGCACACACACACACACACACACACACATATACACACATTTACAAATACACACACATACATATGCACACACACACAAACACACACACATGCAGGCATTGGCAGCTTCCATGTGTCACTGTGGCTCTGCCTAGCTCTGCCGCCCATGTGGTGGAGATGTTGTTGCCAGCCGACTATCCCTCCAAGGAAAATGCGCTTAATGATGGAATGCTTTGCAGGAAACGTACAGAAAAGGCATGTGCGGGGTTAGCTTGCTGCCCATAAGCATATAATCGCGCACATACAACCATAAATTTACACACACGCACACACACACACAGGCACACACACACGCACACACACACACACTCTCTGACAAACATACACACACACGCACACACACACACGCACGCACACACACACACACACTCTCTGACATACACACACACAAACACTCTCTGACAAACATACACACACACACTCTCTGACTAGCATACACACAC
>Ga0307947_1002926_pt1 | contig 13773 bp, 16 predicted proteins | sample OrgLakmetagen232_FD_201840 | JGI IMG/M metagenome (GOLD analysis project Ga0307947, IMG submission 201840) | Saline water microbial communities from Organic Lake, Antarctica - #232 | ecosystem: Environmental > Aquatic > Non-marine Saline and Alkaline > Saline | place: Antarctica: Organic Lake...
GTGTTCGTTTTCGTGTGTGTGTGTGTGTGTGTGTGTGTGTGTGTGTGTGTGTGTGTGTGTGTTTGTGTGTGTGTGTGTGTGTGTGTGTGTGTGTGTGTGTGTGTGTGTGGTGTGTGTGTGTGTATGTGTGTGTGTGTATGAGTGTGTGTGTGTGTGTATGTGTGTGTGTGTGTGTGTGCGTGTGTGTGTGTGTGTGCGCGTGTGTGTGTGTATGTGTGTTGTGTGTGTGTGTGTGTGTTGTGTGTGTGTGGTGTGTGTATGTGTGTGTGTGTGTGTTGTGTGTATGTGTTCTGTGTGGTGTGTGTGTGTGTGTGTGTGTGTGTGTGTGTGTGTGTGTGTGTGCGCGCGTGCGCGTGTCTGTGTTTGTGTTTGTGTGCGTGTATGTGTGCGTATGTCTGTGCACACGCCTCAATGTGTACATGTGTGCATGCAAGGGAAAGGTTTTTTGCTGCTGCGCTGTGCACCCTCTCGCGTGTGTGTCAATGCGATTGCAGCTCATGTACTGATGACATATGAGGCTTACCCATCTATGTGGATTGTGGTGGGGGCCTGCAGCATTGTGCGCCACTGTTACGCTTATACACACATGTTGAAGGGAGGGAAGAGAGCTGCCTTAAATGAATCTTCTGTATTACCTTAATGTATTAACAGATTGAAACCTTTCTGCCTTCCTTTAATTGAGGTCTTTTGCACGCAATGTGTGTACCTTATTTCAATAAAACAATATATTTTTAACAGCCGTAACTAGCATGTTTTGAGACGCACAACACAGGAATGGAGAACGCACAATGCCGGACGCCCAGCTCTGTGAGTATGGTACTACTGTTAGGCTGTCACGCGGGGTTATTGTGCTCTTCGTGTCCTCGAAGCGGTCCTGGCAGTTGGTCAACGGGCACAGACTGTGCAAGACCGAAGACTTCTTCCATTTCTTGCGTCCCTCCTCTTTGGTACAGCAAAGCAATCCACAGAAAGTGTAAACAATGCCATCACGAACTGCGCCCGTTGCAGATTTGTCCCTGGAACTTGGGCTTCTCTCCCTTCTACGTTTTGCTTGCAAGTTGCTCCTACGCATCACACTAACAGGCATCCAAAGCCTTTGCATTCCTCTCAAACTAGTCAACCTCCCGCTACTTGCACTCACATATGCACTCACACATGCTGAATTTGTGCTTACAAAGGTTTGACTTTCTTTCTCCACCTTTTGTTTCTCCCTCCCCTTGCTCTTAGATTCTGCGGAAGAGGGCAAATAAAGAGAATGAGAGTAATAATCGTGAGTTCAAGCGCCCCAGGCTACCCAGCAGGCGTGTGAGCTTTGCCCCAGATGAGGAGCTTTCCACGATGCATCTGTACCAGAAGGTGTGTGCGCAACCAACCAGCTTTACTTGCACATGATAGCTTTTTACATCAGTGCGACAAAGCAACCACTTTCCAAATTCCGCAACCTGCTTGCAGATGAGGGATGACGCAGAGGACCAGGTGCAGGTGACGGAAGACCTAGCTGCACGCATGCCCTACGGTGCGAGCAACCCCGCCCCGTTGCAGGACAGCACCAACCTCTCCGTGAATGGCGGCACGTCAGCCCCTGCAGCAGCTTCGCCGTACAACAACCAGCTCATTCAGCTGGATGGAGCCACAGGGGACTTGTTTTCTCCCTTGTCCATGGACTTGACCAACAACAGCTTTGACTTCCAGAGGCAACAGCAGAGCACGCATGACAAGTCGCCCACGTTGATCCCTCAACCGCTCCTGCCTCCTGCAGCCTACGGCCAGCCACCTCAACCGCCTCAGCCACCACCACCCTCTGTCTCCTATGGCCAACCACCTCAACCGCCTCAGCCCCCGCAGCCCCCCAACGAATACACCCGAAACATCACAAGCGCTATTCCTGCTCTGTCCACTCTGGTCGAGGTAAGCCCACTGTGTGACAAATGCTGTCACTGCCCCCCAGTTAACGGCCAGTTTTGAATTATTGTTGGGCTTCTATGGATTGTCTTTTCCATACGTCCACCGTCCAATGGAGGACTGAGCAGGAAATCAAGAGAAGGGTTTAGGGCAAGTCATTGAGCAGGCTGAGTGAGTATAAACTGGTCAAACCTGCATTTCCTTCGAACTTTGCATGGCTCAGTTGCCGGCTGCTACCTACACATGTTGAGGAGGGGTGCGTGCGACGACAGTAGTTGAGAGGGTTGAACAGTGTTTCATGAGCAAGGTGTGGCTTCGTGCGTGCCACACACGCAGAGAGAGATATAACCACTCACGATGTATGAGAAGACGGCCGCTGATGTTCAGAGTGTGCAAGAAATACATCCCTCACACATGAGTTGATAGAAAGCGTCCCTCACACGAAAATACGTCCCTCACACAAAAACACGTCCCTCACACATGAGTTGATAAAATTCCTTGCACGTGCAGGAGGATGAGGAGGGGTGCCATGATAACGGCAGCGTGCTGCATCATGGGTGCCACATGCAGCAGCATGATGAAGACATGGACCTGTCCATGTTCAGCTCGGAAGGTATGTGCACGTGCGTGTGTATCGTGTGTGTGCGTGTGTGTGTGCGCAATTGTGTGTGTGCGCGCTCGTGTGTGCGTATATGTGTGTTTGTGTTTGTGTGCGTATCTAGCCGTTGCTGGTCCAGCTTGTACTACACTTCCTGAGCGCTTATTCCTGGAGACTGGAGACAGTGCAATAATTGTGCACCTTACTCATAAGAATTGGCCTCATTACTCAGTAATAAATGCACGCTCCAGGCTTTTTCACAAACGCATACACACAACACTAAGGTATACACGCATGAGAGGCTCTTTCATGCACACATACACCTAATACATAACGCTGATACCCACACACATGAACACCTACGCACACAATACACATATTGCACGCTGATCTCACAAGCATACACACAAACACACACCCTTGTCAGCAGGTGCTCCCTTTGGGGGTGAACGTAACAGACACCCAGACCTAGCAGGGGGTGAGGGCAGAGAAACTGAGGGCAACACTGTCCCCCTGTCTCCCAGTAGCCCCTTTGCGTGCGACAGGATGGGTCTAAACGGTGAGCTCTCTCTCTCTCTCTCTCTCTCTCTCTCTCTCTCTATCTCCCTCTCTCTCTCTCTCTCTCTCCCCCTCTCTCTCTCTCTCTCTCTCTCTCTCTCTCTCTCTCTCTCTCTCCCTCTTTCATCACACACGCCTCTCAATCTGCAAGTCACCAACTTTAATAATACAGAGTGTGGCTGTCATACTTCGCAACTGTTTTTAGCTAGCCTGCTCTGATTATCAGCCGTAGCTGATCTGGTCAGTCTGAGCATGCGCTAATGCATGCACACAAAGGAGAATACACCTGCAGACACACACAAGTTACATTTGCACATACACAAGGCACATATGCACACACACACAAGGCACATATGCACACACAGAGGAGGAAGAGTTGGACGGCAGTGGGTGCCTAAAAAGCAAGTGGGGGTTTACTCCAGGCGCGGATGACACACTGGACGTCAGCCACGGTGTGTGTTGTGTGTGTGTGTGTGAGTGTATGTGTGTATGTGTGTGTTTAGAGTGTGTATGCTGTTTCTGACTGATTTTTTGATGTTAGTGACCTATTTTAATCCATGCCACACGCTACTTATGTTACTTGTTTTATCTGTCCTCAAAATGAAAGCGCATAAATGAGGCCACACGCATGTGCGTGTGTGTGTAAAATGAGTTACACATGCTACCTGCGTTACTTGTTTATTGTCCTCAAAATGAAAACGCATAGATGAGGCCACACGCACGTGTGTGTTGTTGTGTGTGTAAGGACACACGCACATGTGTTTGTGTGTGTGTGTGTGTGTAAAATGATTAACACACATGTAAATGGTAGATTTATGTGCATGCCGCTGCTTCTTTGTTCCCAGGCCGGCAGCTCATGGGCGAGAATACGTACAATCACGTGTATGGCAACGGAACAACTGGAGACATCACCAAGGCATTCAAGTCCAACCAAGGTGCGGGGCTGCTACGGATATTCCTGTTGTGTTGCAAGGGCCGCTATGAGGGTGAATCAAATTGCACAATCTGCTTGTCAGGTTTGGGTGGGTCGACTGTCGGCTGTGGATCCTTGCAACAGCACACTGATTTCTCGTTGAATATTTGTATGAGAAGCACAATAAGGGTTGGCCAGAACCATATTTATACGGTGTATGTACGGTTATTGTGGCAGTTAAATCACCAAATATACGGTGCATACAGGTATACGGTTTCTGGCCAACCCTGAGCATAATCAATGCATATTTTTAGGGTTGGCCAGAACTGTACATTTATGGGTATATACGGTGTACATACGGTAATTTTAGCAGGAAAATCACCATACATACGGTCATACACGGTGCAGATATACGGTTCTGGCCAACCCTACATATTTCCAGTGTGCAAATCCGAGTATCGCTACTCAGTACCAGGCAGCTCCTTTTCCTTGATGCAGGAGGGAAGCGATCACCGCTGCCTTTTCCCTATGCACGCAAAAATCCGTTCTGGAAGCGTGCCACATGTGTGTGTAATTGCATTCAACAAGGTTCAATACTCTCCGTGAACCCTGGCCCCCTGCAGGCCCTCGTTTCTTACACTGCACTGCACTCCTCTGCTATGCTCACTGCAAGCTTGCACACACGTCTGGCGACAAAGTAACACACATACACATACACATACACACTCACACGTGCACACACACACACACACACATATATCACATATGTGTAGGGTTGGCCAAACCATATAAATACGGTGTATATACAGTATTTTTGGCAGGGAATCACCAAATATACGGTGTATATATACGGTTCTGGCCAACCCTACATATGTGATCAATGGCTCCGGCCAACCCTAGCCACCATTGCGTGCACACCTTCCTCACTCCTTGCAGGCCCACTCACTGCGGTCGCCCTTCGCCTGCAGCAAGCCAACAGCGCCTGCACCCACACATGCACGCAAACCAGCTATTGGCAATCAGTGTGTGCACACTGCCTTACTCCTTGCAGGCCCGCTCACTGCGGTCGCCCTTCGCCTGCAGCAAGCCAACAACACAGGCGCAGCCAGGATGTCGCTGCCTGCACCCCCTTCACCCAGCCTTGCCCAGGCGCACTCAGAAGAGGACAAAGGTAAACGCAGTTGCATTTCGTAGTTACTGATCCTCGGCTCCCCCACCCAGCCCTGCTCAAGCGCGCACTTAGGAAGTGACAAAGGTAAGGGCAGTTGCATTTTGTGGGTACCGTTTCTCGGCTCCCCCACCCAGGCCTGCTCAGGCGCGCGCTTAGGAAGTGACAAAGGTAAGGGCAGTTGCATTTTGTGGGTACGGTTCTCGGCTCCCCCACCCAGGCCTGCTCAGGCGCGCGCTTAGGAAGTGACAAAGGTACGGTCAGCAGTAGTGTGGACTTAATTAATGTGTGTGGTCTGAGCCACACTTATTAGTTGCTTTTGAGATCCATCATTCGAGTCTATTAAGACACAGTTCAGAGAAGCACACAAACTCACACACACAAACGCACACCCGGTTAAGGCAGGAGGAGGAATTGTGGTGTGAGGGATGCTTTGTGTATTGTGGTAGCTTTTTCGCTCATTTAAAAACATAGGCCAAGAATTTGTCAAAGCAAGAGGCGGCATTGTGGTGTTAGGAATGTTTTGTGTGTTGTGTTAGCTTTTTACCTCATTCACTCATTAAAAAAACAGGCCAAAGGAATGGTCAGGGCAAGAGGAGGCACTGTGATGTGAGGAATGCTTTGTGATCTGTGCTTGCTTTTAAAGCAGCTTGTGCAGTATATAGTATATACTACTCCCACCTTGTAAGATGCAGGCGGCCACTGAAGGCACGCGCAGCAAATACACGTGGAAACTCAAAAAGAAATACTTCGGAACTGTGCAGTGTAATCCGTGCACTGTGCCGTGTAGCCTCCACCCGTGCATTGTGCAGTGTAACCTCCACCCGTGCACTGTGCAGTGTAACCTCCACCCGTACACTGTGCAGTGTAACCTCCACCCGTGCACTGTGCAGTGTAGCCTCCACCCGTGCACTGTGCAGTGTAACCTCCACCCGTGCACTGTGCAGTGCAACCCGTGCACTGTGCAGTGTTACCTCCACCTGTGCACTGTGCAGTGTAACCTCCACCTGTGCACTGTGCAGTGTAACCCGTGCACTGTGCAGTGTAACCTCCACCCGTGCACTGTGCAGTGTAACCTGTGCACTGTGCCGTGTAACCTCCACCCGTGCACTGTGCAGTGCAACCCTTGCACTGTGCCGTGTAACCTCCACCCGTGCACTGTGCAGTGTAACCTCCATCCGTGCAGTGTAACCTCCCACCCATGCACGAATGCAGGTGGCTGTGACCAAGGCCGTGCGCAGCAGGAGCAGGAGCAGGACGCGCAACAAGAGGAGGAGGAGGAGGAGGTGGTGGTGCCTGCCACGTTTGGTAGTGCAGGCTCACCCTCGTTAGGTCAGCACGCAGGAAGCCCACCCCCACGAGCAGCATCCATTCCATCACCGTCACCACCACCACCAGCAGCAGCACCAGCAGCAGCGGCAGCAGCAGCAGCTCCTCCCTCACCCTCCCCTATGAAGCAGCCCCATGTGATGGAGGGCCCAGTCACGAGGAGGAGGAGCTCTATGGGGCTGGGGGGGGCGAGGGCGTCCATGGGCCAGCCCGAGGCGAGTTGTGTGTGTGTATGTGTGTGTGTGTGTTGTAATGTATAAGAATGGTGTGTGTGCGTGAGTGTGTTTGTGTGTGCAATTGCGTGCTGCGTGGAGTGGGAACGCCATCCTGAGGTGGTGTGTGCACGTGTACAAAAATGAGCAACTGCTGAATGGTGAGGAACTCAGACTCCGTGGGTGGGGGTTGTAGACAAGACATGGCCAGTCTGTGTTTAGGCGTGAGTGTACTATTGTGTGTGCTTGTGTGTGTGTGTGTGTCTCCGCACTCAGCAGTATGGCTGACTACTGATGCACATGAGTGGCTCAGCATCTAAGCCAGAGCAGGGAGGGGGGTGCCGGCCACACACACAGGGCAGGAGAACACGTGAACATGCATAATGGATGATACGTGCCACTAAACCTACGATGAAGCTGCTGGCAGCATATCTGCACCTCCACCCATACACCCAAACAACCTAGAAAATTATATTCACTAATAGGTGCCCAACCTGCTAATAATACTCCATATACTTATACTGCTAATGAACTTACCCTCAAAACTGTCAAACCATTCCTTTGACTCCTCCATTTAATTTCAGGTGACCATAAATCTGCTGGCAGAGGACAGCAACCCAGTTGACGTGTGGAGGCCTCAAAGCAGCTTCGCAGGGCAGCAAACTGGTGAGCAATCCAGTGAGTGTGTGCAACCCAGTGAGTGTGTGCAATCCAGAGAGTGTGTGCAACCCAGTTGACGTGTGGAGGCCTCAAAGCAGCTTTGCAGGACAGCAGACTGATGAGCAACCCAGTGAGTGTGTGCAACCCAGTGAGGGTGTGCAATTTAGAGAGTGTGTGCAACCCAGTTGACTTGTGGAGGCCTCAAAGCAGCTTTGCAGGGCAGCAAACTGGTGTGCAACCCAGTGAGTGTGTGCAACCCAGAGAGTGTGTGCAACCCAGTTGACGTATGGAGGCCTCAAAACAGCTTTACAGGGCAGCACCCTGGTGAGCACGCTTTAGCTGCTGTGCAGGGCCAGCCAAAACCATACACATTACGTGTGTACGGTGTATATATGTATATGCGGCTCCTTTAGCAGGGAGGGGTCAGCCAAAACCATACACATATATCTGTATGTACGGTGTATATATATGTACGATCCTTTTAGCAGGGAGATTACCGTAATATACATATATATACATATATATACACATTATGTGTATGTATGGTTCTTCTGGCCAGCCTTACCATGCGGTCATGCGATTATGTGTCCCTTTCCTTTGATTGATGTGGGAAGTGGTTTCCACCGCCCTCCACAGTTCCTTTGTACGTAGCCCTCGGCGTGTGGGTCAATGAATGTGCACAAGTTGCGTGTAGCGTGTGTTTATACAAGGTGATTTGTTAAAGGCAACTGTGTGTATGTCTTTGCGAATGCCCTCCTTGATGTGTGTCCCTTGAGCCCAGATGTCCAGCCTTAAAACTTAAAAGTAGGGTTGGCCAGAAGCGTACACGCATTATAAATATGACCACATATAATCATATAATCATTCCTTGATATACAACTGTTTATGCATACACACTGTGTATGCCCGTATACGCCTATGGTTCCGGCTAACCCTGCTTAGCAGCTTCGCTTCTTGTTGCGTGCAAAGTTTTTTCCTTCATGTGACGACGGATTGCTGTGCTGCACATCTGTAGGGTTGACCACAGCATCAAATATACAGTGTAACCACGGTTATTTTGCCAGGGAGTATTTATATTATTTATTGTGTGTATGTGTGTGTGCGTGTTTGTAGGGTTGACCACAGCATCAAATATACAGTGTAACCACGGTGATTTTGTCAGGGAGTATTTATATGATTTATTATGTGTGTATGTGTGTGTGCGTGTTTGTAAGGTTGACCACAGCATCAAATATACAGTGAAGCTACGGTATTTTTGCCAGGGAATCCACCAATATACGGTGCATACACGGTTTTGGCCAATTCTACACATGCACAAGCACCGATAGCTGTGCTTCACCACTCCTGCCTGTGTAGACTTATATGCATACATGAAACATGGAACAGTCTCACACACACAGTCTCACACACACAGTCTCACAAACACAGTCTCACACACACAGTCTCACACACACAGTCTCACACACACAGTCTCACACACACACACACACAGTCTCACACACTTCTGTACACACAGTTATGCACACAGTTATGCACACCCCATGTCTACACACTGTACACTATACACTGTACACTGTACACTGTACACTGTACACTGTACACATCCACAACGAGCCACGCACAAACACTCTCCTGCCTGCAGCTCCCCCCACAACGGCCACCCACAACAGTAAGCAGCCCGGACCTGCACCCCATACACGGGGGGGTACCGAGGCCAACAACACCACCACCCTCCTGGCAGCGGGTCACACCGCCACTCAATGCCTTCCTCCCCATCACCACAGCAGCAACCCCTCCCTCAAGGCCGCGGGCCACAGCCACCCCTTTGGGGGCGGGTCAGGAGGGTCTGCCGCTGCTCCCCCCACTGCGACGGGCTTTACAATGCAGCTGCTGGCAGATGGGGGTGGTGTACGTGGTGGTGGTGGTGGTGGCAGTGGTGGTAGCGGTGGTGGTGGTGGCAGTGGTGGTGGTGGCAACAGCAGCGAGCAGTTGCTGCACCAGCTGCAGATCCAGCTGCCTGCCGCCCCTCCCTCTGCGCTCAAGCCCCCGCTGCCGCCCTCCGCGCACAAGCAGCCGTCGTCGGCCCTGAAGCAGCCATCGTCAGCCCTGAAGCAGCCGTCGTCAGCTATGAAGCAGCCCCCGTCGTCTGCGTTTAAGCTGGCGGCCCAGAGGACGCCAGCGCAGCTGTTTGGGGGTGGCCCGGATCTCACCACAGGTCTGTCAGTGTGCTATGACATGCGTGCCAGTGTGTAGTATGATGTGGTGATGTGCGTGCCAGTGTGTAGTATGATGTGCGTGCCATTGTGTGGTGTGACGTGCGTGCCAGTGTGTAGTATGATGTGCGTGCCATTGTGTGGTGTGATGTGCGTGCCAGTGTGTAGTATGATGTGCGTGCCAGTGTGTAGTATGATGTGCGTGCCAGTGTGTGGTATGAGTGCGTGCCCGTGTGTGGTATGATGTGCGTGCCAGTGTGTGGTGTGACGTGCGTGCCAGGGTGTAGTATGATGTGATGATGTGCGTGCCAGTGTGTAGTATGATGTGCGTGCCAGTGTGTGGTTTGACGTTCGTGCCAGTGTGTAGTATGATGTGCGTGCCAGTGTGTGGTGTGACGTGCGTGCCAGTTTGTGGTATGAGTGCGTGCCAGGGTGTGGTATGATGTGCGTGCCAGTGTGTGGTATGACGCGCTAGAGTGGTGTACATGGAGAAAGATTCTTAATATGGCCCTGCACTATCCGCATGCTTCCTATTGTCCATGGTAGGGTATGCATGGATCAGAAACGCCAACAATTGGCCCTGAGCTTCCCACAGCAAGCTTCCCACAGCTTTGTCAGTATGTGTGCACATAACAGTTGGAGCTGGAAATACAATGCGCGCATGGAGATGCACAGAAAACATAGAACAGTCCTGCGCGTCCGGTCGAGTATGCCTGGATGCACGTGCCTGTGCAATAGGCTGCAAAATTGCATGCAACAACATTTCCACCTCCATACGCTCAAAGTGAAAGGAGAAACGAATATGATCACTTGAAGCTGCATGTGTGGCGTCGCAGCTGCTCTGTGCCCACACACATACACAGGACAGCAGTGTGGCTTAAATGCCTATAGGGATGTCCGGGATGGCCGCTCCCCTCCTATCTGAATCACATGTTAACTCTTACATTGTGTGCAGGGTGCGAGATATAATACTAAATCCCCCAAAATCCTATTATATAATCATTGTGTAATCGTTGCTAATTGTGTGCGCAATGATGCGTAGTAATTGTTAATTATTGACAACATCGCTCGCAGGTGGCAACACGTGAATCCTTGCAGAATCATTGACGGCTGTGTGTGCAAGGATATAGGATGATGATGTCAATTATGATTAAATCGCTCGCAGGTGGCAACACGTGAAACCTTCCAGAATCATTGACAGCTGTGTGTGCAAGGATGTAGGATGATGATGTTAATTATGATAACATCGCTCGCAGGCGGCAACACGTGAATCCTTGCATAATCATTGACAGCTGTGTATGCAATGTGGAACAATGCCTATTATGTTAACATTGCTCACAGGTGGCAACACGTGAACCCTTCCAGAATCATTGACAGCTGTGTGTGCAAGGATGTAGGATGATGATGTCAATTATGATGACATCGCTCGCAGGTGGCAACACATGAACCCTTGCATAATCGTTGACAGCTGTGTGTGCAAGGATATAGGATGATAATGTCAATTATGATAACATTGCTGACAGGCGGCAACACATGGACTCTTGCAGCCGCAGCAGGGGGAGGGCACGAGCACCTCACGTCCGGAAGCTTTGTGGCAGCAGCTGCCGCCTTGCCGCTCCCATCAGATCATGAGGAGGCTTCAGATCAACATGGTGCGAGATGTTCATTATATGTGTTGTTTATATGTGTGATTGATTTGTACCTGCGTGGGTCTGCAGTGCTGCTGCCGCCGGATAACGGGAAGTGTATAGATCAGCACAGTATGGATTATGCCTGTGTGAGTTAGTCATATGTGCGTGGGTCTGCAGTGCCGCTGCCACCAATCATGGGCACCCTCAGATCAGCATGGTGCAGGATATGTATGTTTTTGGCTTGACACTGGCTTAGCTTCTCTGCATTAGCGCTGCCGTCAGAATGCAGGAGCCTTCAGGTTAGCGTGGCATAGGGTGCATGTTCTGTAGATAGGTGGCATAGGGTGCATGGTCTGTAAATAGGTTAGCGTGGTCTGTAGATAGGTGGCGTAGGGTGCATGGTCTGTAAATAGGTTAGCGTGGTCTGTAGATAGGTGGCGTAGGGTGCATGGTCTGTAAATAGGTTAGCGTGGCTTATGATGCATGGTCTGTAAATAAAGCGTGAAGCAATGAGCGAGAGCTTCGCAGGGCGCTGCCGTCAGAACACAGGGAGCCTTCAGGTTGCCGTGGCATAGGGCGCATGGTCTGTAAGTAATGCGTGACGCAGTGAGCGAGAGCTTCGCAGGGCGCAAGCGCTCCGTGATGAAAAATAAAGTTCAGTGCGTTCCACCTGTTCAATGGGAGAGAATTTTTCTGAACACAGATGGCTTGAAATGGCGCCAGATCATGGGGAGCCCTCTGATCAGCAGGGTACGGGATGTGCATGTGAGCAATTTGTTTGTATTTGCGTGGGTCTACAGTGCTGCTGCCACCAGATCATGGGGCACAGGTGCATTGCCTGTAAACAAAGCGTAGGGTTGGCCAGAACCGTATATATACACGGTGTATATACGGGTATTTTTGGCAGGGAAAGCACCAAATATAAGGTGTATACATATGGTTCTGGCCAACTTTAAGAAAGCGTGACGCAGAAAGGAGAGGAAGTTTGTTCGATCACAGGTGGTTTAATACTGTTCGTAGCAAACATCGCCATGTGGCAAGTCGGGCAAAGTCTGTTAGCCGTACTGCCATTGCATTTTATTGTTTAAGATTGCCAGTAGCAAACATCGCCATTTGGCAAGTCAGGCAAAGTTTGTGAGTGGCACTGCCACTGCAACTCCTTGTTGTGCCGCTGACTTGTTTTGCTGGTGTCGTCTGTGTTTTTGCGTGCAGGAGGAGCCAAACAAACTGCGCCGCCCATCACCTTTCAGGTGAGGTTTGTCCTTCCTGGAGGTCACAGAATGCAGCACACACTGCAAGCCTTGTTTACGTGTACGAGTGCTGATCGGTTACGTACGAGTGCTGATCAGTTACGTACGAGTGCTGATCGGTTACGAGTGCTGATCGGTTACGTATGAGTGCTGATCGGTTACGAGTGCTGATTGGTTACGTACGAGTGCTGATCGGTTAATTGTTCACGTGCATCCATGTTTGTCTGAATAGGAAAAGGGCAACGTGAATGTGGTCAGAAGAGGGTCGGGGACGATACCCACAGTACAGTCCACTTGTAGGGCTATGTGTGTGTGTGTGTGTGTGTGAGAGAGCTTACTTCTGCATGTACTGACCAACATTACTGTATGCGTGTATAAGCAGTTGGGATAAAATGATGGAGAGTGGTGATGAAGCAGTTTAGCTCGCATATCTGGTCTGCACCATTGAACTGTAGGTGTGACTCACGTGAAGAGATCATCAAGCTGCCCTTTAACGCACACTCTCTTGTGTACGTATGCACACACCATACCCACAAGGTGCTGTGCGCTATGTGTGTGGCTATACATTGTATGCGTAAACCTTACTGGTAGGGTTGGCCAGAACCGTACACATACACCGTATATGACCGTATATTTGGTGGTTTCCCTGCCAAAAATACTGTGTATGCACCGTACATATATGGTTCTGGCCAACCCTACTTATTGGTCATTTTTGGGCTGCAGTCCTGGACAACATGCCTGACATGTGCACCACCGCACCTACCTCAAGCAGCCCACCGACACATGAGTGGGGTTAAACAAAACCGTATATATGCACCACATGTATGACTGTATATTTGGTGATTTCCCTGCCAAAAAATATCGTATATATAGGTATATGGTTCTGGCCAACCCTAAAACATGAGCTACTTGCTGCTCACATGCAGGACTTCCAGGGCATTGTGCTAGTGCGGTTCCTGGATGGCATGCGTCGTCATACCCCCCCGCACCCCACAAATACATGGGCAACACACACACTGCCAACTTGCTGTCTTTCTCGGCTTACATGCAGGACTTCCTGGGCATTTGGTAGTGCGGCTCCTGGATGGCATGAGTCGTCATGACCCCACCTGCACCCCACAAATACATGAGCAACACATGGGCAACACTCACACACAAACACTGCCAACCTGCTGTCTTTCTCGGCTCACATGCAGGACTTCCTGGGCATTGTGGAAGTGCGGTTTCTGGATGACATGCGTCGTCGTACCTCCCTCATGCAGCCCTACGACGGTTCTGCACTTCTCAGCATGGCAGCGGAGGCCAAGCCTCAGGTGAGGGCCGTGCTTAATGTGTAGGG
>Ga0307947_1002927_pt1 | contig 13773 bp, 14 predicted proteins | sample OrgLakmetagen232_FD_201840 | JGI IMG/M metagenome (GOLD analysis project Ga0307947, IMG submission 201840) | Saline water microbial communities from Organic Lake, Antarctica - #232 | ecosystem: Environmental > Aquatic > Non-marine Saline and Alkaline > Saline | place: Antarctica: Organic Lake...
GGTGCTGTTCAGCCCAGCGCTCATGTGGAGGCATCTACCTCATGACGCACCACCGCTGCATACAATGCATTGGGCACGTGTGTGTGTATGTGTGTGTGTAGTTGTGTGTGTGTGTGGTGTGTGTGTATGTATGCATGGAAAAGTTTGCATGAGCATGTTTTTGCTCATGTACAAAGCCAGTGGTGTATGTAGGAAGAGCAAGTGCTTGCAACCGCATGCCAATGTGCGAGCGCGCGTTTTAACACATGCGTGTTGCTTGTGCGTGCTGACCACGCTTGTGTGCGTGTGTGTGTGTGTGTATGCACAAGTCAGCATTGTGCTAACGTTTGCTTGCCACATGCTTTTGTGTGTGTGCGCATCTTAGCACGTACGCACACTCACATACGCTTGCCTTGCTCATGTGTGTGTGTGTGCGCGTCCGTGCTTGCCACCTCATTGTGCGGTCAAAGGTGAGGCCGAAACCATACACATGCACACACAGTGAACTCACAGTGTGCACTGTACGCTGTAATTCCAGCAGGAAAATATCCATGCACACACTCGTATACGGTTCTGGCCAAACCCACTCGTGCTGCGTTTCCGTCACTTCACCCTGTGCCCTGACGTGCCGCCCAATAAGTTGGCAAGTGTTCATTTAGAAGTATGTATGCACGAGGGCACAGCAATGCTCACTGAACTCCCTGTATGGCAGGAATCACCGTCTCAGGGTAGGAGCGGCTGCACTTGTGTGTTACGCAAACATGATGTGTGGTATGGAGTGGGGTATAGAGTGTGGTTTAGAGTGGGGTTAGAGTGGGGTTTAGAGTGGGGTTTAGGATGTGGAATAGAGTGGGGTTTAGAGTGGGAATAGAATGGGGTTTAGAGTGGGGTATTGAGTGTGGTTTAAAGTGTGGCATAAAGTGTGGTATAGAGTGTAGTTTAGAGTGTGGCATAGAGTGTGGTATTGAGTTTTGTAGCGTGCGAGCGAGTTGAACAGCACCCCCACAAGCGCCTAGAAAGACAGTGCTCTTGCACATACAAACCTACCTCCTACCACATACAAACCTACCTCCACAAGATCACGGATCATACGACACACACAAGCGACTTGGCCTAGGATGTAAGGGTTGGGTAGACGCTGGAGCACCAGAGTCAGGATTTCATCTGGGAGCTGCTCCACTGGGCTTCGGGGAAGAGGCTCCTCCTGAGTTTGGGTGTGAACAACACACGTCATCAAAGTGCGTGTGAGAGTGTGTGTGTCTGTATGTGTACGCACACTCAAAAGCCTTCTGCTCACTGTGTCAGTGGTCAATCCTGAGTACGAGCATGCAGGCGTAGGTTCGCAGCCAGCCGTGCGCCAACTAACCTTGTTTTTTCTCAAGAAGTGGCCATACAGTGCGAACCTGTGTGTGTGTGTATGTGTGTGTGTGTGTGCGTGAGCGTGTGTGTGCACATGCGTGCATGTGTGTACGTGCGTGATTGAGTGTGTGTGTGTGTGTGCGCGTGTGCGTGCTTGTGCACATGTGTGTCTGTGTGTGTGTGTGTGTGTGTGTGTGTGTGTGTGTGTGCACGCGTGCTTGTGCACGTGTGTGTGCATATATGTACGCGTGCGTGCTTGTGCACGTGTGTGTGTGTATTTGTGTGTGTGTGTGTGTGTATGTGTGTGTGTTTGTGTGTGTGTGTGTGTGTGTGTGTGTGTGTGTGTGTGTGTGTGTGTGTGTGTGCTTTGTACGTCTGGCTAACCAATACCATACCATGGCCTATACGAGGAACCTCCCCAAGCACCCATAGCTTAATCACTAACTGCAGACAGGTCTAGTCGTACTGCAATTCTATTCATTTCCTAATTCAATTTTTCATTCGGTTCAATTCTTTTTTTTGTAGCATGAATGAGTAGGAAATGGGTTTCGCTTCAGTCGGGACATGCTCATTTCAAAGCGGGGGCCCTTGCACACGAATGAAAGTAACAGGTTGCGATCCTTGCCAAGGAGGGACAGGCCACAGTTATTGCCTTGCCAACACAGACTTGCTTGTGTGTGCTTGAGTGGAGGCCTCCAAATTGTGTTTGTTAGCACAGAATGTGCTCCTCACTCGAAGACTGGTGGCTTAGGGGATGTGCTACAGGCCCTGCCTGCAAGCCTTGCTGGCAGGTGAGATCCACCTCCTGCCGCTGCACCTTCTTGCGTACTTCAATCTACCATCATTGCTGCCACATATAAAAGAAAAAGAATTCTCACTAGGCATCATGCCTGCAATGCTGCATACAGGGGCTGCAAGCACACCGTGAACTCATGCTTGCACACACACACACACACACACACACACACACACACACACAAACACAACACACACACACACACACACACACAAACACACACGCACACACAAATACACACACAGGCACACACACACACACACAACCACACACACACACACACACACACACACACACACACACACACACACACACACCAAAATCCGGAACACACACTCTCTGCACAGGGGCCATCGGGTCATGACGGTCAGCCCTCGCTACGCGCACTACCATGACGCCTTTGACTCGGGCGTGTGCGTGCCCGTGCACAGCAGCTCAAAATATGTTCCTCAGGAGCGCATGGATGCCGCGTGCTCAGCTGCACCGGCACCACCACCACCACCAGCAGCAACAGACAATGCTGGGTCTGTGCTTACAGATCCAGCTGCAGGCTCAGTTGGGGGTGGCTTGGCTGAGGCGGAGACGGCAGGCAAACAAAAGGGGTCAACAGGAACTGGATGTCCACCGCCCTCACCTTGCAGCCAAGCACCGCAGCATGCCCCCAGCATAAGCGCCAGCAATAGCAACAGCAGCAGCAGCAGCAGCAGCAACAGCAACAACGGCTCACCCTCCTCGCCAGCCCCAGGCCCAAAGCACGCATACCCCTCAGCTGACACCTCTACGGCCAGTGCTGCCAACAACGCCGTGCGCGCCTCTGCGCTGAGTGTCGCCCACCGCACCCGCCCTCCCCCTCCGTTGGTACTCGCACAGGGCAGTGCTCAGCCCTCCTCCCTACCCTGCCTGCCTGACAGCTCAAGCACAAGCTCCAGCTGCCGCCTGCCTTGCAGGGCAAGTCAAAAACACACACACGCACCCTCACCTCCCGCCCTGCCGTCACCATCCTCTCCCACACACGCACGGCTGCCCTTGCAAGAGGCCTTAGCAGCACCATCACCCGCACCACAAATGCAAGACACCGCAGCTGCAGTCGCTCCATACCCACCCCCATCAGGAGCAACAGGCACAAGCGCAGCGGCAGCAGCAGCACCACCCCCACCGCCACTGCCACTCTTGCACCAAGTATGCCCCTCCCCAGGTCAGCAGCAGCAGCACGATGCGGTTGACGCCAGCAGCCTCGTGCGCTTCTACTTGTGCCGGGCGCTGGGAGATGGGGTAGACCGTGTGTTTGTGGACCATCCTGTGTTCCAGGTGAGGCTAGCTTTAAATGGACGACGGCTAACCCGTGAGCTTGCAAGTAGGCCTCCTTGTGTTGTTTGAGCCTAGTCACAGGTGGACCGTGTGTGTATGTGTGCGTGTGTGTTCGTGTGTGTGTAAAGCACCCTGTTTTTGGGTCAGGTCACAGATTACACGTTTGTTTTTTTGGAGGCTGTGTGCGGTATACGTAGGATTGGCCAGAACCGTATACGCATGTTGCATACTCACATCGTGTGCACAGAAGTTTTCCAGCTAAATATTTTGTACATACACCATACACACGTACATGTGTATGACCAGCCTCAACGTTCATGGTGTAGACACTGCTGTGACCAGCCCTACTCCTACCCCTGCCTGCGCCCTCTACCCTCAAATTTCTCTGATGAACTTTTCCTTTGCTCCGATTATAGACCAGAGTGTTTGCTTGTGTGTGGATGCCTGTGTGCGTTAATTGTGATTTGCACGTTTCGCGTGTTTAGTTTTACTTGTGTGTTCACGTACTGCGATCCAGGCTGGCCCTGCAAGCAGCACAGACCCCAGCACAGGCGTGCACACGTACAGCCACGGCTTGAGCGAAGTGGATGAGCAGGTGCGGTGTGTGTGTGTATGTGCGTGTGTGTGCGTGTGTGTGCGTGTGTATGCATACGTGCAAGCATGTGTGTGTGCGTTCGTGTGTGTGTGTGTGTGTGTGTGGCTGTGGCTGTGGCTGTGCGTATATGTGTGGCTCTGGCTGTGGCTGGAAGGGGTCTGGATGTGAGTGTGTTGATGTGGTGTGGATGCAAGTTGGGTGTGGGTGTGGGCATGCAAGCGTGTTTGTGCGTGTATTTGTGATCGTGTGTGCTATGTGTCGGCTTGCAGGTGCAACCTCTTCATTTGCATTTGCATTTGCATCCACTCATGCTGCCGCAACGTCTCATTATTAAGGTTGGTCAGAACCGTGTATACACACCGTATATGACTGTATGTATGGTGATTTCCCTGCCAAAAATACTGTATATACACCGTATATACCTACAAATGTATGGTGCTGCCGCAACGTCTCAGTATCAGAGCGTAGGTGTAACCTGAGTTTTCTTTAAAATGCGGAAACACAGCAACATGCTGCACAACATTGTGTAGGGTCTTCCTGAACCATACAAGTCAATTACAAATATGTACGATTTTGCGGCGTTGCAAACGGTTCTCGCCATTCAGCAGGGTAATTGCGGCCTGCAAACGGTTCTAGCCATTCAGCATGGAGATTTTTCCACACCTTTGCGGTCGTGAGCGGTGTGTGTGTGTGTGTGTATGTGTGTGTGTGTGTGTTATGTGTGTGTGTGTGTGTGAGTGTGTGTAAATGGTGTATAAATGGTTCTGAACACGCAGCGAGGAAATTTTCATACGTATTAGATCATTTGTGGTGTGTGTATAAAAAGTTATGGCCAGCCTCATACATTTGCAAATAGGTACGTATGACATCGTGTGGCAGGTAAAACTCCATAAGTGTTTGTCAAATGCAGTGTGCATATGTACGGTTCTGGACACTTGGCGAGGAAGTTTCAGTATATATTAGATCATGTACGGCGTGTGTGTATTTGTGTGTGTGTGTGTGAACAGTTATGGCCAGCCCCATTCATATGCGAAAAAGCACGGCATTGTGTGGCAGATTGATCTCCAACAGTGTTTGTCATGTGCGGTGTGCATACTGTACAATTCAAGTGCGGTGTGCATACTGTACAATTCTGGCCAATTCCGCACACATGCGCGTGTATACTGCACGCAATGTGTGGGCCACACACGCACTGAGCATCATAAACAGGCGGAGGCCAATTTCAAGGCTGGCCTGGATTCACGTATGCATCGTTCATGGCCGTGTGGGTAAACGTACGGTTTGCGGCTGTGTGTGGTACATTTGCTTCGTAAGTGTAATCGTGTATATAGAGGAGCTGCATTGAACATGATTGCTTGGGGTGAACCCTTACTCAAAAGGATGTGTTTGGTTGTACCAAGGAGCTGCATTGAATATGGCCGTGTGGGATGAGGCCCTTGCTCAAAAGGCTGTGTTTGTGTCAATGCTGTTGGCTGGTCTTCACATGAAGAAGAATGCGTACATGTGCATGGTGCTGGCTGGTACACACATGAAACACTATGTATACATGTGTGTGTGTGTGTGTGTGGTGTTGCGTGCCCTACACACACACACACACACACACACACACACGCACACACACACACACTCGCACACACACGCACAAACATGCATGCACAAACACGCACGCACACACGCACACACGCACACGCACACACGCACACAAATACACACACTCCCAGGCCCGCAACAGCGTGCTCTGCCAGGCAGCCATCTCCGCGCCCGTGCTGCTGTGGGGCAGCAAAGCTGCCTCTCAGACCACCCCCTTCCCCGGCACACACGCTGACCCCCGCGTCATCAAGTGTGCTTGGGGCATGCACCACGGTCTGGCCACCCCAGCTGGCGCTCATTCCTGGCCTGCTGCCGATGTGGCTGCTGCTGCTGCTGGTGCTGCTGCTGCTGCAATCGCCCCTGGTCACCTCACCACGGCTACCTCTGCCGCTGTCAGCTGTAACAGCACTCTGGCCGCTTCTACGTTTGGTGCCGTTGCCAAGGTGATGGGCCGCCTGGCGTGGCTGCAGCAGCAAGCACAGCAGCAAGAGGTGGGGCAGCAGCAGCAGCAGCAGCACAGCCAGCAACAGAAAGGGCAGAGCACCGGTGATCGTCGCCAGCGGCTTCGCAAGCGTCGCTTAGCTAGATGTAATCTGCAGCAGCAACAGCAGCAACAGCAGCAGCAGCAGCAACAGCAACAGCAACAACAGCAGCCAATGGCGGGGCAGGAGCCGCAGCAGGTTATAGAGCTGCTTCCCCCTAAACCTGAGCAGCAGCAGCAGCAGCAGCAACAAAAACAGCAACATAAACAGCAGCCACCGCAGCCGCAAGAACAGCAGCAACAGCAACAGCACGCGCTGCTGTTGCAGCAAGAGCTGCAACTGCAGCTGTTGTGGCAATTGCAGCAGCAGCAGCACCACCACCACCAGCACCAGCAGCAGCAGCAGCAGCAGCAGCAGCACCACCAGCACCAGCAGCAGCAGCAGCAGCAGCGCCAGCAAAAACAGGAGAAGCAGAAGGGGCAGCAGGTGGGAGGCGACGTTGTGCGTGGGGGCATGCCTCATGACAGCAGTATGAAAAATGCAAAAGGTGGTGAGCGCCCCAACGATGGCCAAGTTGTTGCTGCCTCAACGACAAGGCGCAGCACCAGCAGCAGCCGCCGCCGCAGCCGCAGCACCAGCAGCAGCACCAGCAGCGATAGTGCGCAGGCGGGTGCCTGCATCAGTCGTGCAGGCTGCGATGGGGCTGAGATCACGCAAGCTGATCACCTTTGGAACAGCAGCAGCAGCAGCAGCAGCAACGGCGGCGGCAGCAGCAGCAGCAACAACAACAACAGCAGCAGCAGCAGCAGCAGCAGCAGCAGCAGCAGCAGTAATAGCAGCGCTGGTACAGACAGCCCCATCATCTACGTGGGCAATGATTGGTCAACAGGAATTTTGCCCCTGTGGCTGACTACATACAAGGAAATGGCACTGCAGCAGCAGCAGCAGCAGCAGCAGCAGGTGTGTGTGCAGCAGGGGCAGCACACACAGCAGCAGGGCCCCCACACACAGGAAGTGCAGCAGCTGGACGCCTCACAGCCCTCCGCCCATCCCTTCTGTTCTGTATCACAATCTGCGCAGCTGTGCTCACAACCACGTCTCCTCCAAGATGGTGGTGCGGCTGAGCGACAGCTGTCTGGCTGCTACCCCCCACCTGCTTCTTCCCTGCTGGCTGCCTTTCAAACTTACTTGGGCGCACAGCTGCTAGGCCGCACTCGCTTTGTGTACACCATCCATAACTTTGCGTACCAGGTGTGTTTTTGTGTAAGTGTGTGTGTGCCATTGTGTGTGTGTATGCCATCAAGTGTGTGTGTGTCTGTGTGTGTGTGTGCCTGTGTGTGTGTGTGTGTGTGCGTGTGTGTGTGTGCATAAGCGCGTGTGCATGCGCACACATGCGTGCATGAGTGTGTGTGTATGTGTGTGTGCGCTACTATGAGTTTGACTTCAAGCATGCCATTGCGCTGCAGGCCTTTTTGTCGTAAGTCGAGGCTTCCTTTTACCTTAAGCGGGTACTTTTGCTCTACGTGGGCACTAATACTTTATGTGGATAGCGTATATTAATGTCTCCGTGGTTTTCCCCCCCTAAACCTCGAGCTTTCAGTACATTTGGAGTACACCCAGCTGCGCCATCTTGCTGCTACAAGCAAAAACCTGCCTATGAATCATGCCCACACAAATTTTTGTAGCATGTCGTAAGTGCCGTAATCTGGCTCACACAGCTTGGGCAGAAAAAGGGTTCACTTCTGTTGGCACAGATACCACAAAGCATTTAACCTCCGGCCCGCGCAGCCTTAGGCAGGATAAGGTCTACCTACATCTGAAAGCTCCCTTTGAACGCACAGCTCCAGCAGCAAAGTGGCTCTCTGCAGTCAGACAGCTCATGGCAGCCAAATGGCTGTGTATGCTTTCCACCTGCTCACGCATGTGGACATGCTTTAATACACACATGGACACGCACACACACTCACAACCATCACCTAATCCACCTACACATTCATCCACACACACAGACACACACACACACACATAGACACACACATACGCACACACATACGCTCAAACACACATACACAAACACAGGGCCTGTTCCCCGCCAGCAGCTTCCCAGAACTGGACATGCTATCACACACACACACACACAATCACAAATCACAATCACAACCATCACCCAATCCACCTACACATTCATCCACACACACATACGCACACACACATACACACACAAACGCTCAAACACAGGGCCTGTTCCCCGCCAGCAGCTTCCCAGAACTGGGCCTGCCTCCAGATTGCCTTGCCGACCTCCTAACTGAGGGAGGCCCAGGAGAGGCACAGCAAGCTGTGCCAACCCTTGAGCCCTCTAAGGAGCCTGCTGCACAATGGGAGGTGCTGGCAGCTGAACGCAGTCCCAGCCGCAGCGGGAAGCCAGGGCAGGTGCCGCAGGGCAGCGCGTCAGAGGGCACGCGCACACGCGCACTGGAAGGAAGCGCTGGCAAGAGCGCCATTGCCACAGGCACCAAGGCCAGCTCTGGCAGCAGCAGCTGCAGCAGCAGTAGCAGCAGCACCACCACTGCCACGGGCACGAGCAGCAGCCCTGGCAGCAGCAGCTCTGGCAGCAGCAGCAGCAGCAGCAGCGACAGCAGCAGCAACGCAGCGAACTCAGCCCCTCAGATCAGTTGGTTGCAGGCTGGGGTGCTGTGCAGTGATTTAATTGTAACTGTGAGCCCCACGCACGCGCGTGAGCTGCAGCAGCAAGCGCAAGCGTGTGCCGAGCCCATCTTACACCCACCCAGTAGCACGCACAAGGAGCAGCAGCAGCAGCAGCAGCAGTCAGCACACCAGCAACAAAGGCAGGCCCAGCAGCAGCGCATAGAACTGCAGCAGCAAAGCCAAAAGCAGCAGCTCTGGCAGCAGCCCTCCCAACCTGACTCCCATCCAAAGCACGCCCACCCCCCACGCCCGCCAGAACCACCACCACAGCTGCAGCAGCAGCAGCAGCAGCAGCAACGGCTACCGCAATACCTTATGCAGCAGCAGCCACTCAGTACCGGCCTGCAGCATTTATCACAGCCGCAGCCCCAAACACCACACACTCCAAGCCAGCCCCCACCCACACACGCCCACAGTGCAAGCCAGCACCCACACACACATGCCCACAGTGCAAGCCAGCCCCCACCCACACACGCCCACAGTGCAAGCCAGCACCCACACCCACACGCCCACAGTGCAAGCCAGCACCCACCCCCACACGCCCACAGTGCAAGCCAGCACCCACACACACCCGCCCACAGTGCAAGCCATCACCCGCACCTCACACAACCGGACCCACCTTTGCCTACCTCAACACCCCTGCTATCCCACCCTCTGCCTTGCTTGGGTCCATCACAGCAACCATGGCAACAACTGTCACCAGCACCCACACCACAGCAGTGGCAACCGCACCCCTCTCAGCTGCCATTACCACCACCACCACCACCACAACCACCACCACCACTACCACCACCTACACCAGAGCAGCGGTTACCATTAGTCCCGCCCCAAACACCACCACCCCAAACACCACCACCCCAAACACCACCACCCCAAACACCATCACCCCAAACACCACCACCCCGAACACCACCGCAGCCACCCTTGCCATCACCATCACCCGCATCGCAACAAAATGCAGCGACCGGTGTGCCGCACAACGCACCTCACGTAGCACGAACACTGGCCGCCTTGCGAGAGAAGGGAGTGCTGGGTATCCAGAATGGTGTGTGGGTGTGGGTGAGAGTGTGGGCGTGGGCGTGGTGTGTGTGTGTGTGTGTGTGTGTGTGTGTGTTCATGCGTGCGAGCATTCACGAGCGTGAATGTGTGCATGGTTGAGGTGAGGTGGATGCAGGGAAAGGGCGTCAGTTTGCAAAGCGTAGAAATGGAACTGCTAGGCATTGAAGACCACTCTTCACACAAAGTTCTAGGGAAAGGAGCCATTCTGGTGCCAAGTGTGTAGGGTTGGCCAGAACCGTTTATATACACCGTATATGACCGTATATTTGGTTATTTCCCTGCCAAAAATACCGTATATACACCGTATATATATATGGCCAGAACCGAATGGTGTTTTTGGCAGCGAAATCACCAAATATACAGTCATATACGTGTATGTATACGGTTCTGGCCAACCCTACAAGTGTGCATATGCATGCGTGCATCGACGTGTGTGAATACGTGCTTGGTCAAACCAGCCAATTGCATTTGTGCGTGTTTAAATGATTCTCTGCGCACACATGCATGTTTGCGGTTAAGGCTCACTACGTACAGCAAAGCACCTGGTGCCCCTCTAAAGGTTAAAATTCACGGTGCCCTTGCCCTGCTCCTCCCCCACTCCTCTGTGTCTTACACTCACTCAGCTCCCCATGCACCACCAAGGAAACAGACAAGTCACTCTTCAGCCTGCATGGCTCCTCGCATCTGTTGACGCATCATTGCTTGTGCCCTCCAACAGATGCCCTGCTCCTCTACACCATGCAAGTGTCTGCCAAAACGCTCGCTCAGCATCCCACGCGCCACCAAAGCTGCGGACATACACAATCAAACCCATGTGATCCCACCTATGTCATCCCACGCGCCATCAAAGCTGCAGACATAAACAATCAGACATATGTGATCCCACCTATGTGATCCCACCTATGTGATCCCACGCGCCACCAAAGCTGCAGACATAAACAATCAAACCTATGTGATCCCACCTATGTGATCCCACGCGCCATCAAAGCTGCAGTCATAAACAATCAAACATATGTGATCCTTCGCAGGTGTTGACACGTCGGTGTGGTGCCCTCAGACAGATGCCCTGCTGCCCGATGCCTTGCACTACTCCGCGTCTGATGCACGTGTCAAGAAAGCTCAGGCGAAGCAACTGCTGCAGGTAGAGTTGTGCATGCGCGTGTATGTGAGTGTGAGTGTGCGTGCGCGTGTATGTGAGTGTGTGTTCGTTAGTGAGTATGTGTGTGTGTGTGTGGTGCCTGTGTGTGTGATGTCTGTGTGTCTGTGTGTCTGTGTTTGTGAGTATGTGTGTGTGTGTGTGTGTGTGTGTGCGTGTCTGAGCACGCGCACATGCATATGCGCATACGCTTGTGTTGCATGTGAAACCATTCATCCCCATTTGCTTTAACCTCCCTTGCCTACTGCACACAGACTCAGGTGGTAACACACATTTACACATACGCTCTCACACTCACACACTAAGACACACACTAAGACACACACACTATCACACACACACTCTCTGTCTCACACACACACACACACACACACACACACACACACATGAACTCACACACACTCTCTCTCTCTCTCTCTCTCTCTCTCTCTCTCTCTCTCTCTCACCCAGGCCCGCTTGGGGCTGCGTGTGTGCCCCACGACCCCCTTGTTTGGGTTTGTGGGCCGCCTTGAGGAGCAGAAAGGAGTGGACATCCTGCTGGCAGCCCTGCCCCAGCTGCTCGGCCCCTCTGCTATGGACACGCTGAGCCAGAAAACGTTGCAGGAGCATGCACACGCACATGTGCATCATCAGCATCATCATCAGCAGCAGCAGCAGCAGCAGCAGCAGGAGGTAGCGGCACAGCATGCACAGCCACAGCCACAGCAGGAAGCAGCACAGCAGCAGCAGCAGCCACAGCAGCAGCCACAAGGGCACCGTATCTATCATCAACAGCAGCAGGCATCACTGACGTCAATGCAGCAAGCGGAAGCACAGCAGCGAGAAGAAATGCACGTGCAGGCACAGCAGGCACATCTGCACGAGCGCCAGCAGCACAGACACAGCCCACTGCTGCCCTTACAGCAGCACGCACGACAGCAAAAGCCACACCTTGGATCAGAGCAACAGGCACGTCAGACGCATCACCCACAAGGGTCACTCTTGCCAGCACAGCAGCTCCAGCAGCAACAGCAACACCAGCTTCAGGAGCAGCAAGCACAGCAGCGCCAGCAGCAACAGCAAAAGCAGCTTCAGGAGCAGCAAGCACAGCAGCGCCAGCAGCAACAGCAACAACAGCTTCAGGAGCAGCAAGCACAGCAGCGTCAGCAGCAACAGCAACACCAGCTTCAGGAGCAGCAAGCAGAGCAGCAGCGTCAGCTTGCCAGGGGCAACAGCTGCAACGAAAGCTGGCTCAGCTCAGACGTCCTGCAGCCTGCTCATTTCTCGCAACAGCTGCCGAAAGGAGCACAGGGACGGCATACAAAGCAGCAGCAGCAGCAGCAGCAGCTGAACGTGCGGCGGGGACACAAGTCGTTGCAGCTGCGGCAGCTGCAGCAAGTGCAGCAACAAGAGCTGTTGGGACTGCAGCAGCAGCTGCAAGTGGACGAGGACTTGGTGGGCCGACCGCAAGAAGAGCAGCAGCAGCAGCAGCAGCAGCAGCAGCAGCTGCAAGCGCAATCACAGCAGCAGCAGCAGCAGCAGCTGCAAGTGCAATCACAGCAGCAGCAGCAGCAGCAGCCACAGGCAGATGGGGATTTTGCGGGCCAACCACCACAGCAGCAGCTGCCGCAAATGGATGCTAATTGTGTGGACCAACTGCAGCAACAGCAGCAGCAGGCACACTCTCATCAGCAAGTGCTCAATCCACACCAAAAACCCCCCACCTTAACACATGCCCCCTTCCTCTCCCACACACCACCACCACCACCACCAGCACTCATCCCTGAGCCTCCCATTGCTGCCGCTGATGCGCACCTTACGTCCGATCACCCTCCTCCTGCGGTGCCACGTGCTGCTGAGCACCCGTATGCCGCACTGCGTGCAGCTTTAGCTGCGTCACGTGCACACACGCCTCTTGCTGCGGCTCGTGCAGCTGAGCGCCCATTCGCCACCCCACATGCAGCTTCTGCTGCGCAACGTGCGGCTGAGCGCCCATTCGCTGCACTGCGTATGGCTTCTGCTGCATCACGTGCACTTCAGCAGGCTCCGACTTCTACTGCCGTACCGCTCACAGCTGAGCGCCCATTCGCTGCGCTACATGCGGCTCCTGCTGCATCTGGTGCAGTTAAGCAGCCATTTGCTGCGCTACGTGCGACTCCTACTGCGCTGCGCGAGGCTTTCACCGAGCCGTGTGCAAGCATTGCATCAGGTGCGGCTGAGCATTCTTCTGCTGCTGCACGTGCAGTTCCTGCAGATCCACGTGCTCCTGAGCCTTCTACTCTTTTCACAGCAGGACGCCCCTTTGCCGTGTTACGTAACACAGCACGTGCAGAGTTTGCTGCTGCACGTGCAGTTCCTGCAGATCCACGTGCTACTGAGCCTTCTACTTTTCTCGCAGCAGGACGCCCCTTTGCCGTGTTGCGTGCAGCAGCACGCGCGGAGTTAGCTGCTGCACGTGCAGCTGAGCGTCCCCATACACCACCTGACGCACCTAAGCCCCCTGCTCCCCCTTCTGCTGCAGGACGCCCCTTTGCCGTGTTGCGTGCAGCAGCACGCGCGGAGTTTGCTGCTGCACGTGCAGCTGAGCGTCCCCATACACCACCTGACGCACCTAAGCCCCCTGCTCCCCCTTCTGCTGCAGGACGCCCCTTTGCCGTGTTGCGTGCAGCAGCACGCGCGGAGTTAGCTGCTGCACGTGCAGCTGAGCGTCCCCATACACCACCTGACGCACCTAAGCCCCCTGCTCCCCCTTCTGCTGCAGGAC
>Ga0307947_1002928_pt1 | contig 13771 bp, 19 predicted proteins | sample OrgLakmetagen232_FD_201840 | JGI IMG/M metagenome (GOLD analysis project Ga0307947, IMG submission 201840) | Saline water microbial communities from Organic Lake, Antarctica - #232 | ecosystem: Environmental > Aquatic > Non-marine Saline and Alkaline > Saline | place: Antarctica: Organic Lake...
CACCTTTTTTTGAGGACTTTTCAGCAGCCCAACCCTTTTTGCTGCAACAGGTCAACAACCAACTTGTTCATGATTTCCTTTCTCAGCAGAACAATAGACTTTTTCTTTTACTTTCTGAGCTTATGGATTTATTTGTGGCTGGCCGAGACCAGTCAGCAGCCGATCAGCCAAACTACCTGGCTGAAGGTCACCCCCCATTGTAACCATTGTAACCATTGTTTAAATTCTGTGAAGACACTAGGCCTAATCCCCAACTCCAAAAAGCAAAAGCACAGCACAACATGTTTATTGCCAGCCTAAACAGACAAGGTTATAGGGAAGTCAAGCTTCACGTGATCCTCGTTGGAGCTAAGGGGACTATCTACAAAGACTATACAGACAAACCTCTGGCAGACCTTATTCTGAATTACCATAAGATTAGAAAATTGACACACAAACTGAGTGAACACTCCATCAGACATGCATCTGCACTCATAAAAACAAGGTATGCACTGCAATATAACACAAGCAACAACAGTCAAGGATTGGGTCCGGGTACTACGGCACAACTCCCCTGGCCCACATTAATTTCATTTGAATTGTTTGCGTGGTGGGGGGTTGCCTGGTGCGGGCACCTAAGTAACCCCCTCCCTTAATCATGCTGGCTGTGTCATCACTACCAGTGGGGTCTTTTCTTTTTCTTTTTCTTTTCTTTAGAGAAGGTTGATCCAGATAGAGTCGTGTTGGCTACAATTACAAGCACCAGCACCTGTCTTAGAGCCTCCTAATAACGACTCAGCTAGAAATAAAACGCACACTCGTTTCTGTTCTTTTTTACAATGGCAGTAAAGAGTTACAACCTCAAGCACCTGCACAGAGCCCAAATACCAACCCAGCTAGCGATAAATCACTCGCGCCCATTACTGCCGGTTTACCGGACTGCACTACGCATTGCTGTTTTCTGCGAGGCCTCCTTAGTGCCTCCTAATACCAAACCAGCTAGCGATGAATCACTCGCGCCCGTTGCTGCCGGTTTACCGGACTGCACTACGCATTGCTGTTTCTTGCGAGGGTGCTTGCCTTCTGCCCGCTGGTGCTTATATTGCTCTCAACACGACCTGCGGGGTGTGTGCGTGAACAAGTCCTGAGTATCTGAAGATTAGACAGCACAGGAGTGGAAAAGAGATGGCACACCTCAAGAAAACTAACATCTTCACTGAGCAAGGTAAACAATGTGATTCAAGTACAAGAGGTTTTCCTTCCTCCTCTTGATCTGCATGGCATTTTACAACTTACAATAAAACAGCATCCGTGTCCCAAACTGCTTTAGAGTGAGCTCCCGTGCCTGTCCATCGGAGCAGGAAGCTCTGTCTTAAATTCACCTTATGATGAACGGCATGCTCTGTTACCAATTACCAACTAATTTATCATGGTGTTCGAGTGCATACATGCTTACCTATCCCACATCTAGCTTGAGCCCTTGTTACGATAGGGCTCTCTTGTCTGCTCTTCCTGCTCCTGTCCTCCCTGCTGCTGCTGCTCCTGTCCTCCCTGCTGCTGTTGGTCTTCCTCCAATTGATGTTGCTGCTGCTGCTGCTGCTGCTGCTGCTGTTCTTCCTCCGATTGATGTTGCCGCTGCTGCTGTTCTTCCTCCAATTGATGTTGATGCTGTTGCTGTTCTTCCTGTTGCTGATGTCGCTGAGGAAGCTCTTCTTGCCCTTGCAAATCCTGCTGCAGCTGCTGTTGCTGCTGCTGCTGCTGCTGCTTATGTTGTGAACGTTGCTGCTCATGCTGGCACCGCTGCTGTGGATGTAGCTGCTCCTGCTGCTCCTCTCTGTGCTGCTGTCCTTGTGGGTGTTCCTGCCTTAGCTGCTGCTGCTGCTCAAGTTGTCGCTGCTCCACCCCCTGTTGCTGTCCCTGTAGCTGCTGCTGTCTTAACTGCTGGTGCTGCTGCTCCCCTTGCTGAAGTCCTTGGGGAATATTACAAAGAACAGAGGTCGCAGGACCAAAAGAATGAGCAGGAGCAGCAGCAACAGCAGTGACGGATGTGTCAGGGGAGGTGGTGGCAGCAGCAGAAACAGCAGTAGCAGCATCAGCAGCTATGCCAGCAGTGCTTGTGGTGGCCTCATTTGGTGGGAAGACGGCAAGCTCAGCCGCAGAAGCGGTGGGAGCGAGAGGAGCATGTGATGGTGTGCGAACGATCTCAGCATAGGTGGCATTGGGCGCATCAGGAGGTGGACCCTCCATTTGGGAAGGGTGACTCGGAGGAGGTTCAGCCGCATCAGGGGCGGTCTTAGCTGCATCTACGTCTTCCGGAGTCAGGCCCTACAGTGTCCAGGTTGAATAGAGCGAAACAAATGTGTGTGTTTACATAGACATGCGTACATGTTCACATACACATACGTACATGTTCACACACACATGCGTACATGTTCACATACACATGCGTACATGTTCACATACACATGCGTACATGTTCACATACACATGCGTACATGTTCACACACACATGCGTACAAGTTCACATACACATGCGTACTTGTTTGCGCTTGAGGAAGTGCAGGACTGCAGAGTGCAGAAGGAAGGTTGCATTCATATAATAACGATGCTATGCAATAGTAACGATGCTATGCAATAATAACGATGCTATAATGACGATGCTATAATGGTAATAACGATGCTATGATAACGGTGCTATAATGGTAACAATGATGCCATAAGAACGGCGCTATGCAATAATAACGATGCTATAATGGTAACAATGATGCCATAAGAACGGCGCTATGCAGAGCAGCGTTACATTCACGGAGATGGACCACAAGCTGGGAAATGAGAAGAGCCACAAGCTGGGATATGAGGAGAACCACAAGCTGGGTTATGAGAAGAGCCACAAGCTGGGAAATGAGAAGAACTACAAGCTGGGGTATGAGAAGAACCACAAGCTGGGATATGAGAAGAACCACAAGCTGGGATATGAGAAGAACCACAAGCTGGGATATGAGAAGAACCACAAGCTGGGATATGAAAAGAACCACAAGCTGGGATACGAGAAGAACCACAAGCTGACACGTATCATACTCTGATCGTGAGCGATGTAAATGCCACAGAAGCACTGCAGATATTATTCATGACAATCAAAAAGCCGGTGCACCGTGCATCTAACTCTTTTACGAAAGTCATCGGATTTTCATCGTACAATTTACGATCTACATAGCCTGATGTTATAAAATCATTGGTATCTGCTCCTATGCCACAAGTCAGAACAGCAAAGCATGGATAGCTTCGTACAAATGCTCCTAAACAGCACCCAACAAGAGGAGACACACACACGCAACACACATACAAGCAAGTATATACGCGCAAATTTGTCATGACATTGACCTTGAGAGAAATGTCAACGCCACGGAGCTGCTTAATGGCAGATGCCAGCATGCTGCAAGTTGACGCACGCGCAGCGGCTAGGTCGGTATCACTAATAGGGCTGTCCAGCGCTTGAGCAATAACCTGTGAGAGCGTGTGTTAGTGTGTTAGTGTGTTCGTGTGTTCGTGTGTTTGTGTGTTAGTGTGTTGGTGTGTTAGTGTGTTCGTGTGTTTGTGTGTTAGTGTGTTGGTGTGTTAGTGTGTTCGTGTGTTAGTGTGTTCGTGTGTTCGTGTGTTAGTGTGTTAGTGTGTTCGTGTGTTGGTGTGTTTGTGTGTTAGTGTGTTGGTGTGTTAGTGTGTAAGTGTGTTAGTGTGTTAGTGTGTTAGTAAAATAAGTGTGTTTGTGTGTTAGTGTGTTAGTGTGTTAGTGTGTAAGTGTGTTAGTGTGTTAGTTTGTTAGTGCGTTAGTGTGTCTCCTCTCGTTGTCAAGTTAAATTGGCAAGCTCTTGAGCATCTACATGTGTGTTGCGTGTTCAAAAAATTTCCATCGTCTCTGCACCCTGCGTCTTGCTGAGGCTGGCACACGGCAACTGCGTCCTGCACAATGCATACTACATCCTGCACACTGCACATTGCGTCTTGCACACTGCACACTGCATCCTTCACACTGCATCCTTCACACTACGTCCTACGCACTGCACACTGCACATTGCAATTGCAAATAGGGCAGCGTAATTGACAGAATGCGTGCACTGCACACTGCACATTGCAAATAGGGTACCAATCTGCTCCTCTTGAAATTTTACACCCTCTGAATACTCACCAGGACCTAAAACTAAAGTGTTGCAGAGTTATGGGGCAAAACTGAGATACGGACGCCCATGCACACATGACCTACCAGGCACCCGCAATGGGCTTGCAGAGCCCCACATTAATTCCATTTCTTCAGAATTCTACTGACTATTTCATGCTGGCACAACCCTGGAAGTTTGGAGTGAATTGCTGCTCCATTGGCCAGGCTTATCCCACGGCCTGCTCCTGAGCGCGTACGCCTCTGACTTTCGGACATGTCCACAGACCCCCCTCTTACCCAATTTGCTCAAAAAGGGTGGCAATCGATTGGGCTTAAGTTGAGGATTCTGATGATATATTTTAGATTCCGTAAAAGTGGCCCAGAAAATTTAGAGACCCCTTGCAAAAAAAATAAAACCCCGCCAGGGGACCACCCCACCCTCCCCCTTCCCTGATTCGATCCACATATATATACCAATCGATAGCTCACAACGTCCGAAATCCGAATACACAAGTTTCAATTGGTTTGACACGTGCCATCCACAGATTATGCTTCCTGCAGCCCCCTGACCAGCTTAACAACCAGCACTTTCAGCATTTTGGCACTTCTATAACCAATGCTTATTCAACTCATTTCGTCAAGTCATCTGGCTTGAATGCGAAAGCAAAGTTTCACCTCTCTGCGTTCTGCCAGACCCCACTGCAAGGGAGTGACCTTGATGGCTGTAAGCACAGCCTCAAAGTTACAAGTTACAGCCTCAAATTTACAGCCTCAAGGTTACAGCCTCAAAGTTACAATTTACCTCTCTGCGTTCTGTCAGACCCCACTGCAAGGGTGTGACCTTGATGGCTGTAAGCACAGCCTCAAAGTTGTCTAAGCCCATGAGCAGAGGGCGCAGGCGATCCACAATGGCATATGATATGCGCAGCAAAATGGCGTCACTGCCCTCCTGTGTATGCGGCGTCCACGCACAGTGTGTGTGGTTGCTCAAGTGCAGTCTGGGAGGTATACAGATGGTCCGTTTTTTCACGGGCTAATATTTCTTACACACAGAGCGCACGGCACGAGCAGTTCACAATGGCGTTCACAGTGCACAGCGAGGAGGCACACTCCCCTCTGTGTGTGTGTGTGTGTGTGTGTGGTTGCTCAAGTGCAGTCTGGGAGGTATCCAGAGGTATACAGTGGGAGGTATACAGTGGGAGGTATCCAGAAGTATACAGTGGGAGGTATACAGTGGGAGGTATCCAGAGGTATACAGTGGGAGGTATACAGTGGGAGATATACAGTGGGAGGTATCCAGAGGTATACAGAGCACACGGCATGAGCAGTTCACAATGGCGATCAAAGTGCGCAGCAAGGCGGCACGAGCAGTTCACAATGGCGATCAAAGTGCGCAGCAAGGTGGCACGAGCAGTTCACAATGGCGTTCAAAGTGCGCAGCAAGAGGCACGAGCAGTTCACAATGGCGATCAAAGTGCGCAGCAAGAGGCACGAGCAGTTCACAATGGCGATCAAAGTGCGCAGCAAGGCGGCACGAGCAGTTCACAATGGCGATCAAAGTGCGCAGCAAGGAGGCACACTCCCCTCTGTTTGTGTGTGTGTGTGTATGTGTGTATGTGTGTGTGTGTGTGTGTAGGTCATTGTTTTGGGGATGGGGTGAGTTAAGAAAAATGGACAGCAAGGTGGTGGGTGCACTTGCCTTTTTCGTGTGTAAGCATGCCTGTGGCAATCACAGCAGGTGTTTGAAGCAGTAGTAGTGTAACAAGTGCAAACTATACACATGACGTGCAAACTATACACACAACGGTATGCACACGACGGTGCAAACGATACACACGACGTGCAAACTATACACATGACAGTATACACACGACAGTGCAAACTATACACACGACGTGCAAACTATACACACGACGCGCAAACTATATACACGACGGTATGCACACGACGGTGCAAACTATACACACGACGTGCAAACTATACACACGACGGTATGCACACGACGGTGCAAACTATACACACGACGTGCAAACTATACACACGACGGTATACACGACGTGCAAATTATACACATGACAGTATACACACAATAATGCAGCCTATACACACGACGTGCAAATTATACACACAATGGTATACATACGACGGTGCAAACTATACACACGACGTGCAAACTAAACACACGACGTTATACACACAACGGTGCAAACTATACACACGACGTGCAATCTATACACACGACGTGCAAATTATACACACGACGGTATACACGATGGTGCAAACTATACACACGGCGGTATACACACAATGGTGCAAACTATACACACGACGTGCAATCTATACACACGACGTGCAAATTATACACACGACGGTACGAAAATTCAAAGTACCTGGAGCATGATGTCGATGATGCGTGCGCTGAAGGTCGGGGGAAAGGGCTGGGCGAACACAGTCATGAGCCACTGGGACACATACAGAACGGGGGGGACACATAGAGCCTGTGGAGAGAGGAAATGAGAGGTGACAGGGAATCACATGGTGTGGAAGATGCTTTTTATATTTTAATACAAACATGCAAAGTCATGAGCCGCCGGAACTCATACAAGAAAACACAGGGACGGGTCATACGGCGTAGGCGTATTATACGTCGTATCGTATTTATCACGTATTTAACCGTATTTTTCAAATTGCTCCGTATATTACGATTTTGGGCACTTAATGAGTTTTGCAGGCACAAGGCCCCCAGAGCCCCCCAGAAGCACTCCCAGGCCCTCTAGAGCCCCCCAGAGGCACTTCCAAGCCCTCTAGAGCCCCCCAGAGGAACTCCCAGCCCCTTAGAACGTAGCATGATCACTTGCTTATTGCTACCACAACCCAGAAGGTGGTGCCTGTAGCGTAGATGATGCAACAGCTGCATCCACACAAGCCTTGGTCACTGCCCTCTTGCTGCAGGTGTCCAACGACTGTGTAGATGCTGCTGCTGATGTGCTAGCTGTAGTCCTGTGCAGGTGCCTCTCGTTTCCTGCATGCTCCTGCCTCTGAGCGCTAGCGTCGGCAATTTCTCCCATGCGAGCGCTGTGACTACGCCCTGAGGATTCCTGCCGGGTCAGCTTTGCATGCTGCTACACCTACGCTGGGATTCTGCCTCATGATGTGCTCGCGGATGCGGGGGGCACCGCTGTTGAAATCTCGGAACTCTGGCACCTGGCATCTGGCATCTGGCATCTCTTAAATCTGCCCCTTCTGTCCCATAACAACAACACGATGCCACTCAGGGTCTTTACCAGGAGGCGTTATAATGTTCTGGAGGCTGGGGGGACAATTCGTGGTGGTTAGAGGGTGGTTGGTGCAAGCCCAGGGTACCCCCCAAAATAGCAAAAATACATTTGCATATTATACGCGTATGTCGTAGTAATAGCGTAGTAATCCGTATGGGACGTCTCAAAAGTCCGTATGACCCATCCCTGAGAAGATACATTTCAAACTAGTAGGAAATAACAGCCCAGAGCTACGTTCAATCAGAGCAGGCAATCACCGTTAAAATTACTGATTTGAAAAGGGTAATTGGAGGAGGATGGTGTGTATGTTGTAGGAGGATGGTATGTATGGTGTAGGAGGGGGTTATAGCATGGTATGTTGAGACAGCGATGGCCACAGAAGTAGGAAAGCGATATTTGGATGGTATGTACAGTACGGGGAGAGGACGGAGGACACACAGGGCCAGAGCAAGATGACAGGTTACATAGTATATGTAATTGAGTGTTGTATATGACAGGATACGGGTTGTATGAAAACGCGTGTGCAATGATGTGATTGAGTGTTGTAAAACAAGAATACAGTGTATGAAAACGCGTGTGCAATGATGAAATTGAGTATGAAGATGACAGGATACAGAGGGTATGGAGATGAGTGTTGTAGATGCTACTACACAATTGCGCATGAGTGGGAGCTGCTAGGATGCACAGAGCACAGGGGGGAGACATAAAAGGACATGTGGGAGAAGAGAGAGGGAGAGAAGTAAAAGAGGAGACGTGTTGAATGAGTCTCACCAGCTGATGAACATGCGGCGTTACAACCTTTTACGTGGGAAGATGAATGACGAGTCTCCTGAGGGAAGGTACATGTAAAAGCTGCATAAAATAACAGCCTAACGACGTGACGCGACCAGTCACAGTAAAAAATATTGAGTTGAAAGGGGTGGTTGTATAGGAGGAGGGTGGCTTGGTGTGTAAAGACAGTGACGGCCACGGAGGTAGGAAGGGAACATTTGGCATTAGGGACGCAACAGAGAAAGATCAGCAAGTGAATACACACACTCACACTCACACACACTCACACACACTCACACACACAGACACACACACACACACACACACACACACATACACACACACACAGACACACACACAGACACACACACACATACACACACACACACACACACGAGAGAGACTCACACACAGGCATCCCCACGTGTACGCTGCATAATATGCATGAATACTCACATGCAGATGCTGCTGTAACTGGGGTTGCTTGGCCACCAGCAGCCAGTCAAAGCAGGCGAGCTCCACTTTAAGGGCATCCAGGCCAGGAAGGTACAAACGACGAAGGTTTGGGCCGTTAGGGCCCATGAGGCGGCCGTACAGCCTGCATGCATTTTAATCGGAAGAGAATAGGATTTTTGATGTAAAACTCGATTTTCTAAAAAGTGCAAGCGACTGAGGTTTGGGTCATGAGGTGGCCGCACAGCCTGTATGCATCGATATAAGAAAGGGAGAGTTACATACGAGACACAGTTTTTAGGAAGCGTAAGCGATGGAGGGTTGGGTCTCTGGGCCCATGAGGCGGCCGTACAGCCTGTATACGTCGATATTAGAAAGGGAGAGTTGGATACGAGACACGGTTTTTAGAAGCGTATGCGATAGAGGGTTGGGTCTCTGGGTCCATGAGGCGGCCGTACAGCCTGTATGCATCGATATTAGAAAGGGGAAGTTAATACGAGACACAGTTTTTAGGAAGCGTGGGAGATGGAGGGTTGAGTTTCTGGGCCCATGAGGCGGCCGTACAGCCTGTATGCATCGATATTAGAAAGGGGGAGTTAATACGAGACACATTTTTTAGGAAGCGTAGGAGATGGAGGGTTGAGTTTCTGGGCCCATGAGGCGGCCGTACAGCCTTTACGCATTACAATTTTATAAGAAGCGAAGGGGCACAAGCGATGGAGGGGTTGGGCCATTGGGACCAATGAGATGGCTGTGCAGCCTGCATGCATTGAGAAAAAAGGGAAACAAGTCAGGGAGACAATGGAAAAAGAGGACGAAGTTAGGAAGGTGCAACAGCTTAAGGTTTGAGCGGTCAGCAGGTCAGCACGCCGGTCAGCACGCTGCAGGCTACAGCCACTGCCACACGCACAAACACACACACACACCTGCATGCAGGCTCATCTGGCCAATATGTGAAACGTGGAACAGCATGCTGTGCAGGCTACAGCCACACACACACACACACACACACACACACACACACATACACACACACCTGAACGCAGGCTCAACTGGCCAATACGTGAAACATGCAACAGCACGTTGTGCAGGCTACAGCCACACACACACACACACACACACGCACACAAATACACACCTAAACGCAGGCTCCTCTGGAAGGTACATCAGCAGGACACCAGCAGCGAAGGCCATACCCTGAAGAAAAGCAGGGACGGACGACATGTGAAACGAAATCGTCGTGCTACTTTGTAGATGGTGTTCGAAGCTGCATGTCAATTTCATGTAAACTTTGCAACGCAAACAATGTGTTAGTCAGGCACGCCTAATGGCAGCCATGGGTGTGGATGTGTGAAGTTCATGTGCAGCATCTGCAACGCAAACAACGCGTTGGCCAGGCATGCCTGATGGCAGTTTGCGTGCAGCAGGCTCGTAAGCAGAGCTTCTGCAGCAAAGACCATGCCCTTGGAGGAAAATAATGCCACAGGGATGAAGTTTGATAGCGTTAACAAATCTCATATTGCGACAGTCAGACACGATCAACAGTCGTGAAAAAGGGAGGAAGCACCTGTCTTGCATTACATGCATTTATTGTTCACTTTCATACAAGCAATAACACACCATGCTCAATACTACACGCCTTGGTACAAACAATCACACACCATGCGTAGTACTACAAGCCTTGAGACAAACAGTCACACACTACGACCAGCACTACACACCTTTAAACAATCACACACTGCGCCCAGCACTACACGCCTTGATACAAACAATCACACACCATGCTTAGTACTACACGCCTTGAAACAAACAATCACACACTGCGCCCAGCACTACACGCCTTGATACAAACAATCACACACCATGCTTAGTACTACAAGCCTTGAGACAAACAATCACACACCATGATCAGCAATACACACTTTGATACAAACAACAACACACCAAGCCTCGAAGGGAAGAACAGAGATTGCACACTCTTTAGCATCCCAGACTTTTTTACAACCGTGCCTGTCAGTAGCCGGCCTTCATATCCTGGAGGCTGTAAGCCTTAAAAAGGCAAAACCGAGAGATGCACGTTCTCCAGCAAACCAGCCAGAGGCGTCAAATAAAAAGTTCCCGTCACGTGCAAAATTTTGGGCCTCCAGCCCAAAATGACCCCCCACCCCCCAAACCCCCCTTCCTGACCCTCCACACTTATAAAACAAGGTCAATCTGCTCATAAATTAAGCAGCTTTCAGTCTGCACAGTCCTCTTGCCGGATGATTTAATACCTGAAGAGTTATAGGGCAAAAACTGATATGCGCACGCTTTAGAACTGACCACCTGTTCAGTGCACAATCCAGCCAAAATATTTGCCAAAGCACTTTTACACTCCACTCATGCGACTTATGCATAATGCAATACATGAACTGCATTGTTAGAATTAATTGCTGTGGTAAGTTGCCTGATCACACACCCGCGGCCTACTTGGGGGCATTCCATGCATTTCTATGACCAGGCACCAAGGCCCCCCCCTTCATTCACATCACCCAACAAGGGTGACAATCGACTGAGCTTGAGCTGAGGATTCCAAATATATATTTATTATTTGCTGGAAATGCCCCAGAAAAATTCTGAAGCCATCCCCCTGTAATTTATGAGCACCCCAAAATGACCACCAACCGACCCATCAGAGTCGACTCATTTATATACCAATCGATCGCTCTCAACGTCAGGATTCCGATATGGTAATTATATTTCATTTGACACGTGACGTCAAAAAGTTATGATCCTTGACGCCTCCTGAAACCACCTGAAACCAGCCACTTTTCCTAAACGCGCCTGACAATGTCCTGGAGGCTGTCAGCTTTAAGAAGGCGGAACATAGATGCACGTTCTCCAGAAAACCAGCCACTTTTTCTAGACGCGCCTGACAATAGCCAGCCTCCATATCCTGGAGGCTGTCAGCTTTAAGAAGGCGGAACATAGATGCACGTTCTCCAGAAAACCAGCCACTTTTTCTAAACGCGCCTGACAATAGCCAGCCTCCATATCCTGAAGGCTGTCAGCTTTAAGAAGGCCGATATAGATGCACGTTCTCCAAAAAAACAACCAGCCACTTTTTTTAAACGCACCTGACAATAGCCAGCCTCCATGTCCTGGAGGCTGTAAGCTTTAAGAAGTCGGAACAGGGACGTTTGACCTCCTGCCGACCCAAAGAAAGGGTGTTCTGGGAAAGTGCGGTTGATGTCACGCATGATGATCTCGTCGATTTCCTGCTGGTCTGCGCACAAAAGGAGTACATCACAGCGCCGGTTTGCGTACTCCCTGATTGTGATTGAGTATTATTGAATAATAACCAAAGAAGCATATCTCAGCAAGCTTGTCTGCTCAAGATACCGCAATCTGACTTTAAATCTTCCCGGGTGTTTTCACGAGGGAGGTAGGATAGCACTTGCTGAAGGTGAGTTGAGGCATACTTCTTACACTTTTGTAGTGCTAATTAAGAGGTAAAAGAAGTCAGGAAGCAAAACGCAAGGAGCAAAAACGACTAATTTATCCGCGTCTTCTGTCTGTCAAAAAGAAAAGCAGCAAGCAGGTCTCGCTATTTTTGCGTTCATGACAAAAACGGGCACAAGTAGGGTTCCATATACGTAGGTTCATTTAAAATTAATTAAAATAAGATTCTAGTTCGTGAGGGTGTCTGGGGATTAATTTTCAAGTTCGAATCCAGTTCTGGCACGCCCTGTCGGGAATTAATTTGTGAATTCGAGACCCCCACTGTTGGCTGCTGCTGCTGCTGCTGCTGCTGTGGAGGCTGCTGCTGTGGAGGCTGCTGCTGTGGAGGCTGATGGGCAGACTGCCCATTGGCTGCATGGGGAGAACCACTGCTGAGTGCTTGCACAGGTGCTTCCCTCAATCAAAGAAGCGACCCTCTTACCCACTTGTCATCTTCACTAACTCTGTGTGGATGCCCCAAGGGAAGGGCCTGGAGGGCCTGTGAGAGGAGGAGGCTTGTTCTTGGAGCAGCATGCATGGACGCCCCACGGGCCTCTTCACAGTCGCGCCTTTGCCTATGCCTCTGCCAGCTCCCTGTGCTGCCTCTTCCTCTGCAGCTTCTCATGGTCCCTCTGCAGAGCGGCCAGCCTCTCAGCTGGGGACAGGGGCTTGAAGAACGGGTCAGGGGTTCACAACCAGGGCACTCTGGGAGGTAATTCACAAAACCTCCTCCCTCAAAGCCACTTAAAAAAATTAATTTACCACTTCGAATTCAGTTCGGAGAGGGCCCCATTATTAAGAACTCTCTTTTTTGCCAAATAATTATTTAATTTCCGAAGTGATCGTGAACCTACAGTATATGATGCATATACAGTATTTTCGGCAAGGAAATCACCAAATATACGGCCACACACGGTGCATATATACGGTTCTGGCCAACACTATGCGCAAGGCATCCTGAGTAGCTGGCTGGAACATCCATTTCAAACAGGACTGCTGGAAACAAAAATACTGTGCAGGGTAAACTTCTGGCAGGGAATGTACCAGGGATGTGTCATACAGCTATTTGGGACGTTCAATACGGTAAAATACGTGTAAGTACAAAATACGCGTATAGCACCATCATATTTATAATTTATAAGCAATTTTGTGCCGGGTTTTGACCGAAAATGGACCCAATTCGCCCCAAAATCACCCAAAACGTTTCCAATTCTTTTCCAATATATTACGTGTGCTTTTATACATTGATTATTGTATAAAAGCATTGGATTCTCGCGCAAAGGCCGTTTTCAGGGCAGAAATTGCCAAAAATGGCCCCAAATATGCAAATGGCAAAATTTGCCATCGTATTATACGGTCCAATTTGTTCAAAACGTTAAAATACGAGTTCAATATGATACGGCGTATTATACGAATACGCCGTATGACACATTCCTGGAATGTACCAAATTATAGTCATAACCGAAGCTGAAGCCAACCTTGTTCTTGCCTAACCCTATTTTTCAGGGCACCTTCCAATGCGCGCATACTGCAAGACTAGGGTTGGCCAGAATAGTATATATGCACAGTATGTGACCGTATACTTGGTGATTTTCCTGGCATATAAACCGTATATACACCGTACTTTTATAGTTCTTATTTATATATATATAGTTCT
>Ga0307947_1002931_pt1 | contig 13760 bp, 13 predicted proteins | sample OrgLakmetagen232_FD_201840 | JGI IMG/M metagenome (GOLD analysis project Ga0307947, IMG submission 201840) | Saline water microbial communities from Organic Lake, Antarctica - #232 | ecosystem: Environmental > Aquatic > Non-marine Saline and Alkaline > Saline | place: Antarctica: Organic Lake...
GTTGAAATGCGAGGCGTGTTTGTTGTTTTCCCGCAGACTTGTAGCATCCACACAAAACCCTTGGAAAGAGAAAAGGCACAACATTGTTTGTGGCATTAATGCAGCATTGAATAAAACCAGGAATTAATCAAGCATCTGCCAGGATCAACTGACCGCAAATTTAAAGGGGGAAATAATCGTGTGTGTGTTTGGGGCACATGAAAACATCCGTCAACAAGAATTCCAAAAATTCCAAAAATGAGGGAGGCAAATATCACCATAAATAAAACTTGTGTGTGAAGAGCAGCACGTGCACAACGAGAGGGTCTGGAACATCAACATGGTCTAATTCATCACTCTCTTGCTGCAGGCCCTGCTGCTAGATGAGCTTTGAACCCAGTGGGCCAGCGTCTTTGCCTGTCTAAGGTAGGGTAAGGTTGCATCACTATATATTCCCCGGGGGGGCATCTATCTGGCTGAGCGGAAGCTTAGAAAAAGCCTGTAACTAAACCAAAAAGGCGCTTGCCTGCCTAACACTGTAAAATCTTGTATAAATTAACATATTACATAAACCCAAGTGGCGTAGGTATAACCAACACCATCTCACGTGCAGAACTAGCAGCCATAGCAACCGCAATCATTCATGGCTACTCCCATATAGCCGCAGATAGCTTATCCTCAATGCATCAAATTAATAAGCAGTTCTCACATCCGAACCTCCACCGCCACATCCAAGGAGAGGTCCTCCAGTCCATTGCCAAAGCAATCCACCAATCACTACCATCCAATCACTTTTACAAAGGCAAGTCCCACGCAGGTATTGTAGGCAATGAATACGATGACGCTCTTGCTAGAAAATCAATCACTTCCTACTCTGACATTGCAAATACCTGCATCAAAACAGCTTGCCCTGAGGGAAATTCCTTATACAATATCTACTGGCTGCAAAAGAACATAAAAAACACCGAATCATACAAAATCAACCAAACACAGCCCAGTCACCTACCTCATGGCTTTGGTACCTATCCAATTTCCATGGCGCCTTGCTAGCACACACGCACCCCCCCACAAACTAGGAAATGCTAATACCGTAGCAAATTACCATAAATACTACCATACCCTTCTCAAAAATGGCACTGCCAATGGAGCTGCTAGCAACGCCTACCTAACAACATCCTATATCCCTGTTAAAACCAGGTGCATCATTATGAAATACATAACTGTAACCCTGTACAACCAAAAGCATGCGGTATGGTTTAAGCACTTGATTAGCCTAACTAGTCCCCTCTGCTCTCAATTTAGACAGTGCTCTGCATGTCCTTTCTGGATGGCAACACACGCAAATGAGAAATATAATCACTGAGGGGCACAATATCGCATGCAGCATGATCTTCAAAGCCATCAGCAAGGCAGGCTACCTATGATCTTGTTTGGTCTGCATGGATATAGGTAGCAACGAACGGCTGGCTATGCAAAATCTTCAGATTCCCATTACAGCTGAAACTAGGGTTATAACAAAGTGGCGCTTACCACCCCGCTTCTCAGACAAAATAGGTTTACTTACAGCAATCTGGATGCTGTATTGGTTACTCCCATCTACACAAAACTAAAAAGCAACAGACTAGCAATGAAGGAGGGTGGGTTCTTAGGAGTGGCAGGGGGCAATTGAGGGAAACCAGGAGCACCTCAGCAGCACAGTCAGCCACTAGCAGATCCACTCTCTCCAGGCAGCACCGACCCAAAGATCTCAGCATTCTCAAACGTGACATTCTCCTCATCGAGATGAAGTACTGTGAGGACACTAGATAGCAGAACCAGCTAAGCGCCGCGCAGGAACATTACATATGTCTCTGCCTCATCCTTTTAGGAGCCTCCAATACCCTCCACACCATCCTTTGGGAGTGGGTGGCAATATCTACAACAATCACACGCTGGAGCCTCTTAAGGAGCTGGGTCTTTATTCTCAAAGAATAAAGAAACTTGCTTCCAAGCTTCATGTTCATTCTGTCAATTACGCTGCCGAACTTGATCATAACAGACGTATCCTTTCCAGCACTATTATCAACTCTCATCAGCAGGAAATGGTCAAGCCTGCAACCCTCCTTATCCCCATTAGTTTTTTACATTTTCTTTTGGTAAAGGAGTTTTACGGTACCCGGTAACGAAGCGGCTCCTTTTCCTTATTTAATGTAGGGAGTGGTTTTTCACTACTGCCTGCGTATATTTTCCTTTTTTTTTGCGCTCAGACAAGCAACATGAACAAAACCTCTTTCATCTATGCATACACCACGTCCACTGTTCTGTAAGCCACTCATTCAGCATTGTTGTCAAGTGTGTAACCCAGCACTGGCACCTCCGGTGTGATTCTTTTTTTCCACAGTATTGTTGTAGGGTCTGTGCCCCCTCTCTCCATATGGTATCACTGACACCCAAAAAGATGACGCGGAGAGTAACGGAGGCTCTTTGAAGAATAGTGCTAGAAAGCAAAGCAAAGCGAAGCAAAAGGTTCCACTGAGAAAGATATTTTAGTTTCACAAGTTGATGACTGGCATGATGGCATACGGCAGAAAAGTGATGTTGCCCAAAAGTCCTTAGATTAAGATAGAAAACAAAAAGGAGATACTCCTCAGCTTGCAGACTTAAATATCTGATGAATGGAAGAGCAAAAATGCTTGTTTTAAATGTATATGTATTGATGTTCAGCAGACACTGGCTCGCAGTCTCGGGGATTGCTTTAATGTCACGCTGCTGCCTCTACACTCAATGCGAACGGAACCTACTGTTGTGCACAACATACCTGGACATATATTACGACTACAACTAACTACTCGACGGCTAGTAACTCTGCATCGACTAGCAAAGTGTCAGGTGACATTATCTTGCTGTACTTTCCTGATTTGCCAAGTGAAGTCATGGCTCCTATGGAGAATTCAATGACATCCACATCAACAGGTTTATGCAATCCTTGCAGCCGACCAGCCAAACAACCTGGCTGAGGGTGACCCCCTATTGTAAATTGTAACCAATTGCAATCGGACGTGGTGTGCAATCGGACGTGGTGTGCTTGGCATGTACCGTGTAGCCCACCTCAATCTCTGCAAAAGCTTGGATATGTATACAATAGACAAGAGACGAGAGAGTCTGCACGCGCAAGAACAGGCAGGAACTTCACGTGGGCCCTACTGTTAACAGCAGCAATAACAGCCATCCTATGTGCGTAGAGAGACAGGTGTGCATGCAGACACCATTATCCCACAATCATGCACAGACGCTTGCTGGGCCTCGCTGGCCCACAAAAGTAAAACACAAGCCACCATACAAATGCACCAACAGTGCAACTTCTATGTTGCCACCAAGGAACCGCCTGCCAAGATTACATCTTTACCTACTCACCTACTCCCTGCAACTCTTCCTGCACGGCTTTCCACCCTATTTCACAGCCGCTGATGTGGTATGTCCCCCTATTTGCTCTAGCTGAAAACAAAGGCCTTTGCCCCTTTTGATATTAGCCTATAAAACAGCCCAAACTGAGCTTGCCAGCTGCCAGCTTTCAAGCAAATAGGGGGTAGAACAAGGATCACCGCACTGCGTGATAATCAAGATATGACAAGATCCGAACGGTTTGCAGCTCTCTGGAGCACTCCTTGCATGGCGCCATCGTCCATGGCATTGGAGCCCATCTGTAGCACAGAAGCATGGTGCACAAAATAAGTGACACACAGTATTACGTCAGCAAAAAAGCCAGAGGCACACATCATATACACAAAAATGACAAGGCACAGAACCGTGTTGACCAAATACTTGCAAGTATATTTGGCGTGGGATGGCTACACCTCTGCTTCTTAATACACGGGTATAAGCAGGGTTGGCATTGAAAAAGGCCTCATCATTTGCGTGTGTCCTACCATCTACCATGCGTTAAGCTCAGCTGGTATATTCAGAAGCTGTCAGCGTGACTACTCAGTGCATCAACCACATCTAAAATACAGTCAGCACTCACCACATTTAACCGAACAAGCGTGTGGTTGTGAGGAAGCATTGCAGCAAGCACGTTGGCACCTGCATTGATATGAGAATTTGTGAAACAAAATTAATCATTGGTTGGCTGAGAAGCGAACTCAAAGAAAAAAAACGTATGGGAATGAACAACTTCAAAGGTCCATTTGCCGCATACACCGCTTGCCTCACATGGTGTTGTCCTGAAGTCCCTGTGAGTGCTTTATACAAACCCCACCAATTGGAAGGCCATGCACATGAAAGAGGGGAGGGGCACTTTTGCCTGCGTGAGGCAATATAGGATTCATACGTAGTGCTTGCAGAGCATGGCTCAATGCCGCGTGCACCTCATTTTGCCACGTGTACAAACAGGTCCTACACCTGCACGTGTCAGAACTATCCCATGCTTGAGCTTGAAGCCATGTCACACCCATCCCCAAGTCATATCACGATGTCTGCCAAACCCGCCTCCCCTCCCCTACTTCCACACAATTTTGTCAAATCATGTCCTTACCACACTTTGCCTTGAAGATAGTGTGTCGACAACCAACATGCTGTTTTTACTTAGGTAGTTCAGGTGCCAGGACAAGGTGTCGATGCCTTCCATAGTTCCTCCTTGCCATGATCCTAGCCTGAATGCATTCACTGTGGCGAGCACAGTGCATCACATCACGCACAGACATGTGGCGAGTACACCCACCCACCCTCCAAACCCATCCAACCCTCCGACACTGCCATTTACCTTGTCTTCCCAGCGCATTGTTTGCCAAACCCAGCTCCTGCAATGCCTTGTTCACACGCAATCCTGATACAAGCGCTTCCGCACCAGTGGCTTGGAGCCCCTCAAACCGCTGACCCGACACATCGAGCCTGATTGGAAGGTGGTCAACAGCCCGTGAAGAGTACATGAGTAAATGAGTCTGATTGCAAGGTGGTCAACAGAAGCCACCCAAAGGCTATACAGGAGCAGGTGCATCACAGATGTAAACTCAAGAGCAGAGAGGGCAGGTGTGTTCATGTGCACCTGTGCGTACAACACATGGCATTACAACACATGGTACAAGGAGGATGTTTACGGCATGCATTTAGCCACTGGCACAAGAACACACCACTCTCTGACATACTTCTGCCTATCATGTACGGTAGTGCAGACTGCTGGCTTGATCACACAGATGTACCAGATGATACAGCTAGATGTCGGCCGGCACAGGCATGATGTACTATACTTGCAACGGGAAAAGCAGTCTACAAGCGACCGTGCGTGATCAAGGACTGGCCAAGCATGTGCATCCCTGCTAATTCATACTGAGACACACACCACACGCTGACACCTACTTTTTCAAGCCCTTGTTTGTTCGGAGGGACTGGCCAAGTGCACGTGCCCCCTGCTGATGCATCATATTCCGGCAAACGGAAAGTTCTTGCAGGGTGCTGTTGTGCTGGATGCCCAAAGCCAAGACCTCAAAACCCGAGTCGCCGATCTGCATTGCATTGTTGTGGGTAAGATCATTGCATTGTTGTGGGTAATATCATTGCATTGTTGTGGGTAAGATCATTGCATTGTTGTGGGTAAGATCATTGCATTGTTGTGGGTAAGATCAGGTGGGCTTGGGAATGGGTGTTTGGGGTGGTAGGAGTAGAAGTAGCAGGCGTAGGTAGAAGGTATGCTCGCTCCATCTACCTTATATCTTGTACACACTACACTCTTCATAGCTGGATTGTACGTGCAAGACTGGCATCACGATTGTAGAGCTGTCGAAGCTCTGATATATCTTAGCTTGTTGACAGGTGCTTCCACACACACGAGCACGCAGACTTGACCTGCTTTGGACTTGCCTAAACCTTTTGCTCTTTCACCCCACTCTTTTCCTTCCTCATCTGACCAAGGACCAAACCTCCGTGCTTGCTCACATACCTTGTTTCCATTCATCTTCAGGCGTTTCAGATGGGGGCAAGTCAGGAGTACCGACATAATCATGACCTGGAAACGTGTGTGTATGTGCGTGTGTGCGTCCATTTGTTTATATGCGTGTATGCCTGTTGTCTGCTGTGCAAAGGGTGTAATTTTACGTTTGCGTACTCGCTTGCTTATCCTCCTTTCAAATAACTTTGCTATCCTGTGCTATCAAACATTTAATCACGCGAGGTCACGTATAAACTGTAGAAACACATGTTCCCCAGGTGAGATCGAGAGAGGCTAGCAGTTGCACTCCTTGACTTAAGGCCTTTTTTGTTAACCTTGTAACCTCGTAAACACACATGTTCCCCAGGTGAGATCAAGACAAGCTTTTAGGGTTTTAAGATTGATCGACAAAGCTGCCAGCGTTTAAGAAACTGTAAACACATGTTCCTTAGGTGAGATCGAGACAAGCTGCCAGGTTTTAAGAGAGACAACTATGTCAGCATGCTTGACCTGTGCTGGATTTATGGTTTAGAAAATAATGCAATCATATTTCCATCACGAACAGCACAGGCATAGGCATGCCAACAACACACAACCAAGCGCCCTCACACAGTGCCACAAGACGGAACCAGCCACGTGGCATTTCTGGTCTCTAGGAGGCCAGTCACAGGCATGACCACATGCAGACCCATGCAACACACAGTAGCAGAAGAAACGAAACAAAAATAGCGTTAAGCAGGCAATAAAACTCACATTCTGCAATATACTCAACAAGATTGACTAAGACATTGCTCCTACAAAACTATTGAGTACCTACCGTAAAACGTCTTTGTGCAAAGGAAAGGGACGTTCTGGGACCAGGAAGGTTGCACACTTTAACTCTAAATCTATGTCATCAAGTAAAGCAGCGCAGCCTCCCTTCTTGGGTTCACTGCTTCCTTACGCCTCAAGCGGCCAGAAACATGCAGACATAGCCAGCTTTTTGCGTTGGTCCAATCAGGGGTGATCAATTAGGGTTTGGTCACAAGCTCGGATTTGCAAACTTTCACGAACTGTAACGAACTCTTGCTCCAAAAAACGAACTGAACAACCCTGGGGTCAATGTAACATATGAGCATGAGTGCAGCTGCCCCCTTTTATTGGTAGTCTGCACACAGCTGAAACCTGTACACAGCTGAAACCTGTACTTATGTTTGCGGCGACGTGCCATCTGGTGGAACATCCCCCCCCCCTTTATTGATTGATTACACACAAACGCGTTTTTGTCTGTTTCCTGCGTTGATGCACTGTGCATGGTTTGATCCTGTCCTGTCAATCACAGAGAAGGCGCCGCACTTGCAGGTCCTTCCTGGAAGGTTGCTTGAAATGCTCACAGATCTGAAATGGGTGCAAGCCTGACAGGAGCCACACAAAATAACGCTTGTGATCTTGTTCTCACCATATGGTGTGACTCCAGGCCCTCCTGGGACAGATCTGTATCCAACGGTGCTGGCCCTTTTGAGGCCAAGGGAGGAGGGGTGGGCAGGTGCACTGCGTTCACGTCCAAACAAATTGGATACAAATCATTTTACAAAGGTGCTAACAGACTCTCTGAGAAGGAGACTTGGGTGATGAGGGGGTACACTGCATTAGTTTTAACATTTGTTCGTTTGATTTTACGTGTACATGCTTTACAGGTCACACGAACACGAATGTGCGGGGCTTTAGGAAAGTGTATGAACACAACTCGATGTCAAAGAAGGAGGGCACTGACACAGGAAAGCATCTCTTGTATGAACATGTCACTGATGGCAAGAGAGTAAGAGAGTGAAAGTGAGAGTAAGAGAGAGAGAGAGAGAGAGAGAGAGGGAGAGAGGGAGAGAGATGGGGGGAGAGAGAGAGAGAGAGAGCGCTAGCTGATGGCGCTGCAATGTCTTCAAGGTGGAACTGGAAAGAGTACCAGCTAATAAACACAACTCATCTCTCATTGAAGTTGCTGCTTCTCATTCCCAGCACACACAAACACATACTAGGCAATACTTTTGACCCAATACACGTTCAAGGTACCTGACCCTTCTGTTGTCCAACAAGACAGATTACCACACATAGGGACACAACCGCAAGAGGCCACAACACCTTTGTTATGTATTCTCACAGAAGGGGGCGACTTGAAAATGTCCGAACATGTTCCTATTTCACTCAAAGAGCAGCCATCAACTGACCCTTTATCCGATTGAGACATTGTTTGCCTTAAAAATCAAAGCTAGCATTATAAGCTACACAAGGATGTGCTGAGATTTATGTTTGTCGCTCTGCGTGCAAACTGGCAGGGATTAAATCTCACACTGACCATCAAAATTCTAAAACAGAGGCTTTCCATGGGAAAACAGCACAAGCCCTCCTGGATTGCCAACCACTTCAGCGTCTCACTCCATTTCTTTTGCAATGATTCTTTTTTGTTTTAAGGCCATCACTCCACGAAAAGTTATGTGATTTGGTGAGGTTGGTGGTCTGCTTTGAAGATTTTGTGGTGCAAAAGTGGGTTAACGCCGCGGCTGACTTACCAAAAGCCAACCTCGATTTGCAACTCTGAAGTTGTGGTGCATGTGCAGCTACAATTTGGAACCAAGTTTGACAGTTGCAAGTTGGGGCACACATATCCTGAAAACATTAAGAAAACACCCCCCGTTTGCGGGTAGGTCGCCCTCCTCTGGTAATCTTAAAGACACAACACCAGATACCAAATACAACACCAATATTGGCATGCAATTTCATCTTGCATTATTCCCATCATGCAATCCCACCCACTCGTACTATTACCCACGCACACTCTCACCAGTGATATCAGACGTCTGCACTGTGGCGCTGCCATCAGCAACTTCTTTCTCAGAGGCATCATTAGCTTGGGAGACATTGTCACCGTTTCCACTGCTGCCTGTGTGCTCCAAACAGGTGGAGTGTGTGTGTGTGTATGTGTGTGCTTTAACATGGGTGTGTGCTTGTGTCTGTGATCAGTTGGTATCCGAACAAAGACGATTGTGAAAGCGGCTTAGCAGCTGCGTTAGAAGTTGATGCTGCAGAGATAAGGAGCATAAATTAATTTTTTTCTGGCTATTCAGATAACTTATTTGTGATCAGCGCACCAGCTGCTGTGGTTGATGAAAGCTTACCCTTTAACTAATGGATGTCCCTAAAGATAGTTGTAGGTAGCACCCATGCATACTATTAGCTGGTTGAGTTTGTGAGCTACAGCATATGGCGGCATGCATGAAACGAGACGTGTACCCCAAAAATCCACAACAAACAGCACCAAGAAAAGAAAACTATTCACAACAAATTCAACTCTCTCTCTCTCTCTCTCTTTGTCTCTGTCTCTTTGTCTCTTCACCTGCATGCTCCAGAAGGGCAGCCTGTGTGAGGGGTGCACCTGAGGGTTCCAGGGGGTTGTGGCTGCGGCTAACTGAGTGCTGGATGCACTCCCCGTACCATTCATCAAGGTTCCCGTGTTCTGCAATTGACACGTAATGAGTAATGAGATGTGTGTGTTTATGTGTGTGTGAGTATATGTTTGTGCACGCCTGTAACATTGCACCATTGCGCATGCATCCCAGCTGCAGTCCTCACAGGGCCCAATTATAGTACGCTCACTACTGTGTTTAGATGTGAGGCCGTAACAGTCAAGTATTGGGTGTCTATTTGTAAAGGAGCATGTGATCACATTGAGTTGCACAGGAAGCAGAGCGTGCCATTGTGAAAGCTAATGCTCACACAACCATTCTGACCCAACTGCTTGAATTACGCAATAAACAAACGGCGCACCCATGTAGGTGATGTGTGCACAAATGCACAAGCATTTGCAGCCACACCACATGAACCCATGCACCCACGCCCACCCCCACCCACCCACCCACACCCACACACATGAGCATGTGTGTGTAATTGTGTGTGCACGGGTGCAGCTTACCGGGTTCCAGGCGCTATGAGTGTGTGTGCGTGTGTGTGTGTGTGTGTGTGTGAAGCTTACCGGTGTACAGACGCAGTACGCCTGCCCCACTAGGCTTCTTGAGCTCCACGCTGCCTGACAGCAGAAGGTCAGTCAGCACTTGAGCGCACCCTGGCGCAAACAGGCGGGTGTCCACCTGGGCGTGCGTACGTGTATGTGTGTAATTCTGTTCGCATGTATTGTCTTTGTATCCTATGTAATTTAGGTTTAACCCTGCGTGATGTACACAAACAGTTGAAGGCAAAGGTCTGCTGAATGATGTACCTCACTGTGTTTATAGGCAATCAACGGCTTAGAAGGGACTAGGAATAATATCTCGTAGGAGTGCCTAAAGGACACCATTTCTTTGCAGTTGGCTGGCTACATGTGTCAATTATACTTTATTTCGAACCCCATACCTGACCCAGAACATTTGCAGATCATGAGAGTTGATGTTGCAGGTCAGAGGTCAGAGTATCGAGAGAGGCCATCCAATGTGTGCATGTGGCATGTATTCTAAGATCAAGAGGGTTGGGGGATCCTAGGGTGCAAAGCATGCATTTGTAGGTCAGGGCTGTCACTTAAAAGGCCCTGCAGTGTGTGCATGAAGCCTCCTATGGAACCAGTCCTGATTACAAGAGAGATAATCACAGGGAGGGGTCACAGGGAAAAGTCACGTGCCTGTCATAAGTAGTGTAATGTCTGAGCTGTACCTGCACTCAATAATTTATGTTCAGTACTCGTGCTAGTGATATAGACGGTGGCGTGGACGACGATCCCCACATCCGAAGCCCATGCATCTCTCTGGTGAAAGTAGACTGCATGCCTATACCTGCACGCTTGTCAGTGTCGCTGTGGGAGCGTCCACGGAAGCCACTGGAAAAGGGCAGCCTAAAGCAAGGAAGGGCCCCGCCTGTGTGAGCGTCACACAGTTGCTTTTAGTGATACAACAGAGGGGCTATCTGAGCTGAGTCCAGACATGCAGGATCTTTGCTTTCAAGGGGCATCTGAACATCATCATATTGGAGCCAATTCAGCTGCAAAATTAGGATGATATCATTACCTACCAGAGCATGAGCTAAGACTAGTCACTTTGCATAAAATTTAATAGAACTGAACGCACACGTATCCTAGTTTGGTGTTTTCTATGGGAAATGGCATGTTAATTCGCGTATGTTGCCAACCACTTAGCTCACTTAATTATGTTTTGCAGTGATTTTTATTAATTGAAGGACACTAAGACATATAATATCATTAAATTTGGTGATGTAGGTGATGTCTTATGAAGTTTTGGCAGCAAAAAATGGTGCAAAAGACACAAGCTCAGCTGCTATAAAATCTTTGATTAGGAAGTCAGGGCTGCATAACAGGGCTGAGCTTGAAATTTGCCAGCCACATGGCAAATTATCTAGAAACATCCGAGAGGCGTGATCATTTTGGACCTAAGTGACCCTTCTGGTGATTTACCTCTTTTTACGTCATTCACCACGTACACTTTAAGCAGAAAGCACATTTTATTTTGCATGCGTGACAACTATCAGCAGCCTCCTGTGTTAGAGTGACTGCTGCAGTGCTGCAAGAGCAAGCTGGCCTGCATGTGGCTGTAAGCACTAGATGAAACTGCAAGGATGAGGATACGGGTGCACACACGAGGCCCTACTGTGGTCAGGTTTTTGATTCTATGCGGTGGCTCAACATCCAATAAAAAGTATGAACTAACAGACTCGACACCTTTGTACGCTAGCTTGCTCGTTTGTGTGTGTGTGTGTGTGTGTGTGTGTGTGTGTGTGTGATGTGTGTGTGTATGTGTGCAGACGTGTGTGAATGTGTTGTCGTATATGTTTGTGTGTGTGTGATAAATGTGTTTTGTGTGTGCGTTTGACCCGCACCATGCCTGTGCCCTGCTCCTCCCAGCTACCCCCCACCAGATCGATGCTCTGCAGGCTGCTGTTCAAATGTAGGGCAGAAGCCAGGCATGCCACACGAAGGCCAGCCTGTTCACAAGTACGTGTAAGACACGTGTGCATGTGCGTCATATTGTGATGTGGCAGATTGATTGTATAATGTTAGAGGCAATATCATTCATCGACCAATGACACTTATCACATACTTGTTATCATGATGCCTTAAATGCATAGAAAACTGCAAGCAGAAGGTGCAGAAGCCTCAGACATATGTTAAGGAGCACGCACATGCACTCCCGCACCTTTTCTGGAGCAGATGCACGGCATGCATCCACGTCCATGATTAGCTGCTCCAGGGCTTTAGTGTCTTTTATTCCTGCATGTCAGGAGTTTTGATGTATTTCAATATCATGATTGCTACAAGGCTAATGTATTCACATCATGCACGCACGCACGCAAACACGCAAACACACCCTCACCCACACACCACACACACGCACACGAACACGAACACACACATGCACACACGCATACACACACACACCGCACAATAAATGCTAACACAAGCAAACGCATACAGACATGAGACTGTAGCACCATCCTGGCATGCAAACCTCATGAAGTTAGAAAACTCACACACTGACCAGCAGCAAGGGGCCCCACAAGAGGAACGGCTAAGTCTAGCAGCTTGATGTGCATGCAGCTCTCGGTCATGGCTGTCTCGTAAAGCGTGTCCGAGTTGCTTGCAACCTGAGAAGCGTGTGTGTGCGTGTGTGTGTATGCGTGTGTGTGTGTGTATGCGTGTGTGTGTGCGTGTGTGTGTATGTATGTGTGTGTGTGTGTGTGTCCGAGTTGCTTGCAACCTGAGAAGCGGCAAGCATACACGGTAAGCAAGATGGGCAGTCATAAAACATTCAGGTGGTGGTTTTGCATACTTGTTTGCTTTAGGTACAAGGGAATGAGCACACCTAGGTTGCTTGCAGGTAGAGACAGGTGTAAGCCGGGAAAGATGTATGTAAGCTCTTTTTTTTATTGAGTGCGCTTGGCAACAAAACACAAATTTCTTCTGTTTACAGAGGCCACAACATTTTATGAGAGCAAAGGCAGCGGAGTGCCTTGTACAAGCACGGGCAAAGAAATGATGGGCAGCTTTTAGCCCCTTGTGCATCCTTCAGTTGATTAGGTCAGTGTTTTAGCTGAGGCTTAGGGAGCTTGGGATGTGTTGAGGGCATGCAAATGAGACAGTGACATTCATGAACACGGCAAGTACACAGTCGCTCCGAAAGAAAAAGCTACAGTGCATGCTTCAAAGGCTGCCAAAAAAGGTTGATCTGAGAATGCACATACACTTGAGACGCTCTTCTTTCAAGATATTAAACTCAGCAACATAACAAGACCTCAACAGATGAAAGCACTGCGAAGGGTTTATGGGCTACATAGCGTACAGGGAGAAAAACACACATCGCGCGGCCCCCACACGTCACATGTGCATCCACGTGTGCCCATTCCTACCATCAACACTGCCCACCTTAGCAGAAAGGCGCGCAGTATACCTTGAATGAAAAGAGGTGGGCAATTTACCTTGCATGAAAATTATGCCTACAGCCATCACCCGATGCCTGTTCTTTTCTCATTTTGTCACCTGCCGTACGAAAAGTATATCACTGCCCCCTAATTATTGTTTTTTGGTGGGGGCCGTGACAGGGCGGTGGTTTAATATATATAATATTTATCTCTGAAGGGGGTGGTTGTGGGGCAGTGGCAAAAACTAACGTAGAGCAGTCCAAGCGATGAGTGGTCAGGAAGCCTTTCCAGCACTCCCTGCCCCCCCAGCCCCAGCTCCGCCTGCCCCTGCCCCCGAACCCGAGCCCCAGCCCCAGCCCCAGCCCTGGCAGCACCCATTACACCCCTCGGGAAGTTCCATCAAAGGGGGGGGGGCGGGCGGTTGCAGTACAAAACTGTAAAATATTTGTTTTGGGGGGGGGCGATTGCACATTTTTACAAAAATAATTCAGGG
>Ga0307947_1002933_pt1 | contig 13755 bp, 16 predicted proteins | sample OrgLakmetagen232_FD_201840 | JGI IMG/M metagenome (GOLD analysis project Ga0307947, IMG submission 201840) | Saline water microbial communities from Organic Lake, Antarctica - #232 | ecosystem: Environmental > Aquatic > Non-marine Saline and Alkaline > Saline | place: Antarctica: Organic Lake...
GGTCTGAGAATAGTGGGGGTCTCCAGAATTTTACTGGGCCACTTTCGCAAATTATTAATATATTCTTGGAATCCTGAGCTCAAGCCCAATTGATTGGCACCCTTGTTGGGTGATTGATTAAAAGGGGGGGGGGGCTGGGTGCCTGGTCATAGAAACGCACGGAATGTCCCCATGTAGGCCGCGGGGGTGTGTTCAGGCAAATTAACAGCAATTGATTCCAAACTTGCAGTTTACGCATTGCATTATGCATAAGTTGCATGATAGAAGTAAAAAAGTGCTTTGGCAAAGGTTTTGGCTGGATTTGTGCACTGAACAGGTGGTCAATGCAAGAGCGTGCGCAAACCAGTTTTTGCCCTGTAGCTCGTCAGGTATTGCAGTATTTGGCACGAGAACCGTGCAGGCAGTTAGCTGCTTGAGTTCTGAGCAGATTGACACCCTTTTTATTAGTGTGGGGGGTCAGGAAGGGTTTGGGGAAGGGGGGGGGTATATTGGGCCGGAGGCCCAAAATTTACACATGTATGTCAGGAATTTTTTTTGAACCCTCCTGAGCGCTTGCTGAAATAATAGTTAGCACGTGATTAATTAATTAATAGCTTGTCACGAGCTTTGGGTGAGAGGCTTGTCAGCCTGGGCCAGAAGCCAGGAGCATCCACTTCTCAAACGCCTTTTTCTTTAGTGGATTTTGGGAATTTCCGTGTACCTAGACTGGGTCACCCTTAATGCGCATCCTCGCATATCACACTGATGAAGTATGGAGCACAAGCATGAATCTAGATGCGGATGCCAACGTTCAAGCATCTTTAATAAAAGGGTGGAGCCCTATGCGCAAGGATGTCTGTGAAGCAGGCTCTAGATAATTCAGTCATTGCTTCTTTAAATGGTGAGAAGAGGACCTTGTTTTGTTGCCGGATGGGCAACAGTGCGCTTATTTTCTGCACGCAGGATTTGTGCCGGCAGCTGAGCTCCTCGTGCAGGGATGCAAGCAAAACTTCTGTAGTATTGGCAGGTCTTCGGCAGGAAGGGAACGAATTGAGCCGCCAGCTGAGCCAAGCATAGATGGAAGCTGCTGAACTTAAAAGTTAGTCGATTCAAATGTCAGATGGTCCCCCCTTTTTTCTTTTACGAAATCCTTCAGTTCTTCCTTCAGTTATTGGTATCCTTATGGTATTGGTACAGAGGCCTGTAGTTGGCTACATGATGAGTTCGCTTAGTTTAGCGTGTGCAATGCATGTTGTAATTATTTGCTGTCTGAATCGGGGAACTTTACGGTGCCTTTACCACATTTAAGAAAATTTAAGAAAGAGAGTTTTGAAGCTAGTGATGGACAATGTATGCGAGTTTGCGTTTACAACAAAACAATCGGTTACAATTCGGGCTAATTTCATTAACCTCAGCCCGCCGTAAACGCGCCGTTATTGACAAGCTCAGGGGTGATTTAACGAACCGCTTTTCAGAAAACGCCCTGTTTTTTAGGGGGTTCGTCACGACAGACCTAGCTAGGTCACTTGTGCATTAATACGTGTATTATATATAAGTGTATTATGCATTCATAATAGTAGCTCACTCATTTGCTTTCGTTTACTGCTTCATTTACGACATTTCCCCCTAAGCAGTTAACTTTCAAAGCGAACGGAAATTAATTAAACACCTAAATTAATACAAAAAATACCAAAGCCGCCAGGAAGACTCAGACCTGTTAATTTTGCAAAACCCTTGTTCTCCATCCCCCTGAGCCTACCTCGGTCTTGATCAGTGCCTGAGGCACATGAGGCCCTTGACAGAAGATGTGAGTGAACACCCCCCCTAATTTGCGCTTGCAAACCCTGGTTGCCACCCCCGCCTCCACTCTAAACACACTCATGACGCAGGAGACCAAGCTGGTGTTTGAGAAGCTGTACAAGTTTGTGGGCAAGAACATCAAGAGTTTAGTGGACCGGCAAGATGAGCCCTACACCTTCCGGCTGCAGAAAAACCGAGTGTACTACGTGAAGGAGAGCCTCATGAAAAAGTCTACAAACGTGAGTAAAGTATGCATGCATGATAGCCGCTGACATGTACACACACACACAAACACACACACACACACACACACTCTCACACACACTCACACACACACACACACACACACACACACACACACACGCACGCGCACACGCACACGCACGCACGCGCGCACACGCACACGCACACGCACACTTCATACATGACAAGTCCATGCGTGCACGTTAGTCGCTCACATGCACACACACACACATACATACACACACACACACACACACACACACATACAAACAACAGCACACACACATGCACACGCACGCGCACACACACAACACAAACACACACATAAACACACACACATTCTTGCAAGCACACACTCCCTCAGCATAACCAGATGTTCTGATTGCCATGCAAGCATGCCTGGAAACCAGGCCCTTTTAACCTAGTAACCGGTGGCGGTCGTTTATGTGAGCAGCACCCATGCATTTGCGGGGTGCGCACGTGCGATATAAATTTGAATGTTGTGTCACCCATTGCCTTTTTTTTGCGTGCAGGTTGCCCGCGATAAGCTCATCTCCTTGGGCTCCAGTATAGGCAAGCTCACCCACACCGGCAAATTTAGGCTGACCATAGGGGCTTTAGACATCCTCTCTCAACACGCAAAATACAAGGTGAGCAGTATGACTACATACACATCCTCTCTCAACACGCAAGGTACAAGGCAAGCGAAATACAGCGGTATCCTTTCTCAAAGCGCAAAACACAAAAGGTAGGCATTTTGCCGTGAAGTAATGCATGTTGCACTGTGGCGTGCCCAGGCACATTGGTGTGTGTGTGTGTGTGTGTGGGGGGGGGGGGGGGAGGAGATTGTGTGTGTGTCCCGTGATGTGTGCTTCCCTCCACAACTAGCAGCGCTGTTAAAATGTAAGTAGGGTTAGCCAGAGCTGTGAACATACATTTTACAAGGGTAATGTTATTCCCTGCTAAAAACACCGTAAACACACCGTATATACCTATTTGTGTATGGGTTTGGCCAACTCTAAACATAAGACGCAAGTCACAAAGGCAATGAGCGTTGCCGTAGCGTGTTACAGTGTGCCACGTTGCGACACGTGCTGTACTGTGCTGTGCTGTGTTGTGCTGTGTCTCCTTGCCCTACATGTAGACTGAGTATCGAAAGCAGAATGCGAGATGAGCTTACCCCTACTACTGTGCACAGGTAGTGAGTTACAAGCTGTGTGCAAAGCTGACTACTACTGCTACTTATGTGTACCGGTACTGAGTTATAAGTATCAAGCTGTGCTACCATTGCTACTACTGTGTACCATTACTGCGACTACTGTGTATTACTACTGAGTTATAAGCTGTGTGCAGTGCTGTGGTGTTGCAGCCTTGCTCTGAGCCTCCATCTGTGCTTCCTGCTACTTTGTCAGCACGTGAAATGTAGGCACATCAAACTACGATAGTAGGTAACAATGTAGTAGGAACAACAAACCACGAAAGTTGGCAGCAATGTAGGCAACAACAAACTACAAATGTAGGCAACAATGTAGGCACAACAAACCACAAATGTAGGCAACAATGTAGGCACAGCAAACTACGAAAGTTGGCAGCAATGTAGGCAACAACAAACTACGAATGCAGGCAACAATGTAGTAGGAACAACAAACCACGAAAGTTGGCAGCAATGTAGGCAACAACAAACTACGAATGTAGGCAGCAATCTAGGCAACAATGTAGGAACAATGTAGGCAACAATGTAGGCAACAATGTAGGAACAACAAACCACGAAAGTTGGCAGCAATGTAGGCAACAACAAACTACGAATGTAGGCAACAATGTAGGCAACAACAAACTACGAATGTAGGCAACAATGTAGGCACAACAAACTACGTACTCAATAACGCACAGTGGAGCCTGGCGCATTTCGAGCGCGTCTCCTCTCCCTCACATGACTAAACGCTGCAAGCAGCAAACTATTTTTACGCACACATATGCACGCACAAAAGCACATGCAAACACACACCCTCGAATGAGATGCAGTTCTTGTATGGCAACCACGTACCCACACACAGGCACACACACACGCACACACACGCACACGCACACACACACACACACGCACACACCCTGAAACCTGGCACGTGCTCTGCAAATATGGGTGAAGCCCTCAAATGAGATGCAGTTTTTGTATGGCAACCACGTACACACACACATGCACACACCAGTGTTTCTTTTAAGGATTTGGGAAAACCTTGATTTCATATCACCCCCAAATCTGGGGGTATGAGGAAGTGGGTTTTCATATCGATTTTGCTTTGCTGCCCCAGCCCATATGGTGAATGGTGTATGTAAGTGAATTAACTGAATTTCAAGATTCAGAACATCAACTTAATAAGGTCTGGACTGGAATTGTAAGGGGAAATCTGTCTCCAATACTGTCCTTCTAACTGAGTCCTTTGTCTAAACAATCCCACAGCGCTTCTTAGCGCTGAGCCACTCCAAAATGGCCTGTAGATATGTTAAGGACTCCACGCTGAATGCTGAGCTCTTAAACACCCGTGCGCAGCTCGTCAAGTGCTGCGCATGTAGCCTGTTACGCTGGGGGTTACGGATGTACTTGAGCATGCTGAATATACGCTCATCCTCCACTGGCCCTGGCACCATTGCCATCACCAACTCTGCTACCTTAACCCACCCTCCAAACCGATACTGTGCCCCTAAGCGCGTGGCTTCCCCCCAAAACTCCTTGGCTGAGAGAGGGGTTGGGGGAGGGGGCTGTGCAGGTTCTGGCTCGTTATTAGACTCATCGCTGCTGCTTGCTGCAGCAGGGTTAGCATCCTCAGCTGCTGCTGCTGCTGCTGCTGCTGCTGCTTGCTGCAGCAGGGTTAGCATCCTCAGCTGCTGCTTGCTGCTTGCTGCTGCTGCTGCTTGCTGCTTGCTGCTGCTGCTGCTGCTTGCTGCTGCTTGCTGCAGCAGGGTTAGCATCCTCAGCTGCTGCTGCTGCTGCTGCTGCTGCTCGCCTTGCAGCCCAGGCAGCCCGGGCAGCCTGGACCAATTATTTTCGTCCACCCCCCATCACACAGCCAATCCTTACGCTGGGGCTGTCCCTCGGGGGCTGGATGCTCAAGCCACTAAGCTTGGAACTTGTTTGTGGGCCCATGGGCCCCTAAGTACTTCCCATCACTTTTCCCCCTGGCATCTCTGGCCTTTTTTGGTGGAGGTTTATCGCTCATTTCAACATGATCATTAATTAATCGTTTGGAAATGGTACCGTTTTACACAGGGGCTCATCGACACCCCCAAAAGCTTGATTTCATATCAATTTCAAAAGTCGGCTTTCATACCGATCAAAATGGTATATCGACTTAAAAGAAACACTGGCACACACACACGCACACATACACTCACACACACACTATGAAACCTGGCACGTGCTTTGCAGATATGGGTGAAGCCCTCGAATGAGATGCAGTTCTTGTATGGCAACCATGTACTGAAGCAGGGCCTGGGTCGTATCACAGAAAACACCCCAGCATACACCGGGGTTGTGGTGTACTCCATGAATGACATCCCCCTAGGCTTTGCAGGTGGGTGTGGGATGCAAAGCAGATGCAGTTAACGCAGCGTCGCCCAAAGGTTATGCTGCAGCTTGGAATGACTCAAAAACGCAAAAACGCAGCACAGTAGCGGGCGCAAGCTTGTTATAAACTGATGTCTGTGGTTGGTTAATAAGCTGAACAGTCACCTCAAATTGCATGCCCTTGTAATTCAAGCTACCTGGTAGTGTATATTCCAACCACCTGGTAGTGTATATTCATTTAAGCACGGGTGTTATATATAGATTAGGATCGTCCAAACCCGTGTATGTACGCTGATATCTGATATGTAATGACCGTATGTACGGTAATTACCCAAAAATGCCGTTTATAAACTGCATATATATATGCGGGTATACATATGCATATGGTTTTGGCCAACCCTGTTTGAGCTGCAAAAGCAGGATTATTAAGTAAGGATTTTGTGGTGTTAATAAGAAAGGACTTTCAAGGTTTTAAGTAAGGACTTCAAAGACTTTCAGCCTAGAAAGGTGGAGAGGCGACCCAAAATATAAAAGGTCAATCCAACAAGGAAGCAACTTCAACAAAAAGTACAATAGCGACTAAATCAAAGCTGTAAAAAGGCATTGATAAATGAATCCATACTTACACAAAACATACGTAGGGTTGACTAGATCCATGCAAAATTTACCGTACATACGCATTTCCAGTGCAGGAAGTCCTGTGTAAATGATGTATAAAACAGGAATCATTTGAGGGAACTGGCCAACTTTACCCATGCTCCTTGCTTCGCTGCTGCTCAAGATGCGTACATAATGGCTGTGCAATGGCACCGTCATAGCACTTCTGCACGGTTGACGGTCTGCATCGTCAGAATGTCAAAATGACGGTGTTTCAGAATTGACGTGTCGACCGTGCAGACGGTCGAGGGGACCGTCCACCGTAATTATTGTGAAAACCACCGTCAAGTGCTTTTTTGCTGTGAAAAGTTGAGACCAGGGTTCGAATTCTGGTCAAGACAACAACTTTTCTTTTCCTTACATTATTACACCAATCATTTGTTTGTCCAAATAACACACATGCAACATTTAGAAATGAGGAGAAAGGTCCAAAACGGCCATTTTTGGGTCGAAATGCCATTTTTAGACCGTACCGTCAACCGCACCGTCATGCACCGTCATGACGATCCCCAAAATTCGAAATGACGGTCTGACACCGCCATGTAGGGTGTCCACCGTCAGACCGTATTTTGACGGACCATACCGTCACACCGTCATTGCACAGCCCTGATTGTACCCCACGTGTGCCACTTGTGTAGGGTTGGCCAGAACCATATATACACGGTGTATATATACAGTATTTTTGGCAGGGAAATCACAAAATATACGGTGTATATATACGGTTCTGGCCAACCCTACACATGTGGCGTATTGTTGTACCCCACGTGTGCCACATGTGGCATGTTGTTGTACCCCACGTGTGCCACATGTGGCGTGTTGTCGTACCCCACGTGTGTCACGTGTGGCGTATCGTTGTACCCCACGTGTGCCACATGCAGCGTTCTATTTACCCCACGTGTGTCACATGTGGCATATTGTCGTACCCCATGTGTAGCACATGCAGCGTATTTCCAATGCAAGCTATCCTGTGTATCCCCCCACCCATAGCACGTGCTGCCATGCTGTAATACCAAACTTAGGGTAGGCCAGTAGAACCATACATATATACGGTGTATATACCATATCTTTGGCAGGGAAATCACCAAACATATGATCATACACGGTGTATATGTACGGTTCTGGCCAACCCTGACCATGCTGGTACACAAACCGCATTTGTAGCGTTGGCCAGAACCATATATATATACGGTGTATGTACGTTATTTTTGGCAGGGAATTCACCAAACATACGGTCATACACGGTGTATATGTACGGTTCTGGCCAACCCTGACCATGCTGGTACACAAACCGCATTTGTAGCGTTGGCCAGAACCAAAAATATATTTACGGTGTATGTACGTTATTTTTGGCAGGGAAATCACCAAATATACGGTCATTTACGGTGTGTACATACGGTTCTGGCCAACCCTACGCAAATGACGTATCATAAGAAGGACCTGGCCATCCTTGTAATGTAGTGATGTAGTGCAATGTCAATGACCAGGCGACTGTGATATAGTGGTAGAACAAATGGCCATCCTTATTATGTAGTCCTGGCCAACCCTTATAATGTAGTGATGTAGTGTAATGTCAATGACCAGGCGACTGTGATATAGTGGTAGAACAAATGGACATCCTTATTATGTAGTCCTGGCCAACCCTTATAATGTAGTGATGTAGTGTAATGTCAATAACCAGGCGACTGTGATATAGTGGTAGAACAAATGGACATCCTTATTATGTAGTCCTGGCCAACCTTTATAATGTAGTGATGTAGTGTAATGTCAATGACCAGGCGACTGTGATATAGTGGTAGAACAAATAGCCATCCTTATTATGTAGTCCTGGCCAACCCTGACGTGCTCACCCTGACGTCCTGGTTGTAATTTGGCAATCGCTTGCATCATGCCTTACGCCTTATGCCTTATGCCTTATGCCTTATGCCTTATGCCTTATGCCTTATGCCTTATGCCTTATGCCTTATGCCTTATGCCTTATGCCTTATGCCTTATGCCTTATGCCTTATGCCTTATGCCATCATGCCTTATGCCAGTGATGCCTTATGACGTGCTCACCCTGCCGTCCTGGCTGTAATGTTGCCGTCCTGGTTGTAATTTGTAATTTGTAATTTGCCGTCCTGGTTGTAATTTGGCAATCGCCTGCTTCATGCCATTTGCCTGGAAGTGTCATTCCTTTTTTCCCCCCCTCTTTGTTCCTGCCCCTGCCAACACACACTTAAGGTCGTGTCTTACTGGAGCCCTTCACGACCCTCCCATCCATTATTTTGCCAGTGAAGGCACTTTTTTGCAATTGAAGGCATCTTTTCCCTGACCTGTGCCGGTAACCCGTATCCCTGCCCATGCCGTCTTTCGTTCGCCTATCCAATGTGTGTCTCCGACCTTAACGACCAGTAACTAAACACTACTCTCTGCGTTCTTTCGTTTTCTTCCAGTGACCGCCAAGTCCACGGATGACTGCCGTACCCTTGAACAAGGTGGCATCGTTGCCTTCCATCAAGCAGATGTCGGTAGGTTCTTCCTCTTCATCTCCCCTTTCCTTGAGTCTGATGCGCTTGTGCAGATTTATTACGCCAATCAGCTTTATGTCTCATAGCCTCCCTTCTACAAACTTCTACAAACTTCTACAGACTTCTACATAATTTTGGGTGCTGTGATGCAATGCCTAAAATAATCAAGTTTGAAATATGCCCATCAGAGGTTTGTTTTCTCCAGCCCTGTATTTGTTTGACTCCTAAAGGCTGGGAAGAAAGGCCAATTGGTTCAGTTTTTAGCCACATTTTCAGGAAAGGAGGTGGCTCAGTTTTTAGCCACATTTTTAGGAAAGGAGGGGAGTGCCGCGCAGGCAGTCCTTGCCTCTCAATAGGCTGTGTTTTCTTTATGTGCACACATCCTTGCCTCTCAGTAGGCTGTGTTTTCTTTATGTGCACACATCCTTGCCTCTCAATAGGCTGTGTTTTCTTTATGAGCACACATGCCTTCTAGGCACGTTTCTTTAGTCTGAAACTGACTTATTTCATCCGTACACCTTCTCCCTGCCTCCCAGGTGAATACTTACGAGCAGAAGATGATTTGTGATGAGGGAGTTTGCGTTATCCGGTTACATAAAACTCCATTTGTCTGTCTGCCTGCCTTGCCGCCTCTCTGCTTTCTTTCTCTCACTTTACATCCATTTCTTTTATGTTTCCATTCTAAACCTTCGACCTTTTATTCTTGGTATGAAGACGCATCCTAATGTTGAAAGGTTCGGCCATGATTAACTGCACTATGCATGACCACATAATTGTTCATTCATATCTATGTTTAATGTAATCCACAACGCTGTGATAGCCATCTACAGCAGCATAGCCGCCTATTTGAATTTTGCATGCACTCAGGCCTTGCATGTGTGCGCGCTGGACAACGCTGTGTTAATGACTGATCAGATTAGATCAGATTACAATGTAAAAGTTGGCACAAGTACGGCTGAAGTGCAAGCACTGGATCCAGTGAGATTCACGAGTTCATATTAATGCTTCAGAGATTTACATCAAGGATGCTTATAGAAAAGATATAGCGGTACTTGATAACATTCCCACCTGAAAACAAGAAACAGGTACTGTGTGGAAACAAAATAGATCGTGCTTTAAACAATTTGTGTGATTGTCAAGGGAGGATTCTTGACTAGTAAATAAAAAAGAATCTACGTCGGAAAACACTAGCGTGCACAAATAAAAGGAGTAATGCTCACACTAGCCAGAGCCCCACCAAAAAAACAAAGAAAGAGAAACAACATTGAGGATCTGGCGGGTTGTCAGACATGCGATCCGGCCTGCGCCTAGCCCTCCTGAAGTCAGCCGCTCTACCAGTAATCCCCCCAATAGATCTCCCTTATTACCACTGTTGTCGTTGTTCAGTTGTATTTTAAGTCTTGTTTTAGGGATGACTAAGCTTATATTGCATGGCAGTGTAGTGCAGTGGCTAGTTGGTGCACTTTGTGTAAAGGGATGCCCAGTTTTAGTAGAGATTTATGGTGTACTCGTTGTAGATTGTGCCCCCGACTCCAAGGAGTGTAACATGAGGTGTGACTTTGTTATTCCTAGACATGCCTCGGAGGCTCCTTGTTTGTAGACGCTGGATAAGCGGTAGATGTTGGTTGTGCGCTTTCAATTAGTCTAATTGCTGTTGTGGGTTTATGTCTGAGCAGGGTTTACTTTCTACAAGGTGTACGTCTCTGCCTCTTGGGAGAATCTGTTTGGGGCCCAATAATCTGACTCTTCCTTCAATGGGCATGACTAAAACGCCATACAGCCTCGGTTAAATAGCGGTTGAAGCGGTTGAATTCAACCGAGCGGTTGGTGTCAACCGCATTTTAACCGCTTCAACCGCAAATTTTAACTGTGGCCTTTTGTCTGACGTGGGCGGCTGTTATGTCTAGTTGGTAAGTTTTGTTGTGTTGGGAAAACTCAGTCGGGAATGATTCTTTTAATGACGTTGGGAGGTTCAATGTTGAGGTGAAATAGGTTTTCACTGTTTACAACTGGTGGTGTGCAAAGTCTGCCAGCTTCGTGTTGCCATGCAGAATCTTATTCTCATCGCTATGGACCTTTGTCTTTTTGCCTAAAATGATGAGGTGAGCCCAATTTGCGCATTGGGTAAATATCATGGCTTGGAGCCGGGAGTTTTGGTAGGAGCCGGAGAGACAGATAAGGTTGTCTTGTTTGTTTCGGCAAAAGCCCCACTGCTAGTGCAGGAAAAGGCTTTGAGGTTGGGTGTGCTGGTATCAGCATAGCCATGCATGTATCCTCTGGTGCCTGTATGGAGCCAGCGGAGCAGCGGCTCCATGTAAATCAGGAACAGGAGTGGAGAGAGTGGTCTCCTTGAATGGTTCCTCTTTCACCTGGGATCTCCCGTGCAGACCGGAGGCAGCCTGGTTTAGTGTGTGCTTGATAGTAAAGGTTTTATACTACATCTATGGCGTCCGTGGGGAAGCCAAGATTAAACATAACGATGAGCAGTTTGTCGTGGTCTGTAGTATTGAAAGCATAAGTAAAATCTACAATGAGAGCGTAGATCTCTTGTTTATAGAGCTTTGCATCCTCCAGAGTCATCAAGACATTTTGGAGTTGCTGTATTGTGTCGTGTGTTTTTGCAAGTACTCAAGTACTCATGCTTGCCAGAGCCATCAACAAAAACCCAAGAGTGCACTACCCCATGCTCATAATCCATTTAATTTACGTGCACATACCCTGAAGCTCATGCTAGCCAAAACCCACCGACTCAAAAGGCACTTAAAACCTGAAGTCTAAACTACCCCACAGCTGCTGCAACCTAGCGCAGCCCTAAATTGGGTTCAGCACTTGAGCAGCTGCGCCACAGACCCTGCCTCCTCCCAGCTCTCTCCTGCTTCTTCTGTCGCCACCTGCCACTCCCGCACCATACCCCGCACGTGTGCTGTTCCCACGACTGCAACCACACGTTGCACGCCACGAAGGGGCGTGTATGCGCCATCCCCCAGCCCCTGAGGGGCTGCAGCTGCTGGGGCTCCTGTGTGGACAGCAGGAGTAGGTAATACGACAATAGGTAATACGACAATAGGTAATACGACAAGTCGGAGAGAAGAGGTTGTTCTTAAGCCAATACGATACTTGACTGTATGCGCCAACCCCTGGCCCCTGTGGGGCTGCACCTGCCGAGGTGCCTGTGTGAGAAGAGGAGATGAAGGCTACGCTGGTAGTGTCTACACATTCGGTATGGTTAAGGGGAGGAGCACTCAGTGTCTACGCATCCAGTATGGTTAAGGGGAAAAGCACTTCAATGCCAGCACGTAGTGTTTACACCCACCCCCCCGTGTAATGATGCAAGGACACACCCAGTATGATGAAATGAAGGAGCACTGAGTATTTGCACACTCAGTATTGTAAAATGAAGGAGTACGTAGTGCTTAAGCACCCAGTATTGTAAATGAAGGAGCACTTAAGGTTTGCACACGCAGTATGGTGAAGGGAAGGAGCACTCAGTATTTGCACACCCAGTATTGTAAAATGAAGGAGTACGTAGTGCTTGCACACCCAGTATTGTAAAATGAAGGAGCACTCAGTATTTGCACACCCAGTATGATGAAGGGAAGGAGCACTCAGTATTTAAACACCCAGTATTGTAGAATGAAGGAGCACGTAGTGTTTGCACACCCAGTATGATGAAATAAAGGGGCACTGAGTATTTGCACACTCAGTATTGTAAAATGAAGGAGTACGTAGTGCTTACACACCCAGTACTGTAAAATGAAGGAGCACTTAGGGTTTGCACACCCAGGATGGTGAAGGGAAAAAGCACTCAGTATTTGCACACCCAGTATGGTGAAGGGGAGGAGCACTTCGTGCTTACACACCCAGTATGGTGGAATGAAAGAGCAAGCAGTATTTGAATACACGGTATGGTAAAATGAAGGAGCACGTAGTGTTTGCACACCCAGTATGGTGAAGGGAAGGAGCACTCAGTATTTGCACACCCAGTATGGTGAAGGGGAGGAGCACTCAGTATTTGCACACCCAGTATGATGGAATGAAAGAGCACTCAGTATTTGCACACCCAGTATGGTAAAATGAAATCACTAAGTGCTTACACACCCAGGATGATGAAGGGGAGGAGCACTCAGTATTTGCGCACCCAGTATGATGAAGGGAAGGAGCACTCAGTATTTGCACACCCAGTATTGTAAAATGAAGGAGCACGTAGTGTTTGCACACCCAGCATTGTAAAATGAAGGAGCACGTAGTGTTTGCATACCCAGTATGATGAAGGGAAGGAGCACTCGGTGTTTACACATCCAGTATGGTAAAATGAAAGAGAACTGAGTGCTTACACACCCAGGATGATGAAGGGGAGGAGCACTAAGTATTTGCACACCCAGTATGATGAAAGGAAGGAGCACTTAGGTGCATGCTCTTACAAGCCCCTTGCTGCCTGTGTGGAATGGAGTGTCAGATGAGATGACTTCACCAGGCATCAAATTCAGGCCACCAACTGAAAGCTGGCATCAACTCATAGCTGGTTGTGCCTGTCATATTGCAACAAGACACTGGGCAAGCCTCCATAAAAATGCACAAGGTGCCTACTGCGATGGACAGTTCGATAACTTCCCCACACTTTGGCATGAAGATAATAATGCCTTTTTTGGTGGGTTGCAGGCCTTTTCCAAGCGTCCGCTCAGGTGCCCCCCAGAGGAATATATAGCAATGTAACCTTATCTTGGCATATATAGTGATGTAACCTTAACCTTAACCTTATCTTGGCATGAAGGTGACAAACCTACACATAGGTAATCCTTCCTCCTAGGATATTGTTGATGTTGTTGATGCTGTTGTTACAACGAGCCCGCACCTAAGGGAACCATGAAGCGCCATACAGGGCTGCCGGCTTTGGTGTCTCGCACGTAGGCAGGGGACAGGGGGGTCAGGCCTGCACGAAGGGTGGGGGGGTGTGTGTCAGAGAAAGAAGTTAAAGTGAAAGGGCTTTGGTATCTCGCATGAAGGCAG
>Ga0307947_1002934_pt1 | contig 13755 bp, 13 predicted proteins | sample OrgLakmetagen232_FD_201840 | JGI IMG/M metagenome (GOLD analysis project Ga0307947, IMG submission 201840) | Saline water microbial communities from Organic Lake, Antarctica - #232 | ecosystem: Environmental > Aquatic > Non-marine Saline and Alkaline > Saline | place: Antarctica: Organic Lake...
TAACTTTGGCAGGGAGATCACCAAATACACGGTGTTTGCATACGGTTCTGGCCTACCCTACACATATATCATTAAGACTCTAGCACCAGTTACACACACAGGCCAAGCGCTCCTACGACAGTGACACAGAGGCAAAACAACTCTCTTTCGTGCGCTCTGCTAGACGAAACGTAAAGCACGGACACAAAGTTAGGCAGCTTATAATACTGCATCACCATTCCTTGTAATTGGGTTTTCAATAAGTGAAATAAGTGAAGCTTGCGTGCAAGTTCACGAGTGCGTAATGCACTCACACACAACATTATTGCAGCTTGAAAACTACTACTGAGGTTCAACATTCATCAATTGACAACCTTGAAAGTGCAGCACAGTAGGATGCTTTTCAAGGGTTCTGAAATGGGTTAAAAATGGCGGTTATGAAAAGGTATTCATTGCGGGAGCGCCATTACCGAAAGAAAAATTGTGGTATTCTACCTGGTGTGCATTTTCTATTACCGTACGTATTTTGACTGTCAACACGCCCTAATTTATATTTTTTGAAGGGGGAGGTGATCAAAAAATTCTTGCAACATATACGTATTTATGACGGGGGGGTGAGGACATGCACGACTGGTATTAGATAAAACAGACTAACAATACCAAGAAGTGGGTTCACAACTTTCACAAGACAACCTCTTCACTCACTTAGCACGTCTGCTTGCTGTGCCAGCAGCGACAGAGCAGCATCTGAGGTAGCTCGGCAAAAAAAACGCACACGACAACGGCGCCAGTCGTACAGTGCAATGTACTGGGACTGCTGGGGGCCAGTTGCAGCGGGTGGGACGATGCCTGTGGTGTGTGAGTATGTGTGTGTATGTGTTTGTGTTTATGTGCACGTGTGTGTGTGTGTGTGTGTGTGTGTGTGTGTGTGTGTGTTTGTGTGTGTGTGTGTTTGTGTGTGTGTGTGTATGTGCATACGTGCATGCGCGCGCGTGTGTGTGTGTATATATGTGTGTGTGTATGTGTGTGTGTGTGCGTGTGAGTGCGCGTGCGTGTGTGTGCATGCGTGTGTGTATGTGTGTGTTGAGAAAGGCACTGTTTGTTTCGTGTGTCAGTCTTTCTGTATGCCATGTAAGATGCTCTTTCGGTCTGATACAAAGTAGGGCCTGCAGGTATGTAGTACAGGCAAGACTTTGAACATAGTAGCAAGCACAAGCTACAGCCATTCCACCTTTGCATTGATTTATAGGTGCAGGTACATTTGCATTGTTTTATAGTCGCGGGTACATTTGCATTGATTTATAGTTGCAGGTACATTTGCATTGACTTATAGTTGCAGGTACATTTGCATTGACTTATAGTTGCAGGTACATTTGCATTGTTTTATAGGTGCAGGTACATTTGCATTGTTTTATAGGTGCAGGTACATTTGCATTGTTTTATAGGTGCAGGTACATTTGCATTGTTTTATGGTTGCAGGTAGATTTGCATTGTTTTATAGTTGCAGGTACATTTGCATTGTTTCATAGTTGCAGGTACATTTGCAGTGTTTCATGGTTGCAGGTATATTTGCATTGTTTTATAGTTGCAAGTACATGACAAAGGTACAGAGGTACAGTGATACAGAGGTACAGAGGTACAGCTGTACATGACAAACAATTAACAGAAGGAGAGAAGTGAGCTTAGCCGTCGTACGAGGATGGCACCACACCAAATAAATCGCTTTAAGTATTAAACACCACAGGTCAGATTTTCCTGTGCCTCCTGATTATGTTCAGCACTCAAAACCATGCCTCACACCTCACACCACATTCCATGTACAGAGAAACACTCTGCATGTAGTTGACACCGCACTCGCCACCATGCCTCACACCACATTCCATGTACAAACAAACACTCTGCACGTAGTTGACACCACACTCGCCACCATGCCTCACATTACATTCCATGTACAAAGAAACACTCTGCACGTAGTTGACACAGCACTCATAACCATGCCTCACACCACATTCCATGTACAGAGAAACACTCTGCACGTAGTTGACACCGCACTCGTCGTTAATGCCAGGGGCCTTGTGAGGGGCAGAGTAGCTACTGTTGTAGCATTTATGCATCACAATAAATACCAAACCAAATGGTCGCAATAAACAGTAGGACAATACTCATTCCAGTCCGAGTAGTTGGAATGCGATTATGCCGATTATGCCGAATGCTATTATGCCGATCAAGCACCTCAGAAGTCAAGGCAAATATTCATAGCCTGCTAGGAGTACAATGAGCGCTAACAAATATATAAAACCTGCTAGGACAATGAGACCTAAGCAGTTGTACCAAACAGCGTAACAATTGCCATACATTGTAGCATCGAAGGCAGGCTAGTCAACGTACCTGAAGCAGCAGCATATTAACTGTGATACGTCCTAGCATCGAAGGCAGGCTAATTAATGTACTAGGAGCAGCAGCATAATAATAATTGTGGTACGTCCTAGCATCAAAGACAGGCTATTCAAAGCACCAGAAACAGCATCATAACAGTTGTGGTACGTCCTAGCATGGAAGACAGGCTAATCAAAGCACCAGGAACAGCATCATAACAATTGTGGTACGTCCTAGCATGGAAGACAGGCTAATCAACGTACCAGGAGCAACAGCATATGAATAATTGTGGTACGTCCTAGCATGGAAGGCAGGCTAATCAACATACCAGGAGCAAAGTTATTGTCGGTGTTAGGGCTGTCCAAAGCCCCCTGTGATCCCAGATCCAACAGCAGCAGGTCCCGTTCTACAAGCTGGACCTGCACATGTTTTTGTAAGCGCACGGAAGGATTAAAATAGACTTACATGCAGCCAATTACGCCACCCCCATTGTAGCCAGCCATATGATAATTGAGTACCTGGAATGACACCCGCGCAATGATTAGGCATCTTAAGGCTGAAGCAAACCTGGCTACAGATACAAATACATATACATACATAAACACCGACTGTCACAACAGCTCCAGATCCTGATCTGGACGGGCAGTTTTCCACCTTTGGGCAACCACTATAACTTGTAAGCTTGAAAGCTTACACCACCCCCTCTACAATAAGCACGTGCAGGAGCGACACACTTGAGATTTTGCCTCACCCTCCAAATCACGAGCGCCTTCATCTCTTCAAAATTACGGTAGAACTTGTGAAGCTCCAGCTGGTGCTGCTGCTTACGTTGCTTGCGGCTACTGCTGCCCTCCTGGGTGGTGGGTCAGTGGTTGAGGGGTCAGTGATTTAAAGGCAGGGATGTGTCATACGGCGTATTTTGCATATAACACGTATTTTACCGTATTGAACGTCCCAAATGACCGTATGACACATCCCTGTTTAAATAATTACCATCGTTTTACCATACATTGTTGAGCCACATCAATACTCATTGGTAAATTGGTGCTGAAATTAACACTGAAATTGTTACTGAAATCAATACTGAAGTTTGTAAATAAATACTGAAATTAATACTGTCAAGCCACACAGATACAGACCAGTGATCAGTACTTGTCACTGATACTTCATTTACAAATACTGTGTGTGTGTGTGCATGAATTCATAAATACTGCGTGTGTGTGCACTATTTCACAGTACTTGACATTGCACTGCGTGTGTGTGTGCATGCATTGTCTGTTTTTATCTTATAACCCTAAGTAGCATCTAGTTGTTGCAGAAAAATCAGGCCACGGAGCGAAAAAGGCAAGAGAGAGCCGCATCTGAGATACAAGGCCAGTGACAAGATACATGGCCAGTGACAAAGATACAAGCCAGTGACAAGATACAAGGCCAGTGACAAAGATACAAGATACAAGGCCAGTGACAAGATACAAGACACAAGGCCAGTGACAAGATACAAGACACAAGGCCAGTGAAAGGATACAAGACTAGTGACAAAGAGACTGTAACAGACAAAAGTTCGTCACGCGATCATGCTGAGCCTTCGCCGGCTGAGCCTCCATAAAAATGACTGAAGGAAGAAGTGCTGTATGTACATTGCACGGCTGAAACACACGATTATTTACTGCTTGTTTGTTATGGTAAGGAGTGCCACTACTAAAGTCAACCAAACAGACCTGGCGGCTGCCCCCCTTGCCACATTTTAGAAACACAGTGATAAACAATAGTTAAGGTTGGCCAGAACCGTATATATATACAAAGAATATACGGTACTTTGGCATGAAAATCATTAATATACGGTTATATATACGGTGCATATATACAATTCTGGCCAACCCTAACAATATAACTTTGAGACAGCAAGCATGGACGTCGTACAGAGTGGCAATGTTTGGCAAAATGGTTAGTTGAAGCTGCCCCCTTGTATGTCATGATGCGCGGCACACAGAGGCATTACATGTTACTGCAAGACAGCCAATACATCAATACAGAGTGGCAATGTTCGGCAAGATGGTTAGAGGCATTAAATGTTGCTGCAAGACAGCCGGCTCATTCAGTGGTTAACATTCAGAGCGGTTCCTTTCACTTAATTTATTTGAAAGACCATTTTTACTGCCATACAATTTCCTTTAAGCAATGTTCAACAAACCTGGCTGCTGCTGCCCCTCTCTCTACCACGTTGCATGGCGCACATAAATAAATGGGACAGGATGCGCTGCTTCAGGCCTGTGATGAGGTTGCTGCTGCCTGCAGGTTTGTATTGTGTGTGTGTGTGTGTGTGTGTGTGTGTGTGTTTGTGTGTGTGAATGTGTGTGTGTATGTGTGTGTGTGCGCGTGTGTGTGTGTGTGTGTGTGTGGCGTGTGTGAGCAAAATACTTTGTACGCAGACAGGGTTGGGTGCCAGTAAGACTGAGGTCGCTCCATTAAAATGGTTATGAGGACTCTGCGGCCTCTAAGATCAAACAGGGTAAGCAAATCACATCAAGGCCCGCAGACAGGGTTGGGAGCCAGTGAGGGTGATGTAATTATGTCATGAGGACGGTTGGGATATCATCATGAGGTTGGGATAATCATCATCAGATTCATGAGGTTGGGATTTATCATGAGGATGGTTGGGACATGATCATGAGGACGGTTGGGATATCATGAAGTGTGATCAAATCAAACCAAAACCTCTTTCTTGGAGGAATTGTAAGCCAGACAGTGCGCCCGCTTTCAGGCATGCATTGGGTTCCTGATGAATGGTTCCTGCATAGTCTGTTGTGAATGCGGCAGCATGCACGCACAGGTAGGGCTGGCCAAAACCGCATATTTTCACCGTATTCGACCGTATATCTGGTAATTTCCCCGCCAAAAACACCATATATATAGTTCTGGCCAACCCTACGCATTGGTTCAAACCGGTAGGGTTTGCCAGATCCTAATATACACAACCAACCAAACTGAGAATCTCTTGCTACAATCCCCGGGCATGAACTGTAGGGTGCATGTGTACAGAAACTCTTGCTACAATCCTCTCTTGCTACAATCCTCTTGCTACAATCCCCGGGCATGAATTGTACGGTGCATGTGTACAATCCGGGCATATGCACCATACCGGGCATGACTGTGGGATGCATGTTTATAATCCGGGCATATGCACCATACCGGGCATGAACTGTACGGTGCATGTGTACAATCCCCGCATATGCACCGTACATGGTGCTGGCCCAACTGGTGCCCAACTGGTGCTGGCCCAACTGGTGCTGGCCCAACTGGCAATTGAAGTACGCCGTGAGGAGCCTGCCTTTTCTCTTTTTCTATACCTACTGTCTGTATACATACGTTATGAGCGTCGGCCAAACACATGGCATGACCGTACACTTTGTTCTTTCTCCACCTGGAATGGCCTCTATCCCATACCAACTTGGCAACTTCAGAGACAAAAAGCTGTAAGCGCTCGCAGCCTCACCCATCTGTTTGACCTCGCTGGAAAGGATGCCCCCTTCCCTCCCCCCTGATCACCTGCAGCACTAATAAACCATCTCCACCAATTGCCCCAAATCCCATCACATATGGACCTTGTCCACTCTGCATTGATGTAAACTCATTTTTTTATGCGTCACCCGGCAAACTCACCAGCATCGTAGGAGCCGTCCTCTCCTCTTAATGACCTAATTTACAGATGCCAATAGTTACCCAATGTCCCATCACATATGGAGCTTCTCCACTCTGCACTGATGGCACCTCATTCTATAAACTGCATTACCCGGCAAACTCACCAGCAACGTAAGAGCCACCCTCTCCCTCCCCCTCCCCCTGCTGTCCCACATCCCCAACACCTCCCTGCACAGGTTGCACCTGGCTTCGCACTTGATGCACACCCTCCCCCCGCTGTCCCCAATCCCCAACACCTCCCTGCACAGGATGCAACTGGCTTCGTACGTGATGCGCACCCTCCCCCCGCTGTCCCACATCCCCAACACCTCCCTGCAAAGGTTGCACCTGGCTTCGCACGTAATGCACACCCTCCCCCCGCTGTCCCACATCCCCAACACCTCCCTGCACAGGATGCAACTGGCTTCGTACGTGATGCACACCCTCCCCCCGCTGTCCCCAATCCCCAACACCTCCCTGCACAGGATGCACCTGGCTTCGCACTTGATGCACACCCTCCCCCCGCTGTCCCCAACCCCCAACACCTCCTTGCACAGGTTGCACCTGGCTTCGCACTTGATGCGCACCCTCCCCCCGCTGTCCCATATCCCCAACACCTCCCTGCACAGGTTGCACCTGGCTTCGCACTTGATGCACACCCTCGTGCATCGCCTGACCCCCATTGTAATTGGTGTTGGCGGTGGTGTTGCGGTTGTTGATGGTAGTGTTAATGTGGACATTGTTAGGGCTGGCAGTGGCTTGGATATGGTCGGTAGTGGGGTCAGTGCGAGAGTGGGCGTGGGGGGCTAGGCTGGGGTTGCTGGGCAAGGGTGCGGGGCCGGGGCTGGGACTGGGACTGATGTCTGGGATGCTTTGCAGGGAGGGGGTGCGGCTGTGGCGGTGCTGGCGGGGCTGCCTACTGCTGCCTAAGAGTAGGGAAAGGCAGAGTGTTTGAACGTGTGTGCGTGTGTGTGTGAGCGTCTATGCAGGGAGGGGGTGTGGCTGTGGCGGTGCTGGCGAGGCTGCCTACTTCTGCCTGAGAGTAGAAAAAGGTAGAGTGTGTGTGTGCATGTGTGTGCATGTGTGCGTATGTGTGTGTGCGTGTGTGTGTGTGTGTGTATGAGCGTCTATGAAGGGAGGGGGTGTGGCTGTGGCGGTGTTGACGGAGCTGCCAACTGTTGCCTGAGAGTAGAAAAAAGGTAGAGTGTGTGTATGTGTGTGTGTATATGTGCGTGTGTGTGTATATGTGTGAGAACGTCTATGCAGGGAGGGGGCGCGGCTGTGGCGGTGTTGAAGGGGCTGACAATTGTTGCTTGAGAGGAGGGATAGGCAGAGTGTGTGTGTGCATGTTTGTGTGTGTGTATATATGTGTGTGCGCGCGTATGTGTGTGGATGTCTAGGTGACAAACATCAGCACAGGAGGGGAGGATTTTTCAAACTCAACTGATTTAAAGTGCAGAACAGGTCATCTGCTCGGTTGGAGGTGGCTCTCAATTTAATATAAACACTGTTCCAGAGTCTTTCCTGGACACACGCTTGTCTGCACAACCTGCAGCTTTTGCTGGTGTGGAGGTTACTTTTAGAGTTACTGCAAGCATGTTATGCTATAGTCCTTTTCAAAACGATAGTAACTTTTTCCATCACCTGCAGGAAAAAAGGTCTGTGGCAAAGACAGCGGGGCTTGCGGGGCACCCAACTCCTGGAAATCTGTCTTTCTCTCTTTTATTGACTTTGGTAGGACTCTGATGTTGTGAGCACTTTGGTCTAATCAAATTCTTTCACATCTGCTTGTCTGCTAAAGTGCTCACCTGCAAATGTTAGTTTTAGAGTTCTTGCCCTTCAAACCGTTACTTACTCTTTATGAGTTGATATGGTTAAATCACCTGTGGGAGGAAGGCCAGTGGCTGCCACAGCGGGGTTCCCTGATGTGGCATTTAGCTGCTGGCGCCCCTGGGTGCCCAAACAGAAGCCGTCAGGGTTACGACACAGATGCTCGAAGAGAGGGTTTGTTGGACTAAAGAGGTTCGAACAGGAGCATTCAGGTTACGGCAGAACAACACGACCTTCAAACTATACAGGTTATAACAAAGGCAGTCAGTGTTAATACAATACAATAAAGAAAAGTGGGAACGTCAAAACTGAAAGCGGCCGATTAGAAGAAGTAAGGGTTACAAGAAAAAATGGGACTGCCAAACTTTAAAAAGTCCAAGTAGAGGCAGCCAAGATTGTGATATGGATTATTGGGTTTGTCAAGCTCAACCATTTCCTTTTGCATCTGAGCGATGCTTTGGGAATCTATGTGGCCAAAAGTTTATAAGCACGACGAAACATGTGTTTGGTGCTTCTTGTGAGGTAGGTTATATTTCAATAGCTACGTTGGAGTGTCAATTAAATTTGTGCTGTGACATGCGAAATCGGCCTGCCTCGGCGGCTGACTGTGTTGCAGCGTGCGTTTTATTAAAACACGCTGACTGTGTTGCAGCGTGCGTTTTATTATAACACGCTGACTGTGTTACAGCGTGCGTTTTATTATAACACGCTGACTATGTTGCAGCGTGCGTTTTATTAAAACACGCTGACTGTGTTGCAACGTTCGTTTCATTAACACAAGCTCTTTATGTTGATGCGAAGGCAAGCTGTTTGTGTCAATGTCGATGTGTATCACACTTCTATGGACTGCATTATAATTAGGGCAAGTTGTTTTTCTGTTCATGTGAAGGCAGGTTGTTTGTGTCGATGTCGATGTGAAGCACACCTCAATGGACAGCGTTATGATTAAGGCAAGTTGTTTTCCTGTTCATGTGAAGGCAGGTTGTTTGTGTCGATATCGATGTGTAGCACACCTCAATGGACAGCGTTATAATTAAGGCAAGTTGTTTTTCTGTTCATGTGAAGGCAGGTTGTCTGTGTCGATGTCGATGTGTAGCACACCTCAATGGACAGCGTTATAATTAAGGCAAGTTGTTTTTCTGTTCATGTGAAGGCAGCTTGTTTTTGTCGATGAGAAGCACACCTCTATGGACAAAGATTGCATGTTGGAGCTCAGGGAGATTCTTTGAGGGTTGACGCTGCCTCCACTGCCATACTGCCAGCCCAAATGCTGCTGCATCTGCTCTTGCTGTTGCTGCTGTGTGTGGCTGTGTCGGTGGTGGTGGTGGGGCTGCTGCTGCTGCTGCTGCTCCTGCTGCTGGAGCTGTGTTTGGCTGTGAAGGTGTTGTTGGTGGTGGTGTTGGTGTTGGTGGTGCTGTTGGTGCTGCTGGGGCTGTGTGTGGCTGTGAAGGTGTTGTTGGTGTTGGTGCTGCTGGGGCTGCCTCCGGTCGTCCATTTCCACGCCAGATTGGTCCATTTCCTGCATAAATATGTAGGATCGTTCTGAACCAAATATATACGGTGTGTACTCAGTATGTTTTCAGCAGGGAAATCACCACATATACGGCCATATACGGTGTCAAAATACGTTTCTGGCCAAATATGTCACTTGTGAATAGTAGTGAGATATGAGAGGGTTTTAAAATTATCAGGCATCTTCCTTCTCTTGTCTTTATTATGTTTTGCTGCTGCAGTGCCTGCTTGTTCTAGACCATGCGGGCGGTAAGCAAGTGAGGTGTGCACTCCAACAAAAATACATGGACTAAGCAGGCACTGCTTATCAATTGCATGCTTGCGTCTGTGAGATTGTGGAGAGGTAGTCGTGATTCACGTGAAAAAATTTCACATGAAGAAATCGAAGGAGCGGCAGGACATTGAATGTAAGAATCTGATCTTTGTGAAGGGTGGAACCACTAGCTTGGTGGAGGAATGGATTGTTGAGGTGCCTAGGTACAAACATCAACAGCCTAGGTACAGCTCAGCAACATTGACAGCCTAGGTACAAACATCAAGCAGTGAAGCATCTGTCAACTGATTTGATGGGAATTATGGGAACCCAGTCAGTCATGCACCCACGCGAGGCTGAAGAATATTGTGTTCCAGAATACTAGTAAATAAGCAGTGATGTGTCTGGTCGCCCTTTGCTTGCACAAAGCGTACAAAGCACACACACATACAATGCTTTGAACATGTAGAACGTCTGGCTGGTGATATAATTCTAGCCCACAAAAAGATTGCTTTTATGATGTCCACCTGTTGCTAGAAAATGCCACAGGAAAAAATAGCAGGCAGTGAAAATCACACAGAATGGGGTTTAAGATCCACTTGAACACCAAGTTTCGTGTACTCCTCCACCGCAGTGACAAGGAACAACATTGGCAGTTAACAATCATAGATGGCTTGAACACACACAGCACTTTCCAAACGAGTTCAACACAGGCCGATTAAGATTGACGCTTTCGCTGCACGTGAAAAAAAGTAAACTAGGCAGGCAGTAAGAACCACATTAAATGAAAAAAAGGATTCACTTGCTACGCGTAAAAGCTTTCTGTGCGGAGATTGCAGACGGATGTATCTCACTGGCCACAAACATGTGGTCACACAAACATGTGGTCACACAAACATGTGGTCACGCAAACATGTGGTCACGCAAACATGTGGTCACACAAACATGTGGTCACACAAACATGTGGTCACACAAACATGTGGTCACACAAACATGTGGTCACACAAACATGCGCAAGCATTACAGCTCCGTAAATGTGTGGTCACACAAACATGCGCAAGCATTACAGCTCCGTACTTGTGTGGTCACACAATCATGCGCAAGCATTACAGCTCCGTAAATGTGTGGTCACACAAACATGCGCAAGCATTACAGCTCCGTACTTGTGTGGTCACACAATCATGCGCAAGCATTACAGCTCCGTAAATGTGCGGTCACACAAACATGTGCAAGCATTACAGCTCCGTAAATGTGTGGTCAAACAAACATGCGCAAGCACTACAGCTCCGTACTTGTGTGGTCACACAAACATGCGCAAGCACTACAGCTCCGTACTTGTGTGGTCACACAATCATGCGCAAGCATTACAGCTCCGTAAATGTGTGGTCACACAAACATGTGCAAGCATTACAGCTCCGTAAATGTGTGGTCACACAAACATGCGCAAGCATTACAGCTCCGTAAATGTGTAGTCACACAAACGTGCGCAAGCATTACAGCTAATACGTACCAGCATAGCAGTGCGGTTCCAAAAGAGTGTACGGTCGTGTAAATAGCGATCTGAGTCACGGCTTTGCAATGCTAGGTGCGCGTGCTGCTGCTGCTGCTGCTGCTGCTGCAAGTCCTGCACATGATGTGGCTGCTGCTGCGAGCTATGTAGATGCACCTGTTGTTGGTAATGCTGCTGCTGCTGCTGCTGCTGCTGCTCGTGGTTGTAATGCAACTGCTGCTGCAACTGTCCCTGTGTTATGTCCACTCCTGCACCCAACTTACTGAGCATAGGCATCTCCTCGCGGCTGCCCCTACAGTGCAGTCCCACCTCCCCCCCACTCCCCGGCCCGCCACTGAGCACCGCAACGTCGCTGCTCAAATTGCTGGCCCCCGATTTATGATGGTCCCCACCCCCGCTACTGGCTCTCTCGATGCCCTCCGAAATGGCCATGTTGGGATGCGTGAGGGGGTGTGCGCTCCTTTTGATGTGCACCGGCTGCGTGCTGGTGTAGTAGGGAGGGTGTGGGTGGATGAGGGCGTGTGCGTGTAAGGGGCGGGCTTGATTGGGGCAGAGGAGGTTGGTTTGGAGGAGGGCTTGGGAGGGGGAGGTTGTGGTGCCTGGGTCAAAAGAGCCCAAATCAAGCTGGGGTGCAGAGCGAGTGGAGGGGCTGGGGTAGTCAGAATTAGGTGAGGGGGATATGGCAGGATGGGGTGGGGGTGGTGTGCCAGACGCACACAGCGATGAGGTAGAGTGGAGCGGCAAGCAGCCGCCCCCGTTGAGGGAGCGCCGCAAGGATGGCCCTCGTTCCAAGTCATTACTCATGCTGCGCCTCTTCTTGCTGGGTAAGAGCGTGCCAGACTCGCTCATCCTGGCTTGCTCTGACAGCGCCCACCCGTCCACACCAGCCTCCACGGCGAACGGCTGCTGCAGCAGAGTGCATGCTTCAGCTGCATTATGGACGCCTGATCTTAACCCTCCTTTACCCCCTGGCTCTCCAGCTGCTGCTGCTGCTGCCACCACACCTTGTGTCCCTGACGCTGAGCTCATGTCGCCTGCTCCCATTGCCACGCCTGCTGCTCCTGCCGCTGCCGCAGGTAGGGATGTTCCTCTTCCAGCCTCTGCTGCTGCTGCTGCTGCCAACGCTGCAAGGCAGGAAGGGCCTGACTCACCATGATGGGCGCACCCCTGCTCCCCCATGCTGATCTGAGCACGCCCCTGCTCCTCCATGCTGATCTGGGCACGCCCCTGCTCCCCCATGCTGATCTGAGCACGCCCCTGCTCCTCCATGCTGATCTGGGCACACCTCTGCTCCTCCATGCTGATCTGCTCCACCAATCCGCTGCCTGTGCTGTGTCGATCAGCACTGCACCCCACTAGCTGCCCCCCTGCTTGCTGCTGTGACAGTGAGTGCTGGTGTGGCTGCTGCAGCTGCTGAAGTGCTTGTTGCTGTTGCTGATGTTGCTGCTGCACCTGCGGTGTCTGCTGTGCTGGCTCTCCTCCCTCTTGACATCGTCTACCCCTAAAGTTCCACAGCCCCCTCCACAGACCCCCCCTCTGCTTCCCTGGTTTGGGCGGTACCGACGTGCTGGGTTGCTCACCACCCTGCTGCTGCTGCTGCTGCTGCTGCTGCTGCTGCTGCTGAAGCTGTTGTATACGGTGCTGCTGCTGTTGAGGCGCAAACACTCCCGCCCCTACATCCCCCCACAGCTGCTGCCGATTCTCCCATTGCTGCACGCTGTCTAGCTGCCGTGCCTCGCGCTGTGCATGCTGCTTTGCTTCCTGGGCGTTCTGTATTTGCAGCTGCAACAGGCAGAGGCAGAGAGGAAGGGAGGGGAGGGGGTGGAGGATATGAGACATGGGTATAGGTGACACTGGTACTGGTAAACATACCGCGTTGATTTTATGCGTGTGTTACAACAAGTAGCCAACGTGTGTTACAACCGGCGTACAACATGCGTGTGTTACAATAAGCAGCCAACATGTGTTACAACAAGCAGCCAACGTGTGTTACAAAACAGCCAACATGTGTTACAAAACAGCCAACGTGTGTTACGACAGGCGTACAACATGCGTGTGTTACAATAAGCAGCCAACATGTGTTACAACAAGCGTACAACATGTGTGTGTGTTACAACAAGCAGCCAACGTGTATTGCAACAAGCAGCCAACGTGTGTTACAACAAGCAGCCAACATGTGTTACAACAAGCAGCCAACGTGTGTTACAAAACAGCCAACGTATGTTACGACAGGCGTACAACATGCGTGTGTTACAATAAGCAGCCAACGTGTGTTACAACAGGCTTACAACATGTGTGTGTTACAAAACAGCCAACGTGTGTTACGACAGGCGTACAACATGCGTGTGTTACAATAAGCAACCAACGTGTATTTTAACAAGCAGCCAACGTGCGTTACAAAACAGCCAACGTGTATTTCAACAGGCGTACAACATGCGTGTGTTACAACAAGCAGCCAACATGTGTTACAACAAGCAGCCAACGTGTGTTACAAAACAGCCAACGTGTATTACAACAGGCGTACAACATGCGTGTGTTACAACAAGCAGCCAACATGTGTTACAACAAGCAGCCAACGTGTGTTACAAAACAGCCAACGTGTATTACAACAGGCATA
>Ga0307947_1002935_pt1 | contig 13753 bp, 21 predicted proteins | sample OrgLakmetagen232_FD_201840 | JGI IMG/M metagenome (GOLD analysis project Ga0307947, IMG submission 201840) | Saline water microbial communities from Organic Lake, Antarctica - #232 | ecosystem: Environmental > Aquatic > Non-marine Saline and Alkaline > Saline | place: Antarctica: Organic Lake...
CATGCTCACGGCCCACCCTATGTGTAGGCACCTACATTGAAGGCATGCGGCTATGGTATGCACACATATTAACATGCACACCGCCCACCCTATGTGTAGGGTCACATACGTTGAAGGCATGCAGTTATGGTATGTACACATATTAACATGCTCACCGCCCACCCTATGTGTAGGCACATACGTTGAGGGTATGCAGCTATGGTATGTGCACCTAATATGAACATGCTCACCGCCCACCCTATGTGTAGGTCACATACGTTGAGGGTATGCAGTTATGGTATGCACACCTAATAAAAACATGCTTACGGCCCACCCTATGTGTAGGCATCTACATTAAAGGCATGCGGCTAGGGTATGCACACCTAATATAAACATGCTTACGGCCTACCCTAGATGCAGGTCACCCACGTCAAAGGCATGCGGCTAGGGTATTCACACACATTAACATGCTCACGGCCCACCCTATGTGTACGGTCACATACGTCGAAGGCATGCGGCTAGGGTATGTAAACATAATAACATGGTCACGGCCCACCCCATGTGTTGGTCACATACGTTGAAGGTATACAGTTATGGTATGCACACATATAAACATGCTCACGGCCCACCCCATGTGTAGGGTCACATACGTTGAAGGCATGCAGTTATGGTATGCACACCTAATATAAACATGCTTACAGCCCACCCTAGATGCAGGTCACCCACGTCGAAGGCATGCGGCTAGGGTATGCACACCTAATATAAACATGCTCACGGCCCACCCTATGTGTAGGCACCTACATCGAAGGCCCGCGGCTGTCAAAGTCCATGCTGGCCCTCCCGGCATGCGCAGATACGCTGTGCTTGCCATGGCTGGTGTCTTTGCGCTTGGGCTTTGGCATCTTTAAGGACTTGGACAAACCGAAGTCGGCTATTTTCATGACGCCGAGCTCCGACTGTGTGTGCGTGTGGATGTGTGTGTGTGTGTGTGTGTGTGTGTGTGTGGTAACGTAACTGCGCGAAATTGTGCAAGAGTGTGTGTGAGTGAGTGGCAGCATAACAGCGCAGTTTTGTGCAAGTGCGTGTGCGTGTGTGTGCGTGAGTGAATGGTAGCAGAATTGCATGAGTTTGAGAGAGAGAGAGAGAGAGAGAGAGAGAGAGAGAGAGAGAGAGAGAGAGAGAGAAAGAGAGAGAGAGAGAGGGAGGTGTAAGTATGCATGTGTACATGCTTCCCTCCCATACCTTAGCAAAAAAGCTACAAGCACTTTTGGGCTTTCCTTGTGTCACACAGTTTAGCAAAAGCAACAAACCCTGTGTGTCATGTTTTTTGAAATGATGGCAGCGAGGATTTCCGCATGTTGACATGATGACATGTTGACATGATGACATGTTGACGCGATGATATGATGACAAGATGACATGATGACGCACCAGGCAGCGAGGAATTCCGCATGTTGACATGATAACATGATACATGATGACATGATGACATGATGACACGTTGACATGATGACATGATGACATGATAACATGATGACGCACCAGGCAGCAAGGGATTCCGGAAGAGGAAATAGGTAGTGTGACCCATATGACGTTTGCTATGGCATGGGGGCAATAGGCAGTAGTGTGACCCATATGACGTTTGCTATAGCGTGGGGGCAATAGGCAGTAGTGTGACGCATATGACGCTTGCTATGGCATTGGGGCATTAGGTAGTGTGACCCATATGACGTTTGCTATAGCGTGGGGGCAATAGGCAGTAGTGTGACGCATATGACGCTTGCTATGGCATTGGGGCATTAGGTAGTGTGACCCATATGACGTTTGCTATAGCGTGGGGGCAATAGGCAGTAGTGTGAGCCATATGGCGTTTGCTATGGCACGGGGGCATTAGGTAGTGTGACCCATATGACGTTTGCTATGGCATGGGAGCAACAGGCAGTAGTGTGACCCATATGACGTTTGCTATGGCATGGGGGCAATGCGTGTAAACCTTCCTAAAAAAACCTTCCCAAAAAAGCCTGCAGTGACCCATGACATTTGCTAGCAATAAGAAACTGTGTGCTCCTCATAATTCCAGGGTTGTGCAAAATCGTATATCATCGAATATGTACACCGTACATCCTGTGATCTAACTGCCAAAAACACCGTATACACACCGTATATATAGTTCTGGCCAACCTACATATTTAGTGGTTTCCCTGCCAAAAATACCGTATACACACCGTATATATATGGTTCTGGCCAACCCTACATATTTAGTGATTTCCCTGCCAAAAATGCCGTATACACACCGTATATATATGGTTCTGGCCAACCCTACATATTTAGTGATTTCCCTGCCAAAAATACCGTATACACACCGTATATATATGGTTCTGTCCAACCCTATACATATTTGCCTTGAACATCGCACCAGGCAAAGCGCTTTGTGTTCAGGGCCGTAAATTTTGTGGCCACCCAGCATCATGTTGGCAGGCTTCAGATCACGATGGATAACCGCCTGCGTGGTTCAAAAGCACGCACAATCTTAGTAGGGTTTTGGAAGATAAACATGCAAGCATAATGTTGGCAGGCTTCAGATCACGATGAATGACTGCCTGCATGGTTCAAAAGCACGCAAATCCTTTGCCAGTTCACTCATATACGGTATGTATTTTTATAAGGCTGCCACTTGATGCGAGGCAGTTCCCAGGCGCCTTGACAGTTTCAGAAATTTCTGAAATACTACAAACCTGTACGAGGCAATCTGCAGGCATTGCAAACAGGTTCTATTAAAATGGCCATCATCTCATACTAGGCAAGTTTTGGGCGCCTGCAATTTATATGAGGCGACCAGGAGCGTGACCATCAATTCCATTCTTATACAAAACACTCACAGTGCTGTTCTTACCTGGGGCAACCAGGTAAAATACAGAGCCAGCGCTGGTAACATTATTTTCTTGACACACACACACACAGACACACACACACACACGCACACACACACACAAACACACACACACACACACAGAACAAAAAACATGCACGGTGCGATTTTTACCTGAGGCGACCGGGAGTGTAGGTAAGCCAGGCCTCGTGCACAATCCAGCGCAAGCTGCACACAAATGAAACAAAGGTCATACCTTGAATGGGATGTAAGTTGGGCACGTGTGTAGGGTTGGCTAGAACCATATATATACAGTGTATGTACGGTATTTTTGGCAGGGAAATCACCAAATATACGGTCATATACGGTGCATAAATACGGTTCTGGCCAACCCTACACGTATGTGATGGTATTGATCAAAAATGAATGAACTCAGACTGGTGCTAGGCAAAAGGTGCGTGAATGATGTACAATGTGGAGATGTCGGAGCAGCCTTTGCTTTGTTACATTTGTGTCTCTGAATGAACTCAGACTTATACTAGGCAAAAGGTGCGTGAATGATGTCAAATGGGGAGACGTCAGACCAGCCTTTGCTTTGTTATCATGAAAAATATGTTTGAGGGTCACCCACGATGCCTGCCACGGTCAGACCTTGACAGGCAGCCCTTTGCCGTTGAACAAAAATATCTAGTTTTTCAAAATGGACTAAGCACCGCACCGCCTGCCACAGAATTACCTTGACAGGTAGTCCTTTTAATAGTTAGCAACTGTTTGCAACTCAACTGCATTGCCTGTCACAGATCAACTGTCTTGATGATCCTTGCTAATCAAACCAAGTTCTGTGTTGATTTTCGAAAATGGACAACTGTTTTTTGCAACTCAACTGCATTGCCTGTCACAGATTAACTCCCTAAATGATCCTCGATTTCCAAGGCAAGATCTGTGTTGAATTTTAAAAATGGATAACTGTTTGCAACTCAACCGCTCTGCCTGTCACAGATCAACTATCTTGATGATCCTTGCTAATCAAACCAAGATCTGTGTTGATTTTCGAAAATGGACAACTGTTTGCAGCTCAACTGCATTGCCTGTCACAGATCAACTCCCATATCGATCCTCGATAACCAAGCCAAGATCTGTGTTGCCCTTCGAAAATGGACAACTGTTTGCAGCTCAACCGCTTTGTCTTAAAACACAGATCAACTCTCTTGATGATCCTTGACATGCACAAGATGCATCCTTGTCACCATTCGATCCGGAAATCTATTTGTAACCCATCTCTCCCTTTCACAGAGTCGTTTCCTTGGATGCTTTTATTACTCTTTTTCACCAATTGAAGGCGTGCATCAAAATTTGAGTAATGTTTCAAATCTGCGACCCCCACCTGCAATCCACGCCAGTCTGTTTCTTAAATGCTTCTATAACTTTTGCTGCCAATCTAAGGCATGCATCGTCATCAAAATTTGAGTAATATGCCACAAAATTTGAGTAGTATGCCACAATATTTGAGTAATATGTCTGTGACCCCCACCTGCACTCCACGCCACAGAGTCATTTTTTTGGAAGCCCTGAAGATGTCAGTCAGAGACCCCCCAGGCATATATTCTGTCACGATCATGTAGGGCTGTGTCTTTGTGACAGCCCCCAGGAATTGAACCTGTATGTGTGTGTGCATGTGTGTATGTGTGTGTGTGTGTGTGTGTGAGTGTGTGTGTGTCTGTGTGTGCGTGCGTGTGTGTGCGTGTGTGTTTGTGTGTGTGCGTGTGTGTACGTGTATGTGTGTGTGCATTGAAGTGTTAACGCGTGAGTACGTGTGCATGTTGTGTAAGTGTGTCAGAAAGCCCCTGGGCATGTGCTTCATCATGATCATGCAGTGCTACGTCTTTGTGACAGGAATTGAATGTGTGCATTTGTGTGTAGGGAGGGGGCTTACGTGTGTCAAAAAGCCCCCACAAGCATGTAGGGCTGCGTCTTAAACACCCCTACTATATGGGGGTGGTGCACTTGCTGCATCCACCACAGTCTCCTAACAACATGGACTCACGTGAATCCTGTGCCAACACCCTCACTGTGTGAGGGTGGTGCACTGGCTGCATCCACCACAGTCTACTGACCAACCAACTAACTAACTAACTAACTAACTAACGGTCTCACGTAACTTCTGTGTCCACACCCCTATCATATGGGGGTGGTGCACTTGCTGCATCCACCACAGTCTACTGACCATCCAACTAACTAACTAACTAACTAACGGTCTCACGTAACTCCTGTGCCAATACCCCTATTATGTGGGGGGGGTGCATGTGCTGCATCCACCACATTCTGCTAACAACATGGCCTCACGTGAATCCTGTGCCAACACCCTCACCCTGTGGGGGTGGTGCACTGGCTGCATCCACTACAGTCTACTTACTACCTAATTAACTAAATAACTAGCTAGTGGTCTCACGTGAATCCTGTGCCAACATCCTCACCGTGTGGGTGCACTGGCTGCATCCACCACAGTCTACTAACTAACTAACTAACTAAATAACTAATTAACTAACTAATGGTCTCACGTGAATCCTGTGCCAACATCCTCACCGTGTGGGTGCACTTTCTGCATCCACCACAGTCTACTAACTTACTTACTAACTAACTAACTAACTAACTAACTAATGGTCTCACGTGAATCCTGTGCCAACATCCTCACCGTGTGGGGGTGGTGCACTTTCTGCAACACATTCAGCTCCGTACGGAAATCCCCAAGAGCCACAGTGCCAATCTCTTTCAAGACTTTAACAGCAACCTGGAGCGTGGATGAAGCCAAAACAAAGAGGCTGAGTTGGTACACTGAACAAGTCAAGCATTGAGCGTATGGACAGAGTTGCTGAGAGCCACGGTGCCTGTCTCTTTCAAGACTTTCACAGCAACCTGGAGCGTGGATGAAGCCAAAACAAAGAGGCTGAGTTGGTACACTGTAAAGTCAAGCATTGAGCGTGTGGACAGAGTTGCTGAGAGCCACGGTGCCTGTCTCTTTCAAAACTTTCACGGCAACCTGGAGCGTGGATGAATCCAAAACAAAGAGGCTGAGTTGGTACACTGAACAAATCATGGATCATAGAGCGTATAATATAATGGAGCATGGAGTGTTATATATAATGGGCAGAAATTACTGAGAGCCACGGCGCCTGTCCCTTTCAAGACTTTCACAGCAACCTGGAGCATAAATACATCCAAAAGAACATGGCTGAGTTGAGCGAGGCAGAACAAGTCACGGAGTAAAGAGCGTATAATATAATGGAGCATAGAGCATTTAATATAATGGGCAGAAGTTGCTGGGTGCCAAAGTGTTCCTTTCAATACCTTCACAGTAAACTGGTGCGTGGGCAAACAAGGGTATAGATGTGCCCGAAAAGGCGCAAAAAGGCGCAAAAAAGACGCCACCCTAGATCTCAGTTTTTGCACATTTGCCACACCTGTCTTTGTTTCAGACCAACAGGGCAGCCACGTGCATGGCTGAAAAGAAAGTCTGTGTATACACACACACACACACACGACCACAAACGACACAAACATACATGCCACATTGTGTCCCTTTAACGACGTACAAAGTGCCTCCTGTGGCTTAATGAAAGCCTGTGCACACACTCGCACACAATCTCACTCTCAGACACACATTGTTGCCTCTCGTTGCCTGAGGCTACGTATGAGCTTGATCGCAGGGGGAACAAAATGCAGCACGTCCGAGTGCAGTAAGAAAGGGGGCCTACTAAGGAACAGCAAGAAATCAAGTACATGTGTGTGCCTGATGGACAAAACAAGAATGGACAACATGTGTGGCTGATGGGCCCTGAAATATATAAACCCTAACACACACACACACACACACACACACACACACACACACACACACACACACACACGCACACACACACACACACACACACAAACACACACACACACGCACACACACACGCACACACACACACACACAATCTGTAGGCAGCCTCATCTGGCACAGTCACATTTCCTAATACGCCGTAGGAATTGAGGTACACGATGAATATGTGCACATGTCCGGTTCTGGCCAATTTACACGTTTCAAAATTTGTATTCATCAGAGTGCGCCCACACTTGCCACTGTGCCATACCACTTTACACGTTTCAAAATTTGTCTTCATCAGAGTGCGCTCACACTTGCCACTGTGCCATACCACTTTACACGTTTCAAAATTTGTCTTCATCAGAGTGCGCCCACACTGCCACTGTGCCATACCACTTTACACGTTTCAAAATTTGTCTTCATCAGAGTGCGCCCACACTTGCACTGTGCCATACCACTTTACACGTTTCAAAATTTGTTTTCATCAGAGTGCGCCCACACTTGCACTGTGCCATACCACTTTACACGTTTCAAAATTTGTCTTCATCAGAGTGCGCTCACACTTGCACTGTGCCATACCACTTTACACGTTTCAAATTTGCATTCATCAGAGTGCGCTCACACTTGCCACTGTGCCATACCACTTTACACGTTTCAAAATTTGTACTCATCAGAGTGTGCTCACACTTGCCACTGTGACATACCACTTTGCCTCTAAGGCCCCCACCCCCTCGTACGCCAGCACGACCTGCACTTCCCCCTGCATAATCTCCTACATCCTGCGCACCAAAAACACGCGCACTTACCACTGTGCCATACCACTTTGCCTTGTAGACGACTCCAAACTCTCCCTCACCTGCAAGTATGAAATAAGCAGGTATTTACATGCCTACAGCTGTACTGTACGGAGGGATGCATATGTTAGCTGTACTGGCCATACTTGCACAGACACATGCCTCTGTGCGGAGGGATGCACATGTGTCAGCAGTTCTGGCCATACTTGCGCAGATACATGCCTCTGTACAACAGGATGCACATGTGTCAGCTGTACTGGCCATACTTGCACAGATACATGCCTCTGTACAAAAGGATGCACATGTGTCAGCAGTTCTGGCCATACTTGCGCAGATACATGCCTCTGTACAAAAGGATGCACGTGTTAGCTGTACTGGCCATACTTGCACAGACACATGCCTCTGTGCAAAAGGATGCACATGTGTCAGCAGTTCTGGCCATACTTGGGCAGATACATGCCTCTGTACAAAAGAATGCACGTGTTAGCTGTACTGGCCATACTTGCACAGACACATGCCTCTCTATGAAAAAATGCACATATGTCAGCCGTTTGGCCATACTTGCGCAGACACATGCCTCTCTATGAAAAAATGCACATATGTCAGCCGTTTGGCCATACTTGCGCCTACACATGCCTCTCTATGAAAAAATGCACATATGTCAGCCGTTTGGCCATACTTGCGCAGACACATGCCTCTCTATGAAAAAATGCACATATGTCAGCCTTCTGGCCATATTTGCGCCGACACATGCCTCTCTATGAAAAAATGCACATATGTCAGCCGTTTGGCCATACTTGCGCAGATGCATGCTTCTATATGAAGGAATACTTATGTTCGCCGTTTGGGCCAAACATGTGCAGACACACGTGTGTCAGCTGTACTGGCCATACTTGTGCAAGCACATGCCTCTGTACAAAGGGATGCACGTTTGTCAGCTGTACTGGCCATACTAGCGCAGATACATGCCTGTAAATGAAGGAATGCATATGATAGCCGTTTTGGCCAAACATGTGCAGACACATGCCACTGTACGAAGGGATGCACGTGTGTCAGCTGTACTTGCGCAGATACATGCCTGTAAATGAAGGGATGCATATGATGGCCGTTTTGGCCATACTTGCACAGACACATGCCTCTATATGAAGGGATGCACGTGTGTCAGCCGTTTTTACCATACTTGCACAGACACATGCTTCCGTATGAAGGGATGCACATATGTCAGCCGCTTTGGCCATACTTGCACAGACACATGCCTCTATATGAAGGGATGCACATGTGTCAGCCGTTTTGGCCATACTTGCACAGACACATGCCTCTATGTGAAGGGATGCATGTGTTCACCTTTTGGGCCATACTTGCACAGACACATGCCTCCGTACGAAGGGAAGCACGTGTGTCAGCTGTACTGGCCATACTTGCGCATACACATGCCTCTATATGACAAAATGCACATATGTCAGCCGTTTGGCCATACTTGCGCATACACATGCCTCTATGTGAAGGGATGCTTATGTTCGCTGTTTGGGCCAAACATGTGCAGACACACGTGTGTCAGCAGTACTGGCCACTTGCGCAGATACATGCCTGTAAATGAAGGGATGCATATGATAGCCCTTTTTGCCAAACATGTGCAGAAACATGCCTCCGTATGAAGGGATGCACATATGTCAGCCGTTTGGCCATACTTGCGCAGATACATGCTTCTATATGAAGGAATACTTATGTTTGCCGTTTGGGCCAAACATGTGCAGACACACGTGTGTCAGCTGTACTGCCCATACTTGTGCAAGCACATGCCTGTAAATGAAGGGATGCATATGATAGCCCTTTTTGCCAAACATGTGCAGAAACATGCCTCCGTATGAAGGGATGCACATATGTCAGCCGTTTGGCCATACTTGCGCAGATACATGCTTCTATATGAAGGAATACTTATGTTTGTCGTTTGGGCCAAACATGTGCAGACACACGTGTGTCAGCTGTACTGCCCATACTTGTGCAAGCACATGCCTCTGTGCAGAGGGATGCATATGTTAGCCTTTTGGGCCATACTGGCACAGACACATGCCTCTATATGACAAAATGCACATATGTCAGCCGTTTGGCCATACTTGCGCAGATACATGCTTCTATATGAAGGAATACTTATGTTCGTCGTTTGGGCCAAACATGTGCAGACACACGTGTGTCAGCTGTACTGCCCATACTTGTGCAAGCACATGCCTCTGTACGGAGGGATGCATATGTTTGCCTTTTGGGCCATACTTGCACAGACACATGCCTCTATATGAAGGGATGCACATATGTCAGCCTTTCTGGCCATACTTGCGCAGATACATGCCTCTAAATGAAAGAATACTTATGTTCGCTGTTTGGGCCAAACATGTGCAGACACACGTGTGTCAGCTGTACTGGCCGTACACGTGCAAGCACGTGCCTCTGTGCAGAGGGATGCATGTGTTTAGCCTTTTGGGCCATACTGGCACAGACACATGCAGGCAGCAGAAGCCGATTATTATTTCAGAATATGAACAAAAGAGGACCAAAACAAATAGTCGTATACACTTAGCTCTCCTACAACAGTGATTTGAGTGAACCCACCAATTTTCTCCAACATATTCAGTGCAGCCGGCTCTATTTCCCACTCAGGGTCGTAGTCTGTGAAGATGCGCACGTTTCCAGCTAGCGGAGAGTCTGCCAAATCGACTAGCTCTCCACTCTTGCCTAAGACCTGCGTGTGTGTGTGTGTGTGTGTGTGTGTGTGTGTGTGTGTGAGTGTGTGTGTGCACGTGTGGGTGCGTGTGTGAGGTTGTGTGTGTGTGTGTGTGTGCGTGTGTGTGTGCGTGTGTGCACATGGACACACCAGATAGTGCGCGTGTGTACGTGTACGCGTGCATCACAATGTGTGTGTGCATGTTTTTATGTGTGCATGTTTGTGCATGCGTGTGCGGTGCGCTGGACACACCAATGGAATTACATGGTGGTGCGGATCTGGGTGCAGCTCGTTCGATTAATATTTGATGCTGGCACACCTTTCGTCGCAAACAATGTGAAGCACTTAGGGTTGGCCGGAACCCGATATATGCATAGGGTTGGCCAGAATCATATATATACATTGTATGTACGGTATTATAGACAGGGAAATAACCAAATATACGGTCATATACGGTGCATATATATAGGGTTCTAGCCAACCCTATATATGCACCGTATATATGCACCAAATATTTGGTGATTTCCATGTTAAAAGGTACCATGTATACACCGTAAATATATGGTTCTGGCCAACCCTGAACACAATTCTACATACAATGTGAAAAAAAATCTGTCCATGCAGTGCAAGACACGTCCCTTCCGTGAGACGTACCGGGCTCCTTTTCTCCAGAAACAAAGTGAAACGTTTCCTCTATAATCTACCACATATATATATCTCGGTCAGTGTTCACACTGACATCTTCCCTGCACCATTTTTTACCTTAAACACCCTCCCTGACACACACCTTGCCTAAACCACTTGCCCTGTAGAATACACCTCTGCTTTGCCTTCTCAGCAAACCATATCCCGCAATTGCACCTCACCGGGATTACGAAAGAAATATGAACACACACACACACACCATGCATGAACCACTTGCCCTGTAAAATAAACCTCTGCTTTGCCTTCTCAGCAAACCATATCCCGCAGTTGCACCTCACCGGGATTGCGAAAGAAATATGAACACACACACACACACCATGCGTGAACCACTTGCCCAGAAAAATACACCTCTGCTTTGCCTTACCAGCAAACCACATCCCGCAATTGCACCTCACCGGGATTACGAAAGAAATATGAACACACACACCATGCATGAACCACTTGCCCTGTAGAATACACCTCTGCATTGCCTTACCAGCAAACCATATCCCGCAGTTGCACCTCACCGGGATTACGAAAGAAATATGAACACACACACACACACACCATGCGTGAACCACTTGCCCAGAAAAATACACCTCTGCTTTGCCTTACCAGCAAACCACATCCCGCAGTTGCACCTCACCGGGATTACAAAAGAAATATGAACACACACACACACCATGCATGAACCACTTGCCCTGTAGAATACACCTCTGCATTGCCTTACCAGCAAACCATATCCCGCAGTTGCACCTCACCGGGATTACGGAAGAAATATACACACACACACCATGCATGAACCACTTGCCCTGTAAATTACACCTCTGCTTTGCCTTCTCAGCAAACCATATCCTGCAGTTGCACCTCACTGGGATTACGAAAGAAATATGAACACACACACACACACACAAACGCACGCACACACACTATCTGCTATGCTTCAACCAAAGCAGGCCTGACATAAGTAAAACACACTCACACTCTCACTCCCACTCACACACTCCCACTCACACTAGCGTACACACACACGCACACACATGCTTTTGATTCATCTTGCTGAGGCCTCAAGCGCCACAAAATGCATCCACTTTGTGTCTGACACTCTTCATAGCTCCCACACCGCACCCAGAGCAAGCTGGACACTTTTAAGTCCCAACCCATTGAGGCGAACACCATGAATAAAAACTCACCTGCTAAATAAAAACTCATTCGCAACCATGCTGTTTCTGTAAGACCAAAAAACTTTCCTTTCTCCTTTTTATGCATGACATGTTCCCCTATGTCATGCGCCACACCATTCTTTCCTCAGCATACGCACGCTAACACACACACAGAGACATAGACACGTACACACACACATACACACACACACACCTTGCCGCCCGCCTCAATGAGCAGTGTTGAGATCTCACCGTGGTCACCTCGCACAGCGTCCTGTACGTATGTGTGTGTGTGTACATGTGTGTGTGTACGTGTATGTGTATGTGTGTGTGTACGTGTGTGTATGTGTGTGTACGTGTGTATGTGTGTGTACGTGTGTACGTTTGTGTGTGGGGAAGGGGGGGAGGGAGGGGGGGGGAGTATGTGTGTGTCCGTTCAAAACAGCCCACATGGTAAAAAGCAAGACAGCCTTGTGAAAGGTATACATAGAGTACATGCATGTATGTGTGTGTGTGCGTGCGTGTGTGCGTACATGTGTGTGTATGTGTGTGTACGTGCGTGTACATGTGCGTGTATGTGTGTGTGTACATGTGTGTGTATGTGTGTGTATGTGTGTGTACGTGTGCGTGTGTGTATGTGTGTACGTGTGCGTGTGTGTGTATGTGTGTATGTGTACGTGTGTGTGTGATCGCTGTGTGCGTACCTCGAGAGGCGTGCGTTTGAAACGATCGATTGGATTAACGTTGCAACCTTGTTGAAGCAGCCACGACACTGCACTGTAAGAGCCCTCAGCTGCTGCCAAGTGCCTGTGCGTGCATGTGTGTATGTGCATGTGTGTGTGTGTGTGATTGTGTTTTTGTAAGTGTATTTGTGCAAGCGTGTGCATATGCGTGCGCTTATTAAATTTGACCTAGGTTGAGCAGCCATTCCAGGTTGAATGCCTTTGTATTCCAAACTAAACTAAACTAAACTTGTTGAATTTGACCTGTAGAGTACGATTAGATGGTATTCCATCCGATCCAGTGATGTCACCTCCCCTGAGAAATGATGTCACCTCCCCTGATTAATGATGTTACCTAATGATGTCACCTCCCCTGAGTAATGATGTCACCTAATGATGTCGCCTCCCCTGAGTAATCATGTCACCTTATTATGTCACCTCCCCTGAGTAATGACGTCACCTAATGATGTCGCCTCCCCTGAGTAATGATGTCACCTAATGATGCCACCTCCCCTGAGTAATGATGTCACCTAATGATGTCACCTCCCCTGAGTAATGATGTCGCCTCCCCTGAGAATGATGTCACCTATTGATGTCACCTCCCCTGATTAATGATGTCGCCTCCCCTGAGTAATGATGTCACCTAATGATGTCACCTCCCCTGAATAATGATGTCACCTATTGATGTCACCTCCACTGAGTAATGATGTCACCTAATGATGTCACCTCCCCTGATTAATGATGTCACCTAATGATGCCACCTCCCCTGAGTAATGATGTCACCTAATGATGTCGCCTCCCCTGATTAATGATGTCACCTAATGATGTCACCTAATGATTTCACCTCCCCTGATTAATGATTCACCTCCCCTGATTAATGATTTCACCTCCCCTGATTCACGTTTTGGGATGTCACCTCCCCTAATTAACGTTTGGGGGGGGGGGGGGGGACCAAAAAACA
>Ga0307947_1002939_pt1 | contig 13747 bp, 17 predicted proteins | sample OrgLakmetagen232_FD_201840 | JGI IMG/M metagenome (GOLD analysis project Ga0307947, IMG submission 201840) | Saline water microbial communities from Organic Lake, Antarctica - #232 | ecosystem: Environmental > Aquatic > Non-marine Saline and Alkaline > Saline | place: Antarctica: Organic Lake...
CAATCCCAATCCCAATCCCAATCCCAATCCCAATCCCAATCCCAATCCCAATCCCAATCCCAATCCCAATCCCAATCCCAATCCCAATCCCAATCCCAATCCCAATCCCAATCCCAATCCCAATCCTAATCCCAATCCTAATCCTAATCCTAATCCTAATCCTAATCCTGATCCTGATCCTGATCCTGATCCTGATCCTGATCCTGATCCTGATCCTGATCCTGATCCTGATCCTGATCCTGATCCTGATCCTAATCCTGATCCTGATCCTGATCCTGATCCTGATCCTGATCCTGATCCTGATCCTGATCCTGATCCTAATCCTAATCCTAATCCTAATCCTAATCCTAATCCTAATCCTAATCCTAATCCTAATCCTAATCCTAATCCTAATCCTAGTCCTAATCCTAATCCTAATCCTAATCCTAATCCTAATCCTAATCCTAATCCTAATCCGAATCCGAATCCGAATCCGAATCCGAATCCTAATCCTAATCCCAATCCTAATCCTAATCCTAACCCTAACCCTAACCCTAACCCTAACCCTAACCCTAACCCTAACCCCAACCCTAACCCTAACCCTAACCCTAAGTTGTCAAAATTGCCAGTTTGTGTGGCTTAGAGAGGAGGGGAGCCTCCCCAGTTGCTAGTTGCTCAACTGCCAGTTGCCAGTTGCAACTGGGAATACTGCCCTGTTGTTAAAGCTGTCAAAGTTGTCAAAGTTGCCAGTTTGTGTGGCCGAGAGAGGAGGGGAGCCTCCCCAAATGCCAGTTGCTCAACTGCCAGTTGCCAATTGCAACTGGGAATACTGCCCAATTGTCAAAGTTGTCAAAGTTGTCAAAGTTGCCAGTTTGTGTGGCCGAGAGAGGAGGGGAGCCTCCCCAGTTGCCAGTTGCTCAACTACCAGTTGCCAGTTGCAACTGGGAATACTGCCCAGTTGTCAAAGTTGCACCTGCTAGGCGTTCCTAGATCCACCAGTTAAAAAAAAAAACTGGCATTGTATACTTGGCAAAGTTGGTATAGTTTAGTTGTCAAAACTTCAGTTTTCAACCTCAGTTGCAATTTAATAATGCAGACAGCGACTGAAGGCAAAACTGGGAGTTGCCAGTTGGAACTTTAGACCAGCGTCTCTTTGAGTTGAGCGCGGGGCAATCCGTGGACTAGACGCGAAGATATTGGCCGGGAAAAATGGCATCAATTCTGCCTTTGCAATGTTATTGGTGTTCTCTCACTCTCACCTAGGAGCACCGAGTGGGCGAGTTCGCTGCGAAGCCAACTACACAGCTGGCGGTTCAGAGTGTAGCGTAGTGGCCAAAAATGGTTAACCGGATGAATGAGGATGAATGAGCGATAAGTAAATTATACTTTACTTATGAATGTTACACAGAGGCCCTCAGCCCCAACCATTGTAGCGTAGTGATATTACAAATACGAATTCATATAATAAGCCTAGAACCTGGCAGGTTCAGTGTCAACCAACTCAGATAATTCCTAACTAACTGCAACCCAAACATTGCAGCCTTACAGACCTAAAACGAGGTTTATAGAGGTTTTACAGGCCCAGATGAAGCGCCCCCGGCCAGAAAACACATCAGCTTGCTTATTATAGTCCCTTATCATAATCCCCATTTCTGCTCCTCGGTTTTGGCCGAGGGTTCAACAGACGAGAAACCGAACGCGTTTTGCGGCCCCGATAGACCACCCCTTCACTTATAGATATCAGTTTAGTGAATATACACGCCGAGTTTCAGGGCGTGCGGTGCAATGTCTGAGCCGCGGTGACATCGCTTAGGCTTGAGGTCAAACGCAGTTGGTGTAGATGGCATAGCCATAATGAAGTTAAGGTTTGCTGCAACACACACACACACACACACACTCACACTCACACACACACACACACACACACACACAGACAGACACACACACACGTACATGCGTGTATACACTCATACCCAATTGCATATACCACCTATACGAATACAAACATGCACACTACACACACACAAACACACACACACACACACACATACACACACACACATGCACACACATGCAAACACATGCACACATACATACACACACACACAAACACACACTGAGACCTGTGTACCTACAATGATTCCAATATGTAACGTGCAGGGAAAAACGTGAGCGGTCTGTGGCACCGGATGTTGTTTTGATGCCATCGAATGAAAGAAAGAGCTCACACTTCAGCCTCTTGGATGGGCCTCAAGTGGATGAAGTACAGGTGAGGCAGGTGCCTCGATTGTCTTGATCGGTTTGCTGTGCAAGTATGCATCTCACACTCACACTCACAAAAAGGTGCCCACCTGCTGGGCCTGTATACCAGCCTTTCAAAGAGAAGCAACTAGGAGAACACGCCAGAAAATGAAGAAGGAGCTATTTGAGAAGAAACATCCATCCATTGCAAATTGCAACACCTGTGCGACCTCTCCACCTCTACTTTCAATCACACCCTGCAACCGCATATTCCCAAATGGAGCGAGTCACCAGCACTAATAAATAAACATTAAATTTGGACATCATTATTCAAACCGTGCAATCCATCAGCAGACCAAGATAACATGTAGGTCAATAAAAAGTTGAGGTCTGCACGTGCCTTTAAGCTAAACGCCGCAAAGGGACAGCATGAAAATCTTAACACCATTCTTCAAGAAACCACCATTACTCTCCACATTATCGATGCGCATACACACCACCAGGAGCCTCTGTTCCCAGCCACCTGATATTCATTGATAAGAAGCCCTTCCTCTTTTTCTCCCACCTGAAGCCCTTCCTCTTTGTTGCCTTGTTGCCTTTGCACCGCAAAGAAAAACGTATGGAAAAAAAGACTACGCAGGCAGTGAAAAACCGATCCCCACATTAATTAAGGAAAAGGAGCCACTTAGGTACCGGGCACCGTAAAACTACTCCACCAAAGGAAAAAGAAAAGGAACATGGGGATCAGGAGGGTTGTAGGCTTGACATGAAACCATTACCTGATGAGAGTTGATAAGGTTGCTGGAAAGGGCATGTCTAGCATGAACAAATTGGCAGCGTAGTTGACAGATTGAACATGAAGCTTGGAAGCAAGTTTTTTAACTCTTTGAGCCAAGACCCAGATCCTCAAAAGGCTCCAGCGTGTGATTGTTGTAGATGGTGCCACTCACTCCCAATAGGATGATGTGGAGAGTAACGGAGGGTCCTTGAATGGTGGAGCAGAGGCCTTTATGCTGTTTTTGTGCGGCGCTCAGCTGGTTCTGCGGTCTAGTGTCCTCACAATACTTGACCTCGATGAGGTGAATGTTACGTCAAAGAAAGAGATCTTTGGGTCGGTGCTGTCTGGGGAAGGTGGATCTGCTAATGGCTGGCGGTGCTGCTGAGGTGTTCCTGGTCTCCCTCAGTTGCCCCCTGCCATTCCTGAGAACCCGCCCCCCTTCACTGCTAGTCTGTTGCCTTTTTGTTTTCGCAAAGATGGGAGCAACCAGTACAGCATCAGGACGGCTGGAGGTGTTCCTATTTTTGTTTGAGAAGCGGGGCGGAAAGAGTTGCTTTAGTATAATCCTGGTTTCAGCTGTATTGGGAATCAAAAGATTTTGCATAGCCAGCCGTTCGCTGCTACCTATATCCATGCAGACGAAGCTGGATCCTGGGGAGCCTGTCTTGCTGATGGCTTTGAAGATCATGCTGCATGCTAAGTTGTGTCTCTCAGTGGTCATATTTCTTGTTTACGTTGGCATCCAGAAAAAATATGCAGGGCACTGTCTAGTTGAGGGCAGAGGGGGCAAGTTAGGTGAGTGCGTAAACCATACTGTATGCTTTTAGTTGTACAGGATTTTCTGTTCTGTACTTCATAATGATGCACTTGGTTTTAGCAGGGACATATGATGCTGCTGGGTAAGCGTTGCTAGGGGCGGTGGAGGTTAGGGTGTGAGAGCCGTTTTATAATTTGGTGCATTGAGGTTAGGCTATTTGTGGCTATATTGGAATAGCCGTGAATGATTGCGGCTGCTGTAGCTGCCAGCTCTACACGTGAGATGGTACTGGTTATACCTACGCATCTTGGATTTACGTAATGGGATACGTTAAGCAAGGGTGGTATACATCTGATCCTGTGTCTTGCCCTTCTTCGTATTTTGTAGGATTGCCATCAGTGTAGATCCAGTCCCGCCAATCTTGTACTTTACGCATCAGGTTTGGGCTGGAGCTGTGTTGGGTTGCTTCGTCAGAGCTTTGAAGTGGGTCCAGGGTACTCCTTTTATCCTTGTGGGGTTTGATGTGGATGGCTGCAGAGTAGTTTCCTTACTTTATTAAGGCCAGAAGTAATTTCAATGCTAAGTGCACAGGGGTAGGGTCATTATGAATGTAATTGATTTCCCACTTTGCCTCAGGAAATTATTTGGCAAGCTCTTTAGCCAGTTTTTGTTGCAAGCATTGAGGCAGTTTCTGCCTTCAGTATTCCATATGGCAATGATGTGCATATCTCGAGTGTGTTTGGGAAAGGGCGTCTGTATATTGTTCCAGAAGGGTACTTTCGCAATTTGGAGTTGGTCTGATGGTATGGAGCCCAAGAATTTGCATAGGTGCGGGAATCTGTCGTAGAGCGGTGCGCAGGGACTTCTGGTCATCCTTTTATTGCAGGTTGGAAGAAACATGAAGGTAGCTGTTGCCTCTGTGCTAAGGGCAGCAGAGTAGATTGCATGCCTTGTTGCTAAATACATGGTGTTTTCATGGGATGGCAAACAGATAGAGAAACCAGTGAACTTAGAGGAGAAAGCGTTGCAGTTTGCCCCGAAGACCTTATCTCTTGTGTGTTAACTCCAGTATTGGGGGAGTGGTTAAGGGGGGAAGCCATTTTTTCTTTAGTGACTAGGGCCCATTTTTGCAGGGCGTGATGATGTGGGGGGGAAGCATCCGTGAAAACGAGTTTTTAATATTGTGGCTTGCATGTCTGGAGGTTGCAATATTTTTGCGTGTGATGAGGCCCACGAGCTCCGATGCAAGACTTAAGGGCGGGTGAATGTTTGTCATGTAAGCCGCTGTATTTTGCCTTTTTGAAAGAAAAACTACGCAGGCAGAGAAAACCACTCCCCACATTAGTTAGGGAAAAGGAGCCACTTTGGTACCGAGTACCGTAATGCTTCTCCACCGCAAAAAGGAAAGGGGAAATCAATGGGGATCAGGAGGGTTGCAGGCTTGGCCTGAAACCGGCTCCTGATGAGAGTTGATAACAGTACTGGAAAGGGCACGTCTGGTATGGACAAGTTTAGCAGCAAAGTTCACAGAGTGCACATGGAGCTTGGAGGCAAGCTTCTTAACTCTTTGAGATTCGAGACCCAGTTCCTTGAAAGGCTTCAGAGTGTTGTAGATGGTGCCGCCCACACCCAAAAGGATGATGTGGGGAGTAACGGAGGCTCCTTGAGGAATGTTGCAAAGGTCTTTGTGCTGTTCCTTTGCAGCGTTTAGCTGGTTCTGAGGTCTGGTGTCTTCACAGTACTCGATCTCGACAAGGTGGATGTCACGCCGAGGTTTGCTGAGGTCTTTAGGTCGGTGCTGTCTGGGGTTGGTGGCTCTGCTTGTGTCTGGCGGTGCTGCTGAGGTGCTCCCAGTTTCCCTAAATTGCCCCCTGCCACTTCGAAGAACCCACCCCCCTACATTAGTTTGTTGTTTTTATGTTTTTGCAGCAATGGGAGTAACCAGCACAAAATCTGGGCGACTGGAGGTAAGGTAAGGTAAGGTTACATCGCTATATATGCCTCTGGTGGGCATATGAGCGGAAGCTTGGAAAAAAGCCTGTAACCAAACCAAAAAACGCTAGAAAAATCAAGGGAACAGGGCTAGGCACTTAGCTACAAAAGAGGCAACACCACAAATATCAGGTTGGTTTATAAAGGTCCTCAAACGAGCTGGGTCATCCTCAAACTGAGGTGGGAAGATAAGCTGTTGCTGTGTACGAAGTCTGACCAGATGTTCATGCGGACAGTCCAACAAAATGTGTTCCTCATCCTGAATAGTGTGTCAGTCACATCTGTCACAGATCCTGAGCTCATAAGGCCTTCTATTCCTGTCATGACGCATTCTTTGGACCAGAAAGTTGTGGCCAGAAAGACTGGAGGTAGATCTGTCTTTATCTGGGAAGCGGGGTGGGAAGAGCCATTTGGGAACAATTCTACTTTCAGCTGTTTCAGGAATCTGGAGATTTTGCATGGTTATCCGTTCATTGCTGCCTATATCTTTGGAGACAATGCATGATCCTAAGGAGCCTGTTTTGCTGATAGCCTTAAAGATCATGCGGCATGCTAAGTTGTGTCTTTCGGTGATCATGTTCCTTATTTGCGTGTGTTGGCACCCAGAAAGGATGTGCAAGGCACTGTCTACTTGTGGGCAGAGGGGGCAAGTTTGACTTGTTGAGAGTTTGAACAATACCGCATGTTTTTGATGGAATAGGGTGCGTGTTCTGTATTTCATAATGATACATTTGGTCTTAAAGGGGACATCGGATGATGTTAGGTAAGCATTGCTAGTGGATCCATTGGCGGTGCCGTCCTTTATGAGGGTCTGGCAGTACGCATGGTAGTTCGCATCAGTTTAGGCATTTCCCAGTTTATGGAGAAAATGCATGTGTGCTTGGAGGGCGTCACGGTGGTTTGGTAGGTACCAAAGTTTTGGGGGAGGAGAATGGGCCATGTTTGTTGTATGGGTACGATTATGGGTTTGTGTTTGGTTTTCTGTGTCTTCTTTTGTAAGCCAGTGGATGTTGTAGAAGGGATTTCCCTCAGGGCCTGCTATTTTGATGGAGGTGTCAGCAATGTCAGCGTAGGTGGTGGCTGACTTTTTAGCAAGGGCGTCGGCATGTTCATTACCAATAATACCGGCATGGGACTTTACTTTGAAGAAGTGGATCATGGGCGATGGTGATTGGCGGATTGCTTTAGCAATAGATTGAAGGACATCTCCTTGGATGTGGTGGCGATGGAGATTCGGGTGTAACAGCTGCTTTTTGATTTGGTGCAGTGATGTAAGGCTTTCTGTGGATATATGTGAGTAGCCGTGTATGCCTGCAGCTGCTATATATATGTGAGTAGCCGTGTATGCCTGCAGCTGCTATAGCTGCTAGCTATGCCCGTGAGATGGTGTTGGTTATACCCATGCCTTTTGGGTTTACATAGTGGAAACCCAAAAGAGGGTGGTATACGCCTGATCCGGTGTCTTGCCCTACTACATTCTTTTGGAGGCTGCCATCAGTGTAGGTCCAGTCCTGCCAATCTTTTACCTTATGGGTTAGATTTGGCTGGAGCTGTTTTGGGGTGCTTTGTCGATGTTACAATTATGAGGTTGGTCAGTGCTAATCAGGGCACTTGTTTTATCTGGGCCTTCTGAGGCTTGAGGGTGGTCATTGGGCAGCTTATTAAATTTGTTGAGTCCTGAGTGTTGTCCGAAACCTAAGGCTGTTTGGTAGGGATGGTTATGTATGTTTTGAAGTTCCCACTTTGCTTCAGGGATTTCTTTGGCGAGTTCTTTTAGCAAGTCTTTGATGTGAGCATTGAGGCAGATCCTGCCCTTAGTGTTCCATATGGCAATGATCTGCAATCTCCAGGAGTGTTTGGAGGGTGGTATTTGTATGTTGTTCCAGAAGGGCACTTTCGCATATTGGAGTTGGTTTGATGGGATGGTGCCCAAGAATTTACACACGTGGGTATTTGCGGCAGAGTGATGCATAGGGATTTGTGGTCATTTTTTTATTCCAGGAAGGGAGGAGCATGAATGTGGCTGTATCCTCTGTGCTGACAGCAGCAGAGTAGATGGCGTGTCTTGTTGCTAAGAGCATGGTGTTTTCATGGTGAATGGGATGGCAGATGGAGAACCCAGATAATCGGGTGGAGAAGGCATTGGTGTTTGCCCCAAACACTTTCTCCCTTGGGTGCTCACTCCAGTAATGGGGGGATTTGGGGTCATAGTCAAGGGGGGATGCCATTTTTTCTTTAGTGACCAGGGCCCACTTTTGAAAGGCGGTGGTAATGTGGGAGGGGAGTATCCGTGCGAAAGAGTCTTTGATTTTCTTGTTCGTATGTTTAGAGGCAGAGATGTCTTTACGTGCGATGAGGCCTACAAGTTCTGATGCAAAGCTTATGGAAGGAGGTTGGACGTGATCGTGTAGACCGCTGCGTTTTGCCCTGTCAAAGGCCTTTCGTAGTATGTTAGGGCGCTCAGGAGTGAGCATACCTTTACAATTTCCGTCGACATTGTAAATACAGGCTACTGTGTCAGTGCCAGTGCTGTGCTTATACGCCGTATCTACATTCTCAGACCGCATATACGGTACAGTTACGGTACGGTACGGTCCGAAACCGTATAATACGGTCAAAATGAAAATACGGTACGGGAAACCGGTCGACCGTACAAGCTTGCATGGCCACCCGTTTTGAGGCGCGTGCCCGCCCGCCACTCGAAACTTCCGTCCCAACAACTATCATTTTATTGGGTTTGATGACTGAGACGCTTCCGCACAGAACAGAATAGCAGCGCAATGTACAGCATAGCAGCAGCCGGGGGAAAGGAGACATTGGAGCTAGTCGCAGAAGTAGCAGATTAGCAGCAGCCGGGGGAAAGGAGACAGTTTTGAATTTTGATGCCTATTATGGACCTTTTGGTCCTTTTTAGAGCCTTCGAAACAGTGTGGGCTTCCTTAGCCATTTGCAGAGCTGAAACAAAGCTCAATTTTGAATTTTTGACTGAGGCTTTCAAAGTTTGGACCGTACCGTACGCCGTACCGTATTTTACCATATATACAATCTAAAACCGTATAAATACGGCTGTACGCCGTATTTCCGTACCGTACCGTATAACCGTACACCGTACCGTACACCATAGTGGCACAGCACTGGTCAGTGTTCACTTCAGGAAGCATAGTGTCATCTGGGGAGGATAGGGTACTCTTTTCTTGAAACTCCATGAGATCAATGGTTGTAATCCAGAACTCACAATGCCCTGCGGCCGTAATGTTAGCCTGTGGGTTGGTGGGTTGGATGTCAAAGCTAACTTTTTCCCGATAATCGACATTGTAGGGTTGGTACAATGGTTACAATGGGGGGTGACCTTTGGCCAGGTTGTTTGGCTGATCGGCTGCTGACTGGTCTCGGCCAGCCACAAATAATCCATAAGCGCAGAGAGAAAAGGAAGAAGTCTAGTGTTCTGCTGAGAATCCTCAGCTCAAAGGTCGATCTTCAAGCCACGCTGTCCCCTAACTTTCAAAGTATGCGCACGCAAGCGGAATCTACTGACATTGCGCATAACATGTTTGGACAGATCAAAATGGAGATACCGTGGAACAATAGTCGGCATACACTCATTTCTAGAAAAAGGGGTTGCAAACCAAGAATGATAAGTGGCCAGTTTTTTGTTGTGCGTGTTGGGGTCCACCAACTCAGCATCTCTCCAAACACCTCGCTCTCATCCTGTGCTTCAAATCTGCAGTGAACTCTTGCATGGGAATAGCACGCCCAGTTTTAACAGCTCGTACATACAACTCACACCCACGCAGTCCTTGAAAAGCGCTCAGCAATTGAGCTGTCCAGCAGGCACTTGAACAAGGCTGTATATTGAGATCAGCCTGGACTACCCTTCGCAAAGTGTCACTATTGGTATCAAGCATACTATTGAAAAGCTTGACAGCTGACTGAAACCAGTAGAATTGCAACAGTTCTTGTCCACGTTCTCGGTGTACAGCCCAGTTAGTGGTAAGATTGCTTAACACCTAATGTGCCCCTTCAGAAAATGCAAATGAAGCGTAGACAGCGGGCTAGAGAACTCCTGCCTGCCTGCAAACAACCAGTACCCCATACTTGACTACCATACATGCCAGCAGGAATAACATGCGTCTTAGCGAGCCACAAAGAAGTGTGCGGCCTGTCTGCCAAAGTGTGCGGCCTGTCTGCCAAAGTGTGTTCACGTACAAATTTACGTATATTATAAGCAGAGGAGAGAAAAGGACGTGACGCGTGTTCAGCAGACTTAGCCATGTTGAAGGTCCTGTAGAAAACCATGCCCAGATACCTAAAAGAATCTTTGTGATGAAGGTTGGCACCGCCAACATCAAAAATAGGAACATTTTCACCCGCGGAGTTGAAGTGCACAACCTCGGACTTGGAAGTGTTGACAATTAGATGTTTATTCCTGGCGTACACAGCCAACCGATTCAGCATGATTTGCATATCACGGGGCTCATTAGTCAGCAAAAGTCAAATCATCTGCATACAACACGTGTGAGACGTGCACACCCGCGATTCCGGTGATAGCCCCTGATACACCCTCAGCAATGTCGTCGATATCGGTAAGGTAAGGTAAGGTAAGGTTACATCGCTATATATGCCTCTGGTGGGCATCTGAGCGGAAGCTTGGAAACAAGCCTGTAACCAAACCATAATAACGCTAGAAAAATCAAGGGAACAGGGCTAGGCACTTAGCTACAAAAGAGGCAACACCAAAAATATCAGGTTGGTTCATGATGAAGGTCCTCAAACGAGCTGGGCCATCTTCAAACTGAGGTGGGAAGATAAGCTGTTGCTGTGAGCGAAGTCTAACCAGATGTTCATGCGGACAGTTCAACAAAATATGTTCCTCATCCTGAATAGTGTGCCAGTCACATCTGTCACAGATCCTGAGCTCATAAGGCCTTTTATTCCTGTCATGACGCATTCTTTGGACCAGAAAGTTGTGGCCAGAAAGGCGAAGGCAAGAAAGTGCGCGACTGAGGTTGCTGGGAATGTCCAAGCGAAGGTAGAGAGGCAACACAGGCTTTTGATATTTTTTTCTGTCATCCCACCATCCAAGAGTATTTCCCAAAGGTACACCAAAATGTGTGTGATATGTCCTCATGATTCTGCCGGAATGGTGAGCTTCATGTGGTGTCAAAATGTCAAGATCTCTCCAGCCCCCAATGATATGTTCACGTAGAGTGAGTTCAAACTGTCCTAGATTGACAGTCTGACGTATATATATATATTGTTAATGTAAAGGGAAAAAAGCAGGGGAGACAGGGTGCAACCTTGTTTTACCCCACAAGTCGGATGCACACGAGCAGTCTTATCACCATCCTTCAAGACATACTCACCACGGTTGTACATGTCTTGTATCACAGACAACAAAGGCGCAGGCATGCGAGTACGCCTAAGGTGTTTCCATAGTGCATCCCTTGGAATGGTGTCATAAGCTTGCTTAAAATTAATGAAAGCAGCGTGCAACCTAGGCGACCCATTGGGTTGTTCAATTGTCCGTGCAGCATGTTGTAAGTGCCGAAGAATGAACATGGGTTGTAAAGTGTTACGACTGGGTAAAAAACATATCGGGTGTCAGGGATCTGACCAGTTGCCACACACCACTCAGTAAGCAACGAGCAAACAACATTGGCATACATACGGTACATAGTGCCACCAGCAGCCAACATGCAGTAATTGTTGGGGTCCAAAAGGGGGCCTTTCTTAAACAGAGGGCTAAGCTTTGCATGCTTCCAGCACGCAGGGATGCAGGCCTTGTCATGCAGCAGATTGAACAACTGAGCAATGTAAGGCGCTAAGACGTTAACACGCTCACTACCACGCCCATCAGGCTTTGGCCGAACCACTACAGCATTCTTAATAAAGGAAGCAGCCACGCAATCAAAAGCTGGGGAAGCACGTCCGTTCATCTTTCCTATTTGCTCAGCCTCCAAGGCAAAGGGTTTACAAAGGGTTTACAAAGGGGGGTAACCGGCAGCCACATATGTTGGGCTGAGGCATTGCTGGATCAGCCAGTGTAAAGTAAACGGAAGGTTGTAAAAAAGAACTGGTTTCAGCCAGTGCCATATTGTTCTCTTAGGAAGTGATAAGAGGTGATGAATGAATGATGAAAAAAAGGCAAAAACCTGAGACAATTAAAGAGCCTGATGGAGAGCCACAACAAGCAGATCAGGCGTGTTAACTGAACACCAGAATATATAACCCAAGGGGAAGAAGGGAGCGCCACATAAGAGACCCATGACTGTTCATGCAAACAAATTGGAAGCTGAGTTCAAATATAACATTTGACTTACAACAGTGCACCAGCATGTACGTTCTAAGAAAAGCACAAGAAAAGTTTTGGAAGGAAAAAACCTTCGTCTCAAGTAGTTAGGTTGTTTGAGCCCCATCCTGGCCTAGCTGGTTGCTGCACATACATAGAAACTCAACCATCTCAGTCCACACTCCCGTGATGTTCAAGCCACAGCAAGCTAGCCAACAAACACCACAGCGTTTTTCACCCTTGAGGTGCAACTCACAGCAAGCAAAGGCACCACGACACACAGCCAGCCCAGGCTATCTCTTAGAAAAGGGGCGTTCCTTCGTTAACGAAGAGGGGGGTTGGGGCTTGGCTCTGTCGTATCGCCGAAATGCAAGCAAGCAGGCTCAACTGTCTATTTACTCCGTCCACTGTGTACCGTCAGTAGGCAAGCATAGCAAGAGCCCCATCCTGGCCTAGTGCGGGAGCTTTGTGTGCATAATGGGTCATGCATCAATTCATTCCTCGCCTTCGAGCTGGCATCTCTGCTGCTTGAGCTTGTCTTTGGCCCAACGCCGTTGTCTTGGGGTCTTCTCAGAAATAGGGAGGGGGCCTTCGAAGGTCAGCCAGCCAATGAGCAAGCGGGCGTAGGCACACTGTTCCAGAAGGGCTTGGTCCTTGGGGTGTGGCCTCCAAGGCAAGCATGGTATCGCTACTAGGGGGATCAATAGTGTCAGGAGCAGGCATCCAATCATTCTGAGCACTTGTTGTAGCAGAACTTTGGGGGGGGGAAGTTACGTCCAAGCGGCACCGCCATGTCTCTAGCTGATAAGCCACTCCCCACCCCCAGACCTCGCAATTGCACACCTCTTGCTGCTGATAGACGGAAATGTCGATTTAGATAAGCATTCCAGGCTGGTTGCGTCAGTGGCGTTGGCTGCGTGCATTTGGGCTGACGTAGCATAGCGTGTAATAGCTGGTTTTTTGTTGCATAACTTGCCTTCTGGTACTTAGTATACGCACATTTAGCACGTCTCGTTTGCACACGGTACTCTTTTTTTGCAAACTTGCACGCATGTACAGCCTGACCATCCTGCACCGCTGTCCTAAAAGAACGTCGCTTCTCTTAGCAATGGGCATCAAACCAAGGCGGGTCGCGCACTCTATTTTTACCACACAAAGGAGCACAGACACTGATTTGTTTACCCATACCCACTTGAAATCGCTAGCAGCATGTACAATCATAGAACGTAAGCAGAAGCACGCTTTCTCATGATCCCTCGCCTCGAGTGACTGAGCAAATTGTTCTTGCATCACTGTACTGTCTGCCAAGACTTAGCCATAAATTCCAGCACGCTCTGGGTTCCATTCAGTACAAAATTGCTACCCATCCCCCAGAGCTACACTCATGCGCAGTTTGCAATGTCCAGTCAGCAATAAAGCTCACGTCGTCAACACTAAAGACCAAGCTCATCGTACAGTGATCACTTATGTGCCGCACTAACAAACGCGGGCACTTTGAGCAGCTCCATACACTTTACTAGACATAATCACGTGGTCAGGCCTACTAGCAACCGTCAGGTGAGCCAACAATGGTGGCTTGCCCAGCATCACCCAGCACCCTGCCTGTGCCCAAAACACACTCAGCTGCACTAGCATAGTCAATTAACAATCTGCCAGCAGCATTCACACCTCTACACTCACAGCGACGGGCCAGTTGCAGGGCAGGGTGCGC
>Ga0307947_1002941_pt1 | contig 13745 bp, 8 predicted proteins | sample OrgLakmetagen232_FD_201840 | JGI IMG/M metagenome (GOLD analysis project Ga0307947, IMG submission 201840) | Saline water microbial communities from Organic Lake, Antarctica - #232 | ecosystem: Environmental > Aquatic > Non-marine Saline and Alkaline > Saline | place: Antarctica: Organic Lake...
GCACCATGTGGGGTCTACATTCTTGCTCCAAGCTGTTGCCCTGAATCTTTTCATGATGACCTGTCCACTTATGTATATGACTGCATTCTGCACAAGCTCTCTCTCTATCTATCTATCTATCTATCTCTCTATCTCTCTCTCTCTCTCTCTCTCTCTATCTCTCTCTCTCTCTCTCTCTCTCTCTCTCTCTCTCTCTTTCTCACTCACTCACGCGCGCGCAGCTAGTCACTTTCGTAACACAGATCTGCACTATGGTTGTGCTGCTCCAATCTTGCAGCTTGTTAACATTGTGGACGTGTGCCCGAGCAGCTGGGTGGTGCAGTCCCTGCAGCAGCCGCTGTGTGGAGATGTGGAGATCTGGCATTTTGGCTCCTGGCGACCTTGGTCAGCAGAGTGAGTGGGTAGCATGCCTTCTTTTTATAATAATTTTGTACAAGCAGAAATGTGTGTGATTATGTGTGTGGCTGTTCATCCTCCTAACATTATTTTTTGTACACGTGCTTTTCTTCCCAGTGACGCCATCCAACAGGTGCCTTGGGGGCGAGTGCCAAAAATTTATAGGACTCCTCAACGCTTCTCTCTTACAATGTCTTTGGTATCCATGCTTCATCTACCCCGTTGAGCTCATCCACCGGGTTTTAGCAGGCGAGATTTAGGCCTGTGTATGTTGCTTCACGGTCTCTCCTGACAGAGTACATACTGCTGCTCATGCGTGCGCAGCATGCGTGTATTCTACCCCAGCGAGCTCATCCACCAAGCTGTGGCAGGGGGGCGGCATGTGTACAAAGTCCAGGCCTGCAACACTCAACCCAAGCACCTCCTCTCTTTATACCAGCTGCCTGTGATGCCCCTGCTGCCTAATGACACACACTACGACAGCAGTGTGTCCAGTGCGGTGCCGGTAAGCAACAGCTGATGCGTGCGTTATCGTGTGTGTTTGTGTGTATGTGTGTGTGTGTTTGTATGTGTGTGCGCGTGAGGGTAATCTCTTTGTACCATTTGCCTGTGATGCCCCTGCTGCCTAGTGACACACACTACGACAGCAGTGTATCCAGTGCGGTGCCGGTACGTAACAGCTGATGCGTGCGTTGTCGTGTGTGTGTATGTGCATGCTTGTATTTGTGTGCGCGTGAGGTTTATATCTTTGTACCGGTTGTCCGTGATGCCCCTGCCGCCTAGTGACACACATACGACAGCAGTGTGTCCAGTGCGGTGCCGGTAAGCAACAGCTGATGCGTGCGTTATCGTGTGTGTGTGTGTGTGTTTGTATGTGTGCACGCATGCGGGTGATCTCTTTGTACCTGTGAGGCTGTTGCTGCCTAGTGTTTGGTGACACGGGCTGCAATAGCAGTGCGTCAAGCATGCTGCTGGTAATAGTAAGAGTAGGGTTGGCCAATTTCGTTTAGTTACACCGTATATCTGCACCGTATATTATCGTATGTTTGGTGATTTCCCTGTCAAAAATACCATATATTCACCGTATACCTGGTTTCTGGCCCGCCCTAAATAAGTGCTGATGTGTGCGCTTACTTGTGTGTGTTTGTGCTATGTTGGTGTGGTTTACAAATCTTATTAAATGTGTGCCCAGTGCAGGTCACATGAAGAAAGGACAAAATGTGTTTATTCTGTAAGATGTCCTTTAAATGGTTGTGCATGGTTGGATGTATGCTCTTAGCTTTGGAATTTTTTACGCTGTCTTGTTAATGAAGAGCCACCTGAAGAAAGCACCGCTAGTGCTTTTGTGAAGTTTCATGCCAAAAATGATCAAGCAGCTGGCCTTCTGCCGCTATCATGCTATCAGGCGCGGTGGTTCTTGAAATTCTTTTTACAACTGCAATTTGCCACAGCAGCGTCATAGATCTTCGCATCTACTAACACGTGTTATAAACACGGGCATCTAAATTACATTTCAAGCACCTAAAAATACACACTCGGTCGTCCCCATGCCAAAAGTCCCTCTAAACAGTGCCAAAAAGCTAATTCATTTAATCATGGCCCCCTCTACCTCATCTGACCTCATCTAAATGCAACATTTTCTCAACCATTGAGCTCTGCCGGAAATGTTAGCATGCTGGGGAGCTGTGTGGGTTCAGGTGCCTATTTGCACCCACATTGGCAGAAAAAAGGAGCACTTCTGAACTTGCACCTGTTTTTTGTTCCCATAACCATCTTAACTTTTTTACATAATTGCGGTTGAGCCGATCGGTGGCTGACTTAAATTTGAAGGAATTATTTGAAGCATGACATACAGCAATCTCAGGTCCCAAAATGGTGAAGTGGTTGAGAGATATGGTTTAAGCTTGTTGGCAAGGGAGTGGGGGAGGGGGGTGCATGGTGCATGGGAACGACCTCTGGTGCAAGTCGTCATCACAACTTTCACGAACTACACACTCATCCATACAAGCAGGTATGGCGCTCGCTCAGTGGTCACCTGCTGGTGCGGCCACGCCTCGATGGCGTTACAAATCACCACGCATTCATTACAACAATCACACACACACACACGTAATCAAAACAGGTATGGCGCTCGCTCAGTGGTCACCTGTTGGTGCGGCCGCGCATCAATGGCAAAGACAGCGGCGGCTACATGATTCTGGACACTGGTGCATCTGGATTTGTGATCACACATGCGGCGGCTGTGGACCTTGGACTTGCTTCCTTCGGGGAGCTGTTTGCTGCAAGCATATCAGGGAAGGTGCGTGCACGCCCTGAGTGGCGAGTTTGACTGTGTACGTTGTGTTGGTGAGTGTGCATGTCATCCTGCATATGTTTATGGTATGTCAATACTCCTCTGTATATATAGACCACATTTAGGGAGCTGTTTGCTGCAAGCATCTCAGGATAGGCGCGTGTATGTAGGAGTGTTTATAAGAATGTTGTAAGAATGTGCGTGTACCTAAATGCGTGATTGTGCCTTTGTGGAGGGAAGGGGGAGGGCTGGTGCATGCGGTGGTATTGTTCCTGCTTTCAGCCCAGGCTTTGTTCAAACTTTGACCAATTATTAGGTGCACAGAAAAGAGGAGGAGGTGGGGATTACTGAACTACCTCAGATGTGAATATTCCGGGCGCACTTCCAGTGAGCATGTCCATATGTTTAACACGTCTGCCTGCATCTGCTGCTTGCAAATGCATGGATGCATGACACAGAACATCCCTCCTCGTCATGATACTTAGGAAGACGTGTCCCTTTTTTGAGTTTGTCACGGCAGAGATTGTTGTATCCAGGAATCGTCAATATTGCACGCACCAAATCCCGGATATCACAGCTGATTCCTTGCATGTGAGCAAGAGGAGAATGTAACAAGCCAGCAGATGCACAACATGTTATGTCATTCCTGTGATGAAACAGCGTACACTCACATACACACATACATATATTTTCCACTCACGCGTACAATCTCACACACACACACTCACACACACTCTGCGCAGGTGCAGACCCAGTTTGTGCGTGCCCAAACGTGGGGCCTGGGCCCCCTCAGCATTCACCAGCCCGTCATGATGACCATGGCTTTGGACGGCTTAGTGAGGGGCGGACCGTTGGACGGAGAAGTCATCGGCATCACTGGCTACGACCTGTTTAGGTGCGTGCTTACAAGTTCAGGATAGTGCTTGATCAGCTTAGGCTGGAAGGAGCGTGTAAATTGTTTTATGTCTTGCAATAGGGTCATTGGCTACGACCTGCTTAGGTATGTGCTTACCAGTTCAGGATAGTGCTTGATCAGCTTAGGCTGGAAGGAGCGTGTAAATTGTGTTATGTCTTGCGACGGGGTCACTGGCTACGACCTGCTTAGGTGCGTGCTTACAAATTCAAGATAGTGCTTGATCAGCTTAGGCTGGAAGGAGCGTGTAAATTGTGTTATGTCTTGCAATAGGGTCACTGGCTACGGCCTGCTTAGGTGCGTGCTTGGCTATGATTTTTTCAGGTGCGCGCTTGTCGTAATCAGGATAGGGCCGGCGAGAGCTCTCGTACCGTGTCGTGCAGTGTTGGGTTGATATCACTGAGAGCTGTCAGGATGTGTTTGTGGCTGGTCAATGTTCAATGTTCGATCAGTAACCGGGTTCTCACCTAATCTGACCAATCTCCTCTCCTTATTAGACATTTAAATGCGTCTTGCACAAATGTTCAAAGGCGCACACACACAAGCACACACATACGCAGACGAGCAAACACATGCACACACACATGCACACTCATGCACACACATACACACACGAGCACACGCACACACGCACGCACACGCAACCACACACACACATACACACACACGCACACACACGCACGCACACGCAACCACACACAGGCGTTCCGTGGTCCAGCTGCCCCAGCAGGGCAGCACTGGTGTGATGCACCCTGTGACACGCAGCCAAGGCAGCAGCAGTGGCTACAGCACCAGCAGTAGCAGCATGTGCGACAGCGACAGGGACGGCGGCGGCGACAATGGTGTAGAGGCACGCGACTCAGCAACCACTGCTGCTGGCCTAGAAGCTTCGGCTGTGGCCGTGACCCTGGTGCCTCCCCCTGGTGTGAGTGGCCCCCCGGATGACCTGGCACCTGCCGCAGCAGCAGCGCAGGCAGTGACAGCAGTAGGCGGGTCAACACCAGGGCCTGCACTTGAACAGGTCCATGGCGAGCCTGCGCACGTGCAGGACGGTGGCGAACCTGTGCACGTAGGTATGCAAGGGAGGGCAGATCCTGTGGGGGCTGAGGGTGTGGGTATGCAAGGGGGCCTGTATCCTTTTGAGGGGCCAGGCTCTGTGCAGTGTGAGATAGAGGGTGATGGGGGCAGAGTCGGGGGCCGCAGCCATGGTGGTAGTTGTAGCAGCAGTAGCAGTAGCAGAGGCACTAGTAGCAGCTTAGTTGGGGGTAGCGATGTCAGCAGTGGCAGTAGCTTAGGAGGGGGGGGTAGCAGCAATAGCGAGCGCAGTAGCCACAGCAGCAGCGACAGCTTAGGTAGTGCAGGGGGGAGACGTAGCGATGGTGGTAGCTTGGTAAGGGAAAGTGGGAGTTTAGGTAGTGATATCAAGGATGGCAGTCTCTCTGTAGCAGGTTTAGAGCAGCAGCAGCAGCAGCAACAGCAGCAACAGCAACAGCAGCAACAGCAACAGCAGCAACAGCAACAGAATCCAGGCCAGGCGTCGTCCTCTGATACAATAGTCCAACCCTCTCCAAGCAGCATGACAGATTTAGGAACTGGAAGTAGCAGTAGCGGCAGCAGCAACGGCAGCACGAAACTTAGAAATACAAGCAGCACAAACCTTGCTAGTAATAGCAGCAGTAGCAGCAGTGGCGGTGGCAATGTGGGGAGTAGCGACAGCAGCAGCAGCGGCGGTGGCAATGTGGGGAGTAGCGACAGCAAGGAGGGAAGCAAAAACGTGGGCAGCAGGAGGTCACATGTGAAGACCAAGAAGGCAGCCAGTCCCAGCTCCAGCCGTAACAATGCAGGGTGCCCACAGCAAACTATGCATCTGTACGACCCTGGCCTCTTTTCTGATGCCCTCGCACACAAGTGGCAATGGCACACGTTCAGCATGGTACGTTACTGCAGCTCCTCAGTCTCGGCCTCAGCGCTTGTGTGTGTGTGTGTGTGTGTGTGTGCGCGCGTGTGTGTGTGTGTGTGTGTGTGTATGTGTGTATGTGTGTGCGCGCGTGTGTGTGTTCGCTTGTGTCTGTGTTCGTGATGTTTCAGGTTTTGATTTTTGAGGGTGAAGGACAGCGGCAAGGAGCGTGTTGGAATCAAAGTGGCAAAATTTTCCTGGGTTTGTGTTTTTGCGTATTGCGTGTGGGAGGGGGGTAAGGCATGGAATAAAAAAGCGTTGAGAGCAACACACACACACTTACACAGACACGCTCACGCATACGCAAATATACACACACACACACATCAATGCACATGCAAACACAGCAACCACTGTCTATTCTTTTCCTCCCCTTTGCAGATCTCAAACCTGCCCCACCTGAAGGTCAGCTTTCAGACAGGATCTGGCGAATTGACCAGCGCACTGCTCATGCTAGACACAGGCGCGTGTGGTGCTGACATCATGCTTCACGCACGAGCCATTCAAGAGTTGCAGATTGGAGATCTGGGGAGGTGCGTGTATGTATGTGTGCATGTGTGTGTGCGTGAGCACGTGTGTGTGTTGGCATGAGGGCACGAGTAGAAGCGTGTGTTTATGCGTGTGTGTACTTGTGTATTTGTGTGCGTGCGTCCATGCATGGTCAACAGGTTTGTGTAAGCATGTGCTGCAGATTAGGTGCATAATGTTAGTGCAGATGATGTTCATTGTGCTAGTGTAGCTTGGCTTGAATCTCTGTTCTGAAATCACTTCAACTGCACCACTTTCCCCTTGATGTAACCTCCTTCTCTTCTACTGACACCACAGCAATAATGGCGGTGTTTGTCTGGAAGCACAACGTAAATTTACGGACCAGCTGTGCACCCTATCCAACCAATTGCCCGCACCAGCTGTCCGTCTGGTTCATCACATGTGCACCGCAAACCAGCTATCCATCTGTTAGTCCACGTGTGCATCCACGTGTACATCTGTTAGTCCACGCGTGCAAAAAAATTGCACATCCTGTTCACTCGTTCTCACACGCTGCACCATCCACTAAAACCTTTGCTGTTCCCAGGTCAACCACACAATACGTGCGTGGCGTGGGTGGCGCCACCAATACACGTGTGGATATGGTCGACCTGCCGTGGGTCGAGGTGGCAGGGATGCGCTGCCATAAGGTGTGTGTGTGTGGTGTGTGTGCGTGCGTGTGTGTGTGCGCGCCCAATGTACGAGCGCATATTAATGGCAAATTCTAATTAAATAAAGTGCATAAATTGGGCAGTGCAATGAAGCAAATCTCGCTGCATTGTTTCGTAGAAATGATGGCCCCTCGTGCTGCAAAGCACACATCACCTTCTTCTACTCATTTTCCCTTTCGTCTTGCTAGTAACACGTTGCGTCACCCTTTTAGTCTGCGGGTATGATCAACTAGCATCATTGCAAAAGTAGCAGGATGTGCGTTCACACACTCCCCTTCTGTTCACATCCTGCTGCTTGGCATTACCCTAAGAAAAAATGGTCGGTATTGCAAACAGTACTGTCAAAAGCAACTTGTTGCTTCAATAATTATGCATCGTCTGAGGATGCGGAGAGCCCTGACCCCCTGACAGTGGGTCACTTTACTTGGTTGATGTCGTGGATGGTTTCACTGCCTGTGCTTTCCCTTTTAGTGCTTTTTTTAAACGCCCTATATAGTGCTTAACTCTCGGTCTTTTCACAGGTGAAATGTCTTTACGCCAAGGGCATCTCAGGCCTTGACATCAGCATTTACTCAGCAGGCATCATTGGTGGAGACCTTTTGGCTAGGTTTGAAGTTGTCATTGACTACGCACGCAAGCGTCTTGGCCTCCGCAAGCTGGAGGAATGAGCTAAAGTCTTAGTGTTTCTTTTAAGCTACGTCAAAAACCTTTTTTCCTTTAATATTAGGTACCAGATCTATCTTCGATTTGTTGGATCCTCTCGAAGACTCAAGGCAGAAGGCAGATATTCGAGGCTTTGTTTCCACCGTGGTCTACCGTACAGAGATGTAATCATTCCGCACCCCAATTAATTTGTTTTGCAATTCCGCACCCAATCCGCACCCCTTTCAATAACTATTATTGTCCTATCCGCACAAATCCGCAGGGCCAAACAACCCCTGATGTGGCCCCAGACCTCACCATTGCTTCATTATGTGCATAAAAGTTACTTTTGCAAAAGATATTGACCACAGGGTGGGCTGTTGCCACCCTTTGCATGCAAACAGGAGCCGGGCAGGTTGGTACCACCAAGCAAGAGTTGTCAAACTGCTCAAAAAAAAAACTGACTGCACTCTAGTTGCTCATTCCAAGTTCTCATTCCAAATCTGTGTTTGCGCGCAACTTACACAATTTGAGCTCAATCATTTAAATTCAACAATCTAGTCCATGTCTCTCCCTCCTCATCCCCACTGCTCCTCCCCCACGCTCTCTTCCTCGCTGCCCTCCCCATCTTCCTTGCTGGCACTGCCCCCCCCCCTCCTACTGTCATCCTCAATAAAACTACATTAATTGATTAAATCCCTCAAAAATATTCAATAATCCGCAGCCCCAAAAATATTTATTTTAACTTCTGTCCGCAGTTAGCCGCACCCCTCAAACATTATTTTTGCGGTGTGATAAATTCTCTGTACGGTATTCAAAAAACTTGTGGGGGCCACAGGCGACATCCTCTCATGATCAAAAAAGCACCTTGGGAGGAAGACGTAACTGCAATTCTCGAAGTCAAGATCCGACGGGCACAAACAGTTACTACAATGATTATAAACTAAAATTGCCTGCTCCCGCCTGTAGGCTCTAATATGATAGTATTATTATTGAGCTCATTTTAATTCATATAATAAACAAACATGGTCATTTGGCTGTTTGGGTCACAATGTAGCTGATTTGTATTGATGTCACTAAGCTGACCAAGAGGGTGTGCTATCAGGTTGAATGGATGAGACACGTCCAGCAAAAAAATGTGCAGAGATAGCCATGGATTTGTTGTGCAGCGAGGCAGTGAGGTGCTTTGATCGCCCTCACGGCCCAACAGCACCTGCCGCCCTGGAGTCTACTGGCATGCAAGTAGGGCGTCAACTAATAGAAAGGTGACTGTAACGCACAAACAAGCACACAAGCACACACACACGCACACACATAGACACACACACACACACACACACACACACACACACACACACACACACACACACACACACACACACACACACACACACAAACAAACACAAACACGTACATACACACACGTACACACACGCACTCAAACACACACACACACACACACACACACACACACACACACACACACGCACACACACACACACAAACACTCACACACAAACATACATACACACACATACACAAACAAACGTGAAATGTCTGCACTCCTCCGCCTACCCAAAATGATGGAACAAACTATTTGCGATAATCAGGTTGACCAAGGACAAGCCCCGCTTAGGAGACACCCTGGAGGTCATCAAGTTTCTGTGCAAGGATTTCTGGACGTTTGTCTTTGGGAAGCAGATTGACAACCTAAGAACAAACCACCGGGTAAAATGTTGCCTGCTAATGAAACAATTGGGAGACAAACATTTTGATATGCTGCAAGCAACGGGCATCTTTAGGTACTGCTCTCTGCGCTTCATTATGAACACCCACGCAATTTTAGCAGGAGGGACAACTCGACACTATGAGGACTGAGCGAGAGCACTTGTGTGTTGTTGCCATGGACGTGCACAACACGCACACACACGCACATACACATACACAAACGCACACACAAACACACACAAACGCACACACACAAACACACACACACACACTCACACATATGCAAATACACGCACAGGGTGTGTATGTCCTGCAAGACAACTCCTTCCGCTGGATCCAGCGTTTTGCTTCTGCCCCCTTGGACCCTGCCCTGACAGCTGAGATGCACAAGCTCGCCCTTGACCACCTGCATCTCCCATGTGGCATCATCCGAGGTTGGTGCGCGTGCACGGATGTCTGCTTGAGGGCACTGCTTGTGCACGTTAAATATTTGTTAGTGTGTGTATGTGTGTGCCTGTATGTGGCTTGTACGAAAGTGAGGACGTCGGATGGCAAACTTTGTAAGTCTGATGCGTGTAAAGAGCAAGGAAGGGAGAGAGAGAGTCATCCTTCACAATGTCTGGATCTTGCTATACCCACACAGCCAAGCGTGACTCCTTGCCGCATCAGAACACGGCACACACGCATCGTGGGTGCAGAAAAAGATAAGTTTTGGGCTCACTCCACACAGGCACTGAGCACAATAGTACAAAGGTCACCAGCTCAGCCTGGAATAAAGACATACACACAATGAGGGTGCAGAAGTAAGTACGCTTTGAAGTCGATCCACACAGGCACTGAGCAAATAGTACAAAGGTCACCAGCTCAGCCTGGAACATAATGACACACGCATTGAGGGTGCAGAAGAGAATTAGGGAAAAAGGAAAAAGGAACAGGGTGCCAGGTTTGGCCGGATTTGTACAGGGTACCAATCTAGGGTTGGCCAGAACAAAATATATACGGAGTATACATACGGTATTTTTTGGCAGGGAAATCACCTTGTATTCGTGCAGTGTGTATATACGGTTCTGGCCAACCCTAATACCATACGTATGTCACCGGGTGGACAACATGGTCCTTTCAATGGATAAAATGGAATATGGTATATCTGGGCTTGTCTGCTGGCTCAATAAGCGTCAAATGTGGCTCAAAAAGCGTCACCTATGATTTGTATTGCACGACCTGAAGCCAGATCCTCTGACTGCACACAGTCCATTTCTTCGTAAATTGCTCTGAAGTCCTGTAAGCCTACAGCTTTTTACTGTTGAGGCACAATAATTCGCGTTACCCACAGCAGCATTTTAGAAAGCTCCAGACAGAGCTAGGAAAAGCATTCATCGTTGTTTTTATGCTGGCAAATTATTAAGATACCGCTATTGATGTTAAAAGCATGATACTTGAAACAGAAAATGAGAATTTGCAACGCTTGTCACTCATGGCCACTCGATAACAAAAGATTGTTGATGATCAATGATGTTTGGTCGGTTTAATACTTCATAATGTTGAGCCACTCAGGTGCTCTTTGCCAGCCACCTGGGCAATGGAAATCATGCCTGAATATGAAAGGTCTTGCTGGCCAATTCAGTGCTTCCACTTTGCTGTTCAAACAACGCAGGGGCCCTCTGCCACTTGGGAGTGTTTTGTACCGTTGAAGCAAGCGAGGCCAAGCTCTTTCCAGCATGTAAGTCCATAAGGCCTGTTTTTGCCTGTTGAAACGGCGCCATGCATATCTGTACATTGCAAGGCCCTTGAAATGTGATCGTCAATATAACCTGCGAGGGGGTGAGCCATGTTTTTTGAACGAATGCGGTAAAACACCGTTTGTAGCACAACTTAATGCGGGCACTTGCTGCAGGCTTCACTGGAAGCCTTCTTGGATTATAGGTTGTGGATTGCTGCAAGGTACCTTTTGAGGCGTCTGTCTGTCAATTTGCTGCAGGTTCTAAGTACTAGGGGGTATTATGCACAAGGTACAGCTTGAATGCGTGCATTTGCAACATTCCCCACTGCAGTACTGATGTATCATATGCAAGGTACAGCTTGAATGCATGCATTGCTACAGTCCCCTCTGTAAATTATTGGGATCATACGTGAATGCCAAAAGCATCCTGCTCTTGCCCCTGACAAATGCAAACGTGCTGTTTGTAGCAACCGGGAGTCAGCAAATCAAGTCAAGAGCACCAGGAGAATAAAATTTCCGAAAGAAAATGAGGAAAGGCTAGTAGCGGCAACCCTTTAAGCAAAGTTCAGGGTCGATATATCAAAGTAGGGTCCATATTTAATAAGTAGCCCGGCATGCTCAAGGGAAGGCGGCTTTCAGGGCCCCTACATCCTATAGCTCCCTTGCCACCAAGCCCGAATCAAGCACCATTTATTGCAGGTCATAAATGCGCTTCTCATGTTGTTCCCTTTTCTCTAACCCAGCTGAAAAACTCACGCCTTGCGCGTAGCAGGGACCAAGCGGGGTGCAGTATCACTGACATGCCGAAATGCATTGGTTCAATCCTTCGCCTCAATGTCAGAGGGGGGACACTGAGGCCCAGAATGGTACGGTTTTTGCATGCTCCCAGGGTATGGGCCCCGTAACTGGCACGTTTCAAGCTCAGCTCTGAGATTCCAATGCAGCTGAGCTTGAAACGTGCCAGTTAAGGGGCCCATACCTAATTGGCCGCGGCGTGAACCCTACTTTTTGAGCAGTCATATGCTGTATCTGACCAGCCAGCGCACCAAACTGAGTGATGTTTGGTGTTATGAAGTCCTTATAATAAATAAAGATCACTGCAAGAGAAATGGGGCAAAACGATTAAGTGGTTTGTGAGATGCAAATTAATGTGCCATTCCCCCTGGAAAGCACCCATCTAGGGTACAGGTGCACGACGTCCTGTCATTCCTTACGCAGGGCGATTTGTCTAAATCTGAGCACATGCTCAGGTAGCTTATAAAGTCAGCATCAGTTTGAAGCTAGGTTGGGTCCAATTTGATGAAGTGGCGTGTGAGTAGTTGCACTTTTTATGCAAAAAGGAGCATGTTTTGGCTTTTGCCCAGTGTCCCCCTCTGCCTCAATATATCTCTTTGCCTTAATAAATTTCTCAAATCGCACTTCTTCGTGCAGGTGCCTTCACCATTCGAGTACTAGCTTAGGTGTCCGTCATCTTCTGTCACAGACTGGCGCTCGTTACTCAGAAATTATACAAAAACTGGCACTCGGCTCGTCGCTCAGAAATCAGCGCAGATACCCTATAGTCACAGCTATACAAGCTATACAAGCATGTTATTTTCTGGCATTTAACAGTTGTTGAGAAATGCATGACATGGCAAGCTGGTATGTAGGAGGGCTTGTGTATCGTTTGTGTCCCTTCCTTGTCCTCACGTAATCAAACCTCATGTTAATTTCAAATTGTCTGGTAGGTTATTTCTACTGCCTATGTAGCTGCTCCTTCCTTCTTTTCTACCTCAAAATTATTTGGTATGTTATTTCTACCGCCTATGTAGCTGCTCCAACCTTCTTTTCTACCTCAAATGGTAACATATTCCAATTTGGCTTTTCTTTTTGTTATGGCTCTAGTGCGTGGAGTGCTTCAAAGTCGCTAGCGTATGTGTATTATCCAAAGTGTTTGTCTGATTGACTGCTTGATTCGGGTAGTAGCGGCGTGTAATCTGATTCATCACCTGATTGGCTGACTGCTGTCAAGTTTGTAGCTTCTGCATTTGAACCTCTCCTTTTGCCTGATTTTGCAGGACTTCAGGAGTTACAGATAATAAATAAAGCCTCCTTTGCCTGATTTTGACGGGGTGGTTCTGAGCGGTGCTCATTGCCGCACTTGAAATATTTCTGCAACCTTTTCCCAAATTCACAATGGTTGCAATGGTTACAATGGGGGGTGACCTTCAGCCAGGTAGTTTGGCTGATCGGCTGCTGACTGGTCTCGGCCAGCCACAAAAAAATCCATAAGCTCAGAAAGAAAAAGAAAAAGTCTATTGTTCTGCTGAGAAAGGAAATCATGAACAAGATGGTTGTTGACCTGTTGCAGCAAGAAGGGTTGGGCTGCTGAAAAGTCCTCAAAAAAAGGTGAAAACAGAAAGGAAAAGTGTGTCCTCAGCTCACAAACTCGATGGTCTTGGCAAATTAAAAGAACATGCACCTCGTTCTGAACATGTTCAACTTCACCAGGACATTGGTCACATACGCAAGAACCATCTTCATGCCACGCTGCTGCCTCAACTTTCAAAGTATGCGAACGCAAGCAGAATCTGCTTATTATATTGCGCATAACATGTTTGGACAGATTAAGATGGAGATACCGTGGTACATTAATCGGCATACGCTCATTTCTAAAAAAAGGGATGGCAAACCAAGAATGATAGGTGGCCAGTTTTTTGTTGTGTGTGTTGGGGTCCACCAGCTCAGCGTCTCTCCAAACACCTCTCATCCTATGCTTCAAATCTGCAGATAACTCTTGCATGGTAATAGTATGCCCAGTTTGAACAGCTCGTACATACAACTCACACCCACGCAGTCCATGAAAAGCGCTCAGCAATTGAGCTGTCCAGCAGGCACTTGAACGAGGCTGTAAATTG
>Ga0307947_1002942_pt1 | contig 13743 bp, 12 predicted proteins | sample OrgLakmetagen232_FD_201840 | JGI IMG/M metagenome (GOLD analysis project Ga0307947, IMG submission 201840) | Saline water microbial communities from Organic Lake, Antarctica - #232 | ecosystem: Environmental > Aquatic > Non-marine Saline and Alkaline > Saline | place: Antarctica: Organic Lake...
CCGCTTTTACAAAAAATAGTTTTGAGTTCCTCAGCTTGAGCCCGTTTGATTGGCACCCCTTTTGGGTAATTTGATTAAAGGGGGGGGGTCTAAGTGCCTGGTCATAGAAATGCATGGAATTTCCCCAAGTAGGCCGCGGGGGTGTGTTCAGGCACAAATTACCAGCAATTGATTCCAAATTAGCATCACATATTGCGTTTTACAGAAGTTGCATGAATGAAGTAAAAAAGTGTTTTGGCAAAGATTTTGACTGGTTTGTGCATTAAACAGGCGGTCTGTGTAAGAGCGTGCGCATACCAGTTTTTATAACTCTCCAGGCACTAATTTATTTGGCAAGAGAACTGTGCAGGCAGATGGCAAGCAGATGGCAGGCAGATGGCTGCTTACAATCTGAGCAGATTGACACCCTTTTTTTAATCAGTGTGAGGGGTCAGGAAGGCCCAAAATTGACACGGGACTGTCAGGAATTTTATTATAACAGGCTCCTGCCAATACATATTGGTTCTGAAGAGGTCCAATTTTTACTTGTACAATTTATACGGCCTATATACGGTAAATATTTAGGTACACGGTAAGTATGATGTATGTATATGTATACAGAAACCCCCCATACATGGCCTGGCCAGCCATACAAATACAGAACAAAAGTTGATAATGCAAGCGTTTTTAATATGTATGATGACGGAGCGGACAAGGGAAAGGAAGTAAATTTCGCTTTGACCTTGAACTCAGACCATTCCAAAGTATTGGTTACCAGGACACTGATGGCGTTGAATTGCCTCAATTCCTCCTGTAAAATTGCACGACTGTGCATGGCACCTACTTGTTGCACGCATGACAATTGATATTTAAGCTCCTTTTGTCTTTTGAATCTATATCCGAATTTAAGCAGACTTCCTCTCTCACGCAGAAACAACACGTTTTGATACGAGACTTCTCATTCAAACTTCTGGCTAAAATACCTGTGAAGTTGCACTGAGATCTAGGAGGCGGGAAGCTTGCTGCAAAACTAGATCACACGACCCAGGATTCTTACCTTGCATATAGGCCCAAAAGTCTGCCTCACTGGCTTTGGACATGTCTTTTACAATATGGTAGGCCGCTTCATGGATGCCCACAGTGCAGCACGCACGAACCAAGTGGTGATGATCTGAGGTTGTGAGGGAACGTACACGGTGACAGGTCAAAGGTGAGAGCGAAAGCATTTGAAGTGACAGTGCGCTGAGGTCCTCTGGTGTGCTCTGCTGCTCACAAGGGACATTTTGCACAGCAGTCACACAGGCTCACCATTTGAGCTCACCTAGTATGTACATCCACACAGGCGAGTCTGTTTGAGAAGTAACAGGGCAGGTATGAGGATCAAGACCCAGTACACCAGGAGGGGCTGCCGCAGCACTGTTTCTTGGTCCAAGAACGACTGGGATCGACTTTTTATGTAAAAACTTCTTGAGCTTCCCTTTGTGCGCTTCATCTTTCAACTGCTGAGCCTTGACTTGCACTTGTTGCATGCCAACAGCTAGTTGCGTGGGCCTCCTGCGCAAAAGGAGCGACCCTGTTTTAGTTGGTGGTCAGTATCAGATGGTGCTGAGCAAGGAAAAAAGGCAGTACACCCTACAAAGCACGATAACACAATAATGCAGATGGCCTCACTCACGTCCACGTGGATTATGCAAGGCAGATGCTGCAGTATTACACAGCACATCAATTATTTTTAAGTACTTGCATGGGATCACTCAGGTTATAAATTTGCGTTGGACGCATTTTTGCACACAAACACGCACATGCACAGTCATACACACATACACGCACACACACACACACAACACACACACAACACACATTCACACACACACACACACACACACACACACACACACACACACACACACACACACACACACACACACACGACACACACACAACACACACGCAAACAAACACACAAACACAACAAACACACACACACACAAACACACACACACACACACACACAACACACGCAAACATACCCACGCACGCACACACAGAACACACACATACGCACACAAATGCAAACGGAGATGGGCGTTTGAACTCACAGCAAAGATATATGCAGCCATTTCACTGCTTTGCCCTTCATTCCCTCCTCATGCACTGCCCCGCAGTGCAAGAAAACCCGGGCTGTCGATAGAAGGAACAGCCACAATGGAGCCAGTACCATGCTACATTTTAGCAGACGATAGCACACCACGTTATTAGATAATAAATTAATTCAAGGATGAGTCTCCTCAGTCATCTTCCTGGGCCTCGGCATCAGCAGACAGCTCCGGACGTGGAAGTCCCACAGGTGTCTACTACTGCAGTGTCCCTGACGGGCGCCTTTGAGCCACCACCTTACCTCCGCAGACAGAATTTCGTGCCCAGGTATGAGTGTTTTATGAGTGTTTCCTGTGTTTGGGCTTGCTCGCTGACTGACGGAACTCCCATCACAGTGCAAACATCAAAACTTATCTTTCACACGCTCCACAGGAAGGCACAGGATTTCGGGACGGGCGGGGCGTTCCCTGAAATCCATGTGGCCCAGTACCCGCTGGAAATGGGCAGGCCCGACAGCATCAGGAGCAGCAAGCAGACCCTGGCTGTCGGCATGCACTCGGATGGCACGGTGGCCTATGATGCCATCGTCAAGCAGGGCAGCAACCGGAACAAGACTGTGCATGCTGAGCATGGGGCCCTGCTCCCCAAAGTGGACAGGCTCTCCAGGGAGGTGAGGAGTTGCAAGGGATGTGGTGTGTGTGTGGTGTGATGTGTGTGTGTGTGTGTGTGTGTGTGTGTGTGTGTGTGTGTGTGTGTGTGTGTGTGTGTGTGTGTGTGCAGGTGTGTGTGTTTGTGTGTGTGTGTGTGTGTGCAGGTGTGTGTGTGTAGGTATGTGTGTGTTGTGTGTGTGCGTGCGTGCGTGGTGCGTGCGTGTGTGTGTGTGTGTGTGTGAGCATGTGAGTGTGTGTGAGCATAATGCTTTTGTTTGTTTGTTATAGAACGCCTTTCTACTCACATACACACCAAACGTGCTTGTGCTCGTGTGCGTGTGTGTGTGTTACGCGTCTTTGCACGTGTGTAATATTGTGTGTAATTGCTAGCTGTGTCGTGTGTTATTTGCTCACGCATAACAAGCTGCGTCACTACGCTTTGTACGCTAAATATTAATTTCTGTTCATGCATGCTTGTTTGTTTTATAAGGAGGAGAACTTTTGCGGCTCCTACTTTTTTAAATGTTACACACACAGAGGGAGGCGGCGCAGAATTTGAGCTTTGAAACCATTTGACTTGGTTTGCTTTCATTGGTTTGTGGGCTGCAGGCCCTCCCTAAGCCAGATGATGAGGAGATAGAAAAGGTAGCAGCCGAGACACAGGCTGCCATGGATCGCGTGGTGCAAGGCAAGCAGGCAGCTGTGAACCCTGCCACCCTACCCAACCAGCCTGGTGGCCCGCAATACATCAAGTGAGTGACTTGTGTGTGTGTGTGTGTGTGTTACACTTGTGCTCACAACTTTGTTTGCAATTATGCAGTGACATATTATGATTACTTATCGTGTGTTCAGTGCTGCATCTTACATGCTGCTGTGTCTCAGACAAACAAGTTGCCCATGAGTTGGACCTTTGGCTAAAAAATAGGTATATACGTATATAAGTACCTTAACATTATATCACGCTGCATTATATTGTTTTTGGGGGGTGCGGCCAACTCACCCCTCGTGAAATAAATTTGTGTTTGGGTGCGAATTACTGCAAACTGGGTTTAAATGAATTTCATGAATTTTTGACGTGTCATGGGAAAGAGCCCAGCATCAGCAGCAGGCTCAGAAAAGCAAACGATATCTAAGAGGCAGCGCAAGGACAGCAGCAGTGAGGGCAGCCAGGAGGAGGGGAGTGAGAAGGCGGTGAGGGGAGCGAGGAAGCTAGGGATGGGGAAGATGATGGTGAGGGCTTAGGTAGGAGAGACTAGAAGGCAAAACCAGTTGCCAGCTGACACACAATGGATCTGAGTAGAGCAGAACCAGACTCATATTGATTTCTCAATGCTCTTGGACAAAAACAATGTTAATAATGTGTTATAAAATGCTCCTCTGAGCCTCTCGGTGCCTTTCTAGTCTCTTGGTGCAGTTCAAAGAGCATCTTGCCCCTGCGGATTGGTGCGGCAAGCACTAAAATATATATTGAGAGGGGTGCGGATTGGTGCGGACAGGGTAAAAACAATTCCTTTTTTAGGGGTGCGGAATGAGTACATGTCACTACGGATTGGTACTTACTTGCTCTAAAGGCCACACGTGAGCAAATCTAACAACCAGGGATGGGTCATACGGACTTCTGAGACATCCCATACGGTATAATACGCTATTAATACGCAATACGCGTATTAATACGAAAACGTATTTTTGCTATTTTGGGGGGTACCCTGGGCTTGCACCAACCACCCTCCAACCACCACGAATTGTCCTCCCAGCCTCCAGAGCATTATAATGCCTCCTGGTAAAGACCTTGATTGGCATCATGTTGTTTTTATGGGACAGAAGGGGCAGATTTACGAGATGCCAGATGCCAGATGCCAGAATTCCGAGATTTCAGCAGCGGTGCCTCCCGCATCCGCGAGCGCTCCATGAGGCAGAATCCCAGCGTAGGTGTAGCAGCATGCTAAGCTGACCCGGCAGGAATCCTCAGGGCGTAGTCGCAGCGCTCGCTAGTAATGGGAGAAATTGCCGACGCTAGCGCTCAGAGGGAGGAGCATGCAGGAAAAGAGAGGCACCTGCACAGGGCTACAGCAAGCACAACAGCAGCAGCATCTACACAGTCATTGGACACCTGCAGCAAGAGGGCAATGAACAAGGCTTGTGTGGATGCAGCTGTTGCACAATTCATCTAGGCTACAGGCACCACCTTCTGGGTTGTGGTAGCAATAAGCAAGTGATCATGCTACGTTCTGAGGGGCTGGGAGTTCCTCTGGGGGGCTCTAGAAGGCCTGGGAGTGCCTCTGGGGGGCCTGGGAGTACTTCTGGGGGGCTCTGGGGGGCTTATGGCTGCAAAATTCGTTAAGTGCCCAAATCGTATTATACGGAGCAATTTGATAAATACGATACGACGTATAATACGCCTACGCCGTATGACCCATCCCTGCTAACAACTAAATGTAACATGCTCTAGCTCTGAGCTGTTTACTGGGAATTGCTGGAGTACAAGACGCAGTCAATAACCATCTCACAAGAGCCTCTTTTGTCGGGATGCGTGCTGAAGCCCACTTTGCAGAATAAGGCCTGGCCTTCCTGGAAAGTACCGGATTCAATATACACAGGGTTGGCCAGACCACATATATAATGGGTTGGCCAGAACCATATTCGTATAATTATACGTATTATATAATACGGTAAATACGCCGTATTTTCCAGCCTCCCCCCGCCGTATCCGAATTCCGTATTTCCGTATATACGTATTATTACGGCGTATGCACGGCAATATACGGCGTATTTCCGTATATACGCCGTATTCTTGCCGTATTTTTTGGGGCAATTCTAAGCCACAAATTCGACGGCCTTAGAAAACCAGTGATTGTCAAAGAAGTTACTGATGGGGTGGAGGGGCTGGTATGCAAGCTGAAGTGCATGAAGGGGGGGGGGGGTGTGGAAAGCTGCTGGGAATAGTGAACCCTTCAAGGTCAGCAAAGTAGCATGCCACAGAACGAGGGTGCAGGGGGCATACGTATATACGGTATTTGAAAATAGTATATACGGTATTTGAAAACCTGACATACGGATCTGGCCAACCCTACATATATACAGTGTTTGCAGGTGTACACATGTTTTTTATTTTGCATGGAAATCACCAAATATACGGTCATATACAGTGAATATGTGCGTATATATGCAATTCTGGCCAACCCTTAAGGTATTCATTCTCATACTTTGCACAGTGAGCAACTGTGGGCGCCGACACAATGCACTCATACTCACCCGCAAACAAAGACATAATAACATCCTTCGTACCATGTAAACCTGCGCAGGTACACCCCCTCCAACCAGAATGCTGCCCACGCCTCCGGAGCAGGCCAGCGCATCGTCAAGATGCAGGACATGCCCGTAGACCCTCTAGAGCCCCCCAAATTCCGGTGCGTACACGTACTTATGTGTGTATGTATGTGTGTATCTTGGTGGGAAAGAATATTTAGTCTGGCGATGTTTTTGGACAGTCACAGGTGAATTCCCGTTCCCTCCCTCACGATAAATTTAACATTGGTGCGCTCCATACAGAGGATTAAAATGGCAGGACAGAGCTGAATGCGCATGTCTTGCGCAGGACCGCTTTTGGAATTCTTTGCTTTGGCCCTCAATTTCCCTCTTAAGCTCATGCACCCTGCTGTGTTGCCGAGTGAAGCAAAAAGAAGAGCGACAGAGAAGATTATTGGCTACCTCTTGCCAAAATGTTGTTTATGCCTTTCATTGCTCATTCCTGTACGCGTCGGCTGTAGGCTTGTGACTAGGACCGTGCTGCTACATCGCGAAATTCTTAGCAGGGAAACGATGGTGATTAGAATGTGCCATGATTTTTTATAATCACTCACACATTAAAGGTAATCTTATTGAGCGCTGCGTTCTACAAGGGTGCCAGACTATATGCATTCCGTCTGGAACCCTTGTACAACGCACTCGTAATCCAGGCGCTCACTCCCCCACACACTTACACGACGCAAATGCAATGCCATGTTAGTATTTCTTAAATAAATATGCCCTACCTTTTCTTTCGTTCCTTCCACACCCACCCCTGACCTCCTAGCACGCCTAGTTCTAGCTCACACACGTCGTGTGCCTTATTCCAACCTCTCTCCACACACCCTCAACAAGTGCATACCAAGATGCCATGAGGGCCTGGCCTCCCCCTGCCCTGTCATGCACTCCCCTGACCTTGACACACCCAAGTTGTACGCACGCACTGCGTTAAGATACCCTCTCCCACTACGCCCTCAACAAATGTAGCCTTCACAAGCACACGCCACAAGAGCCTAAATTCCCCCCGTTCCCTTCACGCACGCTCTTGATCCTCAGGCACACCATAGGCACTCACACCTTCACAAGCATATGCCACAAGAGCCTGAGCCTCCCCGCGTTCCCTTCACGCACGCTCTTGATCCTCAGGCACACCATAGGCACTCACACCTTCACAAGCATATGCCACAAGAGCCTGAGCCTCCCCGCGTTCCCTTCACGCACGCTCTTGATCCCCAGGCACACCATAAACACTCACGTTCAAGCGTCATGCGGCTACCCTGTGGCCGCAGCCTTCATCCACCCTTGACACATATACATACCCATGCACCCTCTCACCACGCACACTTTCTCAGGCATACAAAGGTGCCAAGAGGGCCTGGCTCCCCCCCTGTCCCCGTCATGCACTCCCCGCCCCGACCTATCACGCAGCAAGACCAGAAGAACTGGAAAATTCCGCCCGCCATCTCTAACTGGAAAAACGCCAAGGTGGGTGTGAGGACAGTGGCCGAGCAGGCGTGAGCGTGTGTGTGTGTGTATTCGAATGTGTGTGTGTGTCTGGCCCATGGTGTCTGGTTTGTGAGTCGCTAGGCATGTCAAGTTGCATGTCTTCCTTGTAAGTGTGTGTGTGCATATGTTGGGAGGTCACTTGCTAAGGTGGCTAGGCAATTAATGAGATGACGGTGTGTTTGGATGTGTGTGACAGCCTCTGTAAAAGCCTCCACATACACTATCAAAATGGTGTGTTGTTTTAAGGCTTCAATTGGGTTGGCCTTCGAGCACAGTCAAAATGGCATGGCATTTTGAGAATTTAGATCGGTGGCTTCCACTTACGGTCTCATTAAATTTTTGCACATCAGCTCCTAAAGGCGCACACCCTGGGTTTAGGGTGTTTATGTTTGCTTTTTCTGCATCCTGTAAAGGCATCAAATGCTGGCAGGACGTGTTTCGCCGCATGCACTCGTCACACCAGACAGCCTTTGACGACTGCTCTTTGTTCGGCAGGCGTGGAATGCAACAGAGTCAAACACAGTGAACAATGCAGTGCCTTCCAAGTTGTGTGCAATAAACTCTGCATTACTGCCCGTGCACAGGGTTACACCATTCCCCTGGACAAGCGTTTGGCGGCAGATGGGCGTGGGCTGCAGCAAACGGTGATCAACGACAAGTTTGCCAGCCTGAGTGAGTCGCTGTTCATGGCGGAGAGCAAAGCCCGTGAGGCCATCCAAATGCGCTCCAACATCCAGCGCCAGCTGCACGAAAAAGAGAAGGTGGGTGTTGAGCGTGTTTGTGTATTTCTGGAGGCCATGTGCGCCTCAGCATTCAGCGCCAGCTGCAAGAATGCGTAATTTTGGTGCTGTTGTAGCTGAAAATCACTGCTGTGGGACAATGAAGTTGACATTCATATACGCACATGCAAACGCACGCGCACGCTTACTGTAGCACCCATACACACATGCACGCAACACACACACGCACACACACATACACAAATACACACACAACACACACATGCACATGCAGGCCAAGAAGGAAGCAGAGTTGCGAGAGCTAGCCATGCGTGCCCGTATGGAGCGTGCTGGTGGATTAGCTTCACGTATAGATGGCTCTGCTGCCCCCCCTGCCATGGCAGGAGGTGCGTATGTGCATGTGTTAAATTGTACAAGTTAGATCAAAGCGTTGTTTGCCTGTAATGGTCTGCTGGGATTTGATAATCGCACACAGTGGGTGACAGCTGCAATATTTCAATAAGAGCCTCAAACATACACACGCACGCACGCACACGCGCACACACACAGAACCTCTAGCACATGCACGCATGTCTGCAATATTGACACGCAGGGGGCATCAGTGCGCGTGTAGCAGAGGGGGCAGCAATGGGTGGTGGCCAAGACTTCAGTGAAGATGAAGACCTGCCGCCTCCCCCTCCACGGCCCGGGCATCAAGAGAGTGCAGAAGAGAGGGAAGAGCGGCGGCGGCGAGATGAGATTAGAGAAGAGAGGTGAGGGAGGGGGGAGGGTTGAGTGTCTGTTACTATATCTGCACGTGTGTATATTTTTGTGCGCATGTGTGTATTTGGGCCTCGAGAGAGTGCAGAGGAGAGGGAGGAGTGGCGGCAGTGAGATGAGAGTAGATTAGAGGCGAAAGGGAGGGGGGACGCAGAATATTTGTGTCAGTATGTGTGCATGTGGTGGCTCTACACGTGAAATCAGGGGGACATGTTTGTACAGAGCCCGCACAGCAGTGGGCGCACACCTTGGTACAACAAGCACATACGCATGTGTGTGCATTTGTGTGTTTGTATGTGTGTGTCGGCAAGGAAGGGTGTGAAATGCTACATCTGTGTGTGATACAGTACTGAGAATTACGGCTTGCTTGTGCTTTAGGTTTTTGCTATTTAGTAGTAGGTGATATATGGAGTACTAAAAGATATTAAAGTGCGCCGGCAGCGAGACAGAAAGTAAGGTTGTTGCTGACTTTGAAATAGAAAGCTGAAGTATGTGTGTAGTGTGAAGCGGCAAGAGAGGTAAGGGGAGAGAGAGAGAGAGAGAGAGAGAGAGAGAGAGAGAGAGAGAGAGAGAGAGAGAGTGTGTGTGAGAGAGTGAGAGAGTGAGTGAGTGAGTGAGTGAGTGGTGGTTGAATGCCAAGCAAGTGCACACACCCCTGCAAGAAGAGCATAATCTAACAAGTGGCAAACTATGACACAACGCACGTATGCAGGCGGCGAGAGAGGGAGCGAGAGCGGCGGCTGGAGGCCAAGGACGCCCACCCCAGCAAAAAAAGCAAACTTACACGGGACCGGGACCGCGATGTTTCAGAAAAGGTGTGTGCAGGCGAGTCATATCCTGAAAAGTATCAGACATGTAAAGGACAAGACACTTTAAGTTTGAATAATTATGGTTTGACAATAATGTGTGAGAGTGTAGGTTGCCCTAAGATTCCAGTATTCCACAGTGCATCAACACGGTACTTGCTGTGTTCATGTGCTGTAAAATCTATTGGTAAATAAGTGTATTTTTATTGGAACCCTACACGAAGTGTCTAGGGCTTATGGATTGCTAGAGAGACTGAGAGTCCTATAGCTTAAAAATTTGGACCTTCCTCCAAAAACTTTAACAGCCAAATCGAATGAGAACCTCATGCCAAAAAGGATGGTGCTTTCTGATTGTCGTACGATGCCCTGGTTGCGAATCTGGACCTTTTTTCTTGAGCTCCTCGATATGAAATTTATACAGCTGGAAAGAAGACTTAGTTTTGAGACATACCGGACTGCGTGGAGCATTTGGCGATGCCGCGAAATGCAAGCCTGGTTCCCAAGCAGGGTCATGTTGCATTATTGCGATGAGCAGGAAGTTAAAAACAACATCGCTGGAGCACAATTGCATTCCGGCCACTTGTTGTTGTGATGACGTGTGCTCGGTGCAAGCTCTGTCCGGGATTGGGAATGGCAGGTTTTAGGGAGTCCAACAGACATCTTGCGTCACTCATAAGGTCTTTATAGCTGTGGAAGTTTGCACACACCTTTCAGGGAGTCCAACAGACATCTTGCATCACCCATAAGGTCTTTATAGCTGTGGAAGTTTGCACACATCTGCCATGCTTTTTCACACAAGACTTGCTGATGATGATTTGCACAACCTAGGGTTCCCCAAGCGCAGTGCCACTTTTTTAATTACGTGCATTTGTATGGCCAAACCTGAGTGTCAGTAGTAAGGGGTCGGAATCATAATTCAAGATTGTACAAATAGCTGCAGCAGAAAAGGGGTGTTTGAAGTTGGGGGGTAAATGATCGGGGATGGAAGGCTGGAGGGTGAAAATGTATCTATAACACGTAATTTGAAGCAAGCCACTGCATAGACTGCGGATAGGCATGTTGCAGAGGGCGAGCGCTGTTTCTGCATCGTCCGTGTGTGCCTTTGTGTCTGTGTGGCTATGTTTCTTTCAAGCTTACAAAGGCTGTGGGCATGGCTAATGATTGATCAGGGGGAAGGAGGGGGGAGCACTGTGCACAATGCTTGCAATGTGCATGGCACGGTACGGACGCTCAACCACGCCATGTGATACGCATAAGTGCACGCGCAGAGCTTTTTGATCTCGTCTTCACTGCAATTCATTGCGTGTGTAGCGTTGGGGTTTTGTGTAGGTATGCACTGGGCACGGCCAGTGTCAAACCAGGTGCAGAGTTACAGACAGGTCACAGCCACAGCCACAGACGTGCGCGCAAGTCACAGCTTCATTTTTTCATGCTTAACGTGAATCCATGTAGGTTGCACTGGGCATGGCCAACGTCAAAACAGGGGAGGTGCAGTACGACCAGCGGCTGTTCAACCAGGACCAAGGCTTGGGCAGCGGCTTTGCTGCAGATGACGCATACGGCGTGTATGACAAGGCGTTGTTTGCAGACCGAAGGTGCGCACGTGTGAGTTGTGCTTTCTGCGGTTTTGAGGGTGGGTGGATCTGTCAAGAAAGAACCGCATGTGTGGCCACCTTTTGTCTTGAGCCCAAGATGCACGCCTGTAAAGTACGCTTGCTGGACTTCTTGCAGTAACATAATTTATGTGTGTACACATAATATCGAGGTGTTGCTTGCAACTGCTGTTTATGGCTGTCGCGCCATGAAATGCAGAACAAAGAAATAATAATAATCTGATTTTCACTGGCTTCCTGTTTCACACACCGTACCTGTAGTAAAACCGGTACCCGTATTCACACCGGAACCCAAATTCATAAATACTAATGTAACCCCGGGTAATCCCGGGCCCTTTCAATAATTATTTAAGCCATTCCCCACCAACCCCGGTGGGCCTTTAGCCCAATCAGTGCATGTGCGTGTGTGCGTATATATGCGTGCACATACGCAGTTATCTTGCATGTGTATTGGTGCTGTCCTCACTGCTGCTGCTGCAGCTGTTGCTGCTGCCGCTGTGTGCTTTGCTTGTGCTTGCACGTGCTGATGGTGCAGCTTGGGCATGGGCCTGGGTGCGTGACCTCTTTGCATGAGTTACCCCACCTGGGCATTTGTCAACTGCTGAGCTGCCTTGTGCCTGCATGTGCAACCACTGCAGCTTGCTCATCCTCAACCTCAACACCAGCAACCCAAACCTCAATCTCCAATGGCTCGGTCAGCACTCGCTGCCGGTTTGAAGCTGCTTGCTTTCCGCTGGTACACCCCTTGGGGCGCAACAGGTGCTGCTGACAGGCGGGGCCTGGGAGGGGAGCGAGGGGGGCGAGGGGAGGCCCCGGGGAGCCGCTCATCACCAATCAGTCACCCGCCAAACTTTTGGCAATCCTGGACAACCCCGAAGCCTCAAAATTAATATATTTTAAACAATGCCAGCATCATTCTGGAGGGCACAAAACGTTAATTAATTAGGGTGATACAGGAAAGGTACGGTGTCCTTCTCGCTCACGACTTAAAATGTGCTTGATGCCCACTGCAGTGCGGCTGGTGGCCTGTACCGTCCCAAGAACGCACCTGCAGACGAAGAGGATGGAGGGACGGAGGCAGCCATTCGAACTGACAAGTTCAAGGTGAGGGGCCTGCCTTTGCCAATCAACCATTGCACACAGCATGGCTTGCTGCCCAGCTGGCGAAGCCTAGTGATGCTCAGAAAACGAGCAATTAATATAAGGCACTCTTGTGCTACTGTCATATTATTGGCAGCCCGTGCGCTATGTGTGTTTTGCGGCCTGTTTGCCATAGCACGCAGGAGGCCCTGTGTCCATGTTCAGTGTACATTTTTGCACTTTACACTGCTTTTCAAGCGCCCGGTAGTCCCTGTTATTCTTTGAGCAACAGCTGACATATTAAACCTATTAATTTGGATCAGAGCCTCTGCATAGATCAGAGGGTCTGAGAATAAGCACATGCGCACAGCTGCTGCTGCTTGCTTGGCACTGCGCACCTCCTTGCTATCATCACCCACCTAGAACTGCCGAGAAAGATGAAAACTTAGAAATAGTCATCCCTGATATATTGACCTTATATACACCATGCATATTCTTAAGCACATGAATCAAATGCTACCCTCAATTCAGCTAAGATGATTTATTAAAAAACAGTTATCCCTGACTTATTGGCGTGCCAAAATCACGCCATGCAGATGCCTAAAGATCTGAGCCTTTTCAAGCTGCATTTTAAACTTTGCTCATGAATCAAATGCTATTCTTCAATTTGGCCAAGATGATTCAATTAAAAAACAGTTATCCCTGACTTATTGGCGTGCCAAAAACACGCCATGCAGATGCCTAAAGAACCGAGCCTTTTCAAGCTGCATTCCAAACTCTGTGCATGCTATCCTTTAACCCGGCCAAGATGATTCATTTAAAAAACAGTTATCCCTGACTTATTGGCGTGCCAAAAACACGCCATGCAGATGCTTAAAAACTGAGCCGTTTCAAGCTGCATTCTAAACTTTGCACATGAATCAAATGCTATCCTTCAACCCGGCCAAGATGATTCATTTAAAAAAACAGTTATCCCTGACTTATTGGCGTGCCAAAAACACGCCATGCAGATGCCTAAAGATCTGAGCCTTTTCAAGCTGCATTTTAAACTTTGCTCATGAATCAAATGCTATCCTTCAATTTGGCCAAGATGATTCATTAAAAAACAGTTATCCCTGACTTATTGGCGTGCCAAAAACACGCCATGCAGATGCCTAAAGATCTGAGCCTTTTCAAGCTGCATGCTAAACTTTGCACATGAATCAAATGCTATCCTTCAACCCGGCCA
>Ga0307947_1002943_pt1 | contig 13742 bp, 14 predicted proteins | sample OrgLakmetagen232_FD_201840 | JGI IMG/M metagenome (GOLD analysis project Ga0307947, IMG submission 201840) | Saline water microbial communities from Organic Lake, Antarctica - #232 | ecosystem: Environmental > Aquatic > Non-marine Saline and Alkaline > Saline | place: Antarctica: Organic Lake...
TGTGTGTGCGCGCGCGTGTGTGTGTGTGTGTGTGTATGTGTGTGTGTGTGTGTGTGTGTGTGCGTGTGTGTGTGTGTGCGTGCGTATGTGTGTGTGTGTGTGTGTGTGTGTGTGTGTGCGTGTGTGTGTGTGTGTGCCTATGAGTGTGTGTGTTGTGTACGTGGATGATAAAGCAAAAGGATATACCTGTCAAACAAAAAGAAAGGCGGTGCTTCTGTGCGGTCTGTGGAGCACTGAAGACTTTGGCTGTTGCTGCCATTAACTTTAAAATGGTGACCCAGTGGGAGGAGGCTCCTGTTGAGCAGGAGTCATAGGGTTTAACCAGTGGTTCCAGTATTGATCAGCATATACCTAGGTGGCAAAACTTACGAAGGAATAAATAAATAAATAAATAAGTATATAGGGTCCGTTCGGAATGTGATGTTGCAGCTGTCTGCCTCACCATTCCATCTTTTCAAGCCCGATTTTCCAAAATCCAGGTGTTTTGCAGGTGATCTTCATATTCTCACAAATTCTCACACACATACACACACATAAACACACACACACACACACACACACACACACACACACACACACACACACACACACACACACACACACACACACATACACACTCACACACACACACGCACACACACACAAACACACACACATACACACACACAACTCAGGTCACACAGGGTCAGCACACACAAGCGTGCCAGCTCCCTCCCTCTCCAGCACCCCCTCGCTTCCAAAGCGGCGGCGCTGCCGAGTTTATGATTTGCACGACCAGGTTGTTCCCTACGAGCAGGTGAGTCCTGTTATTTTATCGCTGCAGAGCACGAGTGATCAACTGCAACCGGGCGTGTTGGCGCATCCTCTCAGCCATCCTGTGCCCTCTCCATTCAGGCCTGGAGTTGGCAGCATCAGCAGCTAGATCGTGCCCTGTCGGAAAAGGCACTGGGACACACAGGCTCTGATGCACTCCTCATCATGCAGCACCAGCCAGTGTACACTCTCGGCACCGGTAGCAGTGAGGGGCACCTGCTCTTTGACCCACTGACCTCCCCCATCCCGTTGTACCGCACAGAGAGGGGAGGCGAGGTCACGTACCATGGACCTGGACAGGTAGCTCCTGCAAGAGAAAAACAAGAATAAGTACGCAGGCAGTGGAAATTAATGTCCACAGAAACGAGGCCACCATGTTACGTGCTAGGTTTGGAGTATAAAGTATGAAGCTGCATTGCAAAGCGTGACCGAAAGTTAGGCTTGACTCTTTGCTTTCTTTTGTGCTCTTGCAGCTGGTCATGTACCCTCTTATGCAGCTAGGAGCACCGAAGGCAAAAGCGCCGCGTGACTTGCATTTATACATGCGCAGGTAAAATGACTTTCCAAAGCAAATCCCTGTATTAGAAGAGAAGCTAGCGGTTCAGAGTGCAGCTAGGTTGCAACACCTGATCGAGCTGTTTGCTCATATTTGAGCTCATGTGAGATGTGTGCGAGTGTTCCAGTGTCACATGCACATGCAGCCTTGAGGAGGTTGTCATCCGTGCGCTTGCGGAGGTGTCTGGCTTGCAGGGAGAACGAATTGAGGGGCTTACAGGCGTTTGGGTGGGGCAGCACAAGCTGGCAGCCATTGGGGTCAGAGCAAAGCAGTGAGTGCATCCAACCAAAGCAGATCGGGGTTATCCTGTCTTCAGAACAAAAGTTGGTTGGGTGGAGGGCGTCTTCGCCTGCACATTGCGCCATGTTACCATGCTGTTTTTTTTTCTAAAAGATTTTTGATCAGCATCTTACCTAATCCATATCTAAGTAGTCCTGCACAAACTGCCCCCAAAGGAATATGCACGCTACGCAACCTTTTTACGCAGGTGGGTAACTTATCACGGCCTGGCTCTAAATGTCTGCCCAGATCTCAATCCCTTTTCAGCCATTGTGCCCTGTGGCATCTCCGACAAAGCCGTAGGGAGTGTAGCACAACAGCTGGCCTGGCAACAGCTACAACAGCAGCAGCATAACAGCACTAGTGATTTTAAGGGGGATATCGTGCAAACGTTTCTCGAGGGCTCGTTACATGCTTCATCACCGACGAACAGCGAACTGCTGCTGGAGTATCGATATGCGCTGCTAGAGGCTTTTGAGGAGGTGTTTGGACTGGAGTTGGAACAAATGGATGCCGCCGACCTTGATGTTTTATGTGACGCTTCTAAAACTTGATACCTTATATGGCTGAAACTGTGTTTGCCTGGAAGCATGTGGATTTAGGTTGCTTTAAGGTCAGCTCTAGGGGGGGCGTTTTGTGCAAGTGCTCCAAAAGGCCTGAAATTGGTAAAGAAGAATAATTGGGGGGAATTTAAAAAGTCTGCACACTCAGATGTAAGAAATTTAAAGTGAGTACAAAGATATGGTACTGGTGTAATGTTTGCCTGGAAGCACGTGGATTTAGGTGTGCTTTAAAATCAGCTTTAAGGGGGGTGTTTTATGCAAGTGCTCCAAAAGGCCTGAATTTGGTAAAGAAGAATACTTGGGGGGGATTAAAAAAGTCTGCACACTCAATTGTTAACCCTGTTTACAAAAAAAAGGATTAAGCCCGCAAATCCAACCGACTGAGTAAAATTTCCGGAGCGGAGCGGAGCGGAGCGGATGTTTCCAGAGCGGAGAAAAAGGCAAGTCAATTTTAACACATAAAGTGCAAGTGAATTAGGTTCACACTACCAGCGAAGCAGAAAGTATAAAATGCATGACACGCAAGCAGAGCCTTCAACACACCCACATTAATAAAGGAGGAAGCGATACTGATGATTGTGTGTGTGCATGTGCAAGTGCGTGTGCGTGTGCGTGTGCGTGCGTGTACGTGTGTGCATGCGCGAAAATGTGTGCGTGTGTGTGCGTGTGCACGTGCGTGTGCTATGCAGGTGTGTGAGTGCTTGTGCGTGTGTGTGTATGTGTGTGTGCGTGTGTGAGTGTGTGTGCGTGTGCGTGTGCGTGTGCGTGTGTGTGTGTGTGTATATATGTGTGTTGCTAGGCACAGTCACCATCCTGAAACTGGCTCAGCTGAGAAGGGGATTGCTGGGGAATTTTGGGTATGGGGCTGTGCTGCCAGCGTGGATAGGCCCGCTTGTTGGCTTTGAGAGGAAGGCCCGGTGTCCATGTTTTGCAAGAGTGCATGTTGTGCAAGCACTCCAATTTCGGAGAAAAATCGGAGCGGAGGATTTTAATAAAGACGGATTTGACGAGCAAATTAGCAAATTTTACAAATTCGGAGAAATTCGGAGACTTTTCGGAGCGGTTGAAATCGCATTTTTTATTTCGGAGAGATGTTATCATACATGATTATATTTGAGTAAATGAGTATTATCGCGTAGTCGGGCAAAGTCAAACTTGCATTGTCAGTCAATTTGCCATCACTTGCTTCAAAACTCTCTTCCTTTAATGTTTGTTAATATTTAAAAATTGTTTTATCAGCTCCATCCGAAACTTCCAAGGTCATAATTTTCCAAAATTGAATCTTCGTTGGCTTCCGGCATGCATCCATGAATGCTTTTAGGCAGTGCCTGCACCAGGTAAGTAAGTGTCTGTTGGGGTGATTCCGCACAAATTTTGATCCGTAGCTGTTGCCAAAATGCTGACCGATCATAGACTCCGCACTTTAACACACACACACACACACACACACACACACACACAACACATGCCCACGCAGACACACACACACACACACACACACACACACACACACACACACAGATATGCACATACACACATGCACACACGTGCATGTGCATGCACGCACACACACACACACACACACACACACACACACACACACACACACAAACACGCACAGATACACACACGTGCATGCCCGCGCACACACACACACACACACACACATACACACACGCGTGTACACTCTCAGGCTGCTGCGCGCTTACAAGCCCTGTTTGTGTGGCATGTTTGGGCCCGATGTAGCTAGGAGTCAAGGAGTCATAGAGCGCTTGAACGGTCATCACAGGATGCTCAGCACCCGGGGTATGATGGCCCTCTCGCCCCTAGCTCCCCTCACTGCCAGCCATCCATGCCCGTACCCACCTATACGCCACCCTCTCTTCCTCTGCTCTGCGCGCCCTAGTCGCCTCCCCTGCTTGACCGCGGCTCCCAGCCGGGAGACTTTCATCCAGGATCAGGGAAGCAGCTCCAGCATGCAAGCCTGTGCTGGGGAACTTCCTTCCGTAGCTCTCAGTGTCCAGCAAACCTACTCCACCACAGCAGCAACCCCAAACAGCAGCATCCCTGCAGAACGCCTCAGCACCACCAACACCAGCAGCAGCAGCAACGGCACAGCACCGCAACAGGGAGCGCAGCAGCGCCTCAGAGAAGACCCCTCCCAGCAAGAATCTTTCAGCGCAACTGCTGCGCCTGCTCCCTCTGCCCTGTCAGCCAACCCTGGTGTTGCCGCTCCAGCGGCTGAGGACGCAGCAGCTGGGGAACCCAGCCACGTGTCTCCTTCCCCAATACCCTCCTCCATCAAAGCAGCCCCGACGCGTGTGGTGGTGGTGGGTATAGACCCTGACACTCACGGGGGCCTGGCTGTGGCTTCATGGCTGTCTCGTGACCTGCAGGAGAAAGTGGACATCAGCCGCGTTCAGGTAGGAACACAACAGTTTGATTTCAGAAAATGCACATGCAGACAAGGGCCTTTAAGATCCAGCTGTAAGAGTGTTTTTGGTCTTGCAGTTATAATCTAAGATATTATGCGTCAAGGAACTGGTTCGGCCCTCGTTCGAGCTATGAAACTTGCTACTATGTTGCATTTTGATCTCGTGCTCTTGCATCACAGCAAAAAATAAGCGTGCACCTGTGTTCAAAGGAGTCCACTTGTTGCTACAATATGCCAACTGCAGTGGCACTTGTACGACGTTCCTGTGGCCGTGGTCCAGTTAATAACCAAATCAAAGGAGGGCAACGCCCGCACGAGAAGGTCAGTCAGCCTGAGGTGGTGCTGAGCTGCCTCCTTTGTTCACTCCTGCGGTATCAGCTTACCCAGTTATGCAGCAGGCAACAGCTTGCTCATAACAGGGATCCATTCTAGTTGCTTTTTAGCCCTTGTTAAAGCACAGCGCATTCCCAAGAATGTAGGTGCCCAAACTGAACATCCCCCAATTCTCATTTACCAGCTTCCAATTTTTACGATTAAGGGTCGAAGTTGCAGGCACCTGTGTAGCTCCTTTCTGGTTTATGCTGCGTGCGCGTTTGCTGCCTGCGCAGTTTAATATTATTCCCTCGTGCCATTTATGTCACTTTTTCAGCTGCATGCTGGCCCCCTTTTGATACCGTTGGCATATATGACTGCTTCTTTGCAACATTTCAGGTAAAGGGACAATACATCTGCCTTTTCTTGGCACCCATATCCTTGCGCATAATAACCATCATCGTGATGACTGCTGTTTGTGCGATGCTTCAGGTGGCTGGACATCATAGCCGCCCGCAAGATTATCCTTCAGGTGGTAAAGCAGTTCAGCGGAAGCAAAGGAGCAGCATACACGCGTGCGGTGCAGCAGACAAGCCACCTCACAAGCAGCAGTCCGTTCGGGGAAGAGGCGAACAGTGCTGGGGGGATTAAGGGAACAGAGGTGCGCATACGATGCATTGCGCATATGGAAAACACATGGAACGACACAGCTACATGTGTACATTCAAAACCGTGCAGCAAGCTCTCAGTGATGTACCTCACATCTGTCAACACCTTGCTTGTTTTCTGCCAGGATGCTGCAGCAACAAGATCAATGGAGGGTGCTAAGGATGGGCAGGAATCTCCAACAGCATCAGCAGCAGCAGAAGCAGATCTTGCAGACATACAAGTAGACATGCGTGCGTTTGTGGAAGCCCCGCCTATCATGCCTCAGTCTTGCAGCATCCGCACCATGTCCTCACAGCGTGAGTGTCCAGTAATTTCCCACCGGCTTGAGTGTCTGGTTTGAAATATAAGATATAAGAGCTCAGAAGTGCAGTATCAGGATTTTCCAGAAGCAGGAGAAAAGCAATAATCTGTGTTCTTGCATTAGAGTCAACGTCATGAGTAGCCATAAGCCAGGGGGAGGAGAAAGTGGCAGGCATCAGCTGATTAATATTGGATTTAGTAAGGGAGAAGGCCATTAGGGTGGTCGCGGTACCTGGTTTTGAATGCGGAGAGCTTGATGGCTTATTATAATGGTGAATAATAGGATGCATACAAAGGATAACGCTGATGCATACAAAGGTTTATACGATTTTTTGAATAGGATGCATGCAAAGGATTACGCTGATGCATATAAAGGAGTACACTATTATTTAAATGGTAAATAGTAGGATGCATACAAAGGATCACGCTGATGCGTACAAAGGTGTACACGCCTATAGGTGCTCCTATGCTCCATATCACACCCGCCACCATTTGCTCTCACACGCCCCTTTCACACACTGGCGTACCTAATACCTCTTCACCGCCAACCCTTTTTGGCTCGGGCTAGCTCAGCAAACACGCTTAAAACAAGCTTGACCAACTTCTTTACCCCCTATCCCCCTCGTTCTGTGATGCAAATTAGAAAAATACGCTGCTGAGCATGCATCAACGGATAACACTCTGCAAATATTCAACGGATAACACTCTGCTAATACTCAACAGATAACACTCTGCTAATACTCAATTGAGCCAGAGCCCCACCAAAGTCAAGTGACTGCAATTGATAAGGACCCTCTGTTCGTACTTTTCCCGTTGCTGATATCCCTTGTGGGCCATCCCTCCTATCTCGTACTCCTCAGTATTTGCAGTGGGTGTAGTTGTTGTTAGTCATACGTCATATATATGGTATGTATGGCCTGCTGAATATTTAGCGCTTCAGCCTTACACATATATTACCTATCTGCTTTTTCTTATCCTGTTTAGACCTCCTCCTGAACGTGCGTCTTTGCTCATTGTAGTGTATGCGGTGGGCGTGTGGTACGGTTTGCTGAGCATGGCGGGATTCAAGACAGCCACCGTGAATCCAATGCATTGGAAGGGTGATCTCGGGCTGAGGGGCCTTGACAAAGATGACTCCCGGCTGCTGGCCAGGCAGATGGTGCCCTCCAAGGCCAGCGTGTTGGAGTGAGTGTGTAGCAAGAGCGTGTTAGAGTGGCTGTGTAGCGAGAGCGTGTTAGAGTGGGTGTGTAGCAAGAGCGTGTTAGAGTGGGTGTGTAGCAAGAGCGTGTAGAGTGGGTGTGTAGCAAGAGCGTGTTAGAGTGGGTGTGTAGCAAGAGCGTGTTAGAGTGGGTGTGTAGCAAGAGCGTGTTAGAGTGGGTGTGTAGCAAGAGCGTGTTAGAGTGGTTGTGTAGCAAGAGCGTGTTAGAGTGGGTGTGTAGCAAAAGCGTGTTAGAGTGGGTGTGTAGCAAGGGCTCCTGATGATTTGGTATTGGTTATATGAGCGTGTATTCTTGACACACATGTGTGTCCTTGATCTGCCTCCTTACATCCAGCCCCCTCTGAACTTGAGGAAGGTGCAATGTTGCTGAAAGGTAATCTGATCCCCCTCATGTCATCTATGCTGTCTACGTGACTCAAGGATTGTAGGGAAGGCTTGAAGTGTTTTGTAAACAGTGTGTGCCTGTGTGTAAGCCTGTGTGTAAGGAATGTTGGGAAGGCTAATGTCGTGTAAGCAGTAGGTGCCTAAGCAAGTTCGTGAGGAGCTATGCGGACAGAGAGAGGTCTCTAATGACACACGTCTGTTTCTAAAGTAGTAAACCAGTCCAACAAGGCGCGTTGTCTTGTATGTATAAACACCAAATACATATAGGGTGGCAATGGTTGGAATGGGAGGTTAGCATGTCAATCTGACATGTCACGGTTCTGCTGAGAGTATTCACATCCTGATTGATCTTTTAGGCCTAGGATATGATTGTCCTTGCTTACTTTTTGTTGGATGTTTGTTTGCGCACCATTGCGTACCTCTGCAGAACTGTAACGTACATATTTTTGAAGTTTTGTAGAAACAATCACTCACACAGGTACACACGTACACACACTGGCATAAAAGATCATAGCCTAGCAAATCAGCTGTGCATCATGGCCTCGGCCGCACTCATATAAATGTATGCTTATGCATACAACCGCATAATCACAGCTGTACACGTGCCCAGGCAAAACGAAAAGGATCAAATGCGACCACTGCCGATCAAAAAATTGCAGCTTGAGGCATACACAACTCGCAAATGCACCCATGCATACACTTTCATTCGTCCACGTATTCGGTCACAAAAAGAACCAGGGTTGAGGGTTACTCATCGCAGCTTGGGGCATAGCTAATATGCACATACATAGGGTTGGCCAGAACCGTATATACACACCGTATATGACCGTATGTATGGTGATGTCCAGGGATGGGTCATACAGACTTCTGAGACGTCCCATACAGTATAATACGCTATTAATACGCAATACGCGTATAATACGAGAACGTGTTTATGCTATTTTGGGGGGTACCCTGGGCTTGCACCAACCACCCTCCAACCACCACAAATTGTCCCCCCAGCCTCCAGAACATTATAATGCCTCCTGGTAAAGACCCTGAGTGGCATCTTGTTGTTGTTATGGGACAGAAGGGGCAGATACGAGATGCCAGATGTCGGATGCCAGAATTCCGAGATTTCAGCAGCGGTGCCCCCGGCATCGCGAGCACTTTATGAGGCAGAATCCCAGCGTAGGTGTAGCAGCATGCTAAGCTGACCCGGCAGGAATCCTCAGGGCGTAGTCACAGCGCTCGCTAGCAATGGGAGAAATTGCCGACGCTAGCGCTCAGAGGGAGGAGCATGCAGGAAAAGAGAGGCACCTGCACAGGACTACAGCAAGCACGTCAGCACCAGCATCTACACAGTCACTGGACACCTGCAGCATGAGGGCAGTGACCAAGGCTTGTGTGGATGCAGCTGTTGCACAATTCATCTACACTACAGGCACCACCTTCTGGGTTGTGGTAGCAATAAGCAAGTGATCATGCTACGTTCTGAGGGGCTGGGAGTTCCTCTGGGGGGCTCTAGAGGGCTTGGATGTGCCTCTGGGGGGCTCTAGAGGGCCTGGGAGTGCTTCTGGGGGGTTCTGGGGGGCTTGTGGCTGCAAAATTTGTCAAGTGCCCAAAAATGTATTATACGGAGCAATTTAAAAAATACGGTTAAATACGTGATAAATACGATACGACGTACAATACGCCTACGTCGTATGACCCATCCCTGGAGGTTACAGATAAAGCCATCAGTCAAAAAGTGTGACTGCTGGGCTGCGCATGTAAAAACTGTGAGAAGTGTGCCTTGTACTTAGATTTGCCAAGACAGGTGAGAAGCAGAAATGCTGTGGCGCACAGTGCATATGTCGTCCTCATGTTCTCCTTCATGCAACTCTTGCTTTGCAACGTTCTTACATGCAGTACGGATGCCGGCACAACACATTCACCCCTGTGTTACAGGTGCGTGAACGATGCCGCCTTGCTCTTTCCTGTTGTGTTCTTGGCAAGGCCTTTAGGGCTGAGCTCTTTCCATGCCTTTCCTGCTTGGCAGCAGAGCAGATTGCAATACACATGGCACCGGAAAGAAAGGATGAATGAAAATTGCATGCAGCTAGTGGTGGTGGCCAAAACATCAGATACCATGCTGAGTTGCAAGCATGGCGACAAAGAGAAGGCATGCACCTTTCTGTCTGATTGATGGTAGCTCTTTCTGGGCTCTGTCATGAGATTGAACTAAGGGTAGGGACGACCGAGGGAGTTTGAGCACCTATTAAACAATAACTATTTTTTGATAAAATAAGTGGCTGGCTCTGATTGTGACGATTTGCCTCACTTATTTCTTGATGCCATAATGCCATACTGTACTTTTGCCGGGTGGCCCATCATTCATCCCCATTGATGCTGGTCTCATTGATGCTGGTCCTGTTGCATAGTAGGTCTGACACTTTTCATGCTCTTCCTAGCACCACAGATGGCCCCCAACCGCGTGCCTGAATTTAAAACACAACGTTATGTACTTTGCTTGGATGCAAATGGCCTTAAAACATATGCACTTTTCAGACTGGCACACGTGTGCGCTTTGCTATGACAGATCCTAGCATTGCTGCGCCCTGCTTTGACTCACAAACACACACACACACACACACACACACACACACACACACAGATGGCCTTCCAGGGGCATATGCACCTCACAGACAAGCACATGTGCTTCAGCGTAGAAGAGAGAGGGAAGCAGCTACCCATCAAAGTCCCCCTGTCGCAAATCAGCAAAGCCACCCGACAGCTGCCAACACAGAAAGGTGTGTTGATGCCTTTCACATGCGTATCTGAGAGGGGAAATTGGGTACCATGGTCCAGAATAACCTGAAATCAGTTGGACACGGTTGGACAACAAATGGTTATAAGACGACTTGCAGCATACAACCGTACAATTAATATGGAAAACGACGCGAGCAGTAAAATCACTTCCCACAATAGTTAAGGGAAAGGAGCCGCACTTGCCTGTCCCTGCCTCTGTATCATCCCGTAACTTTCCTGTACTTTTGCTGACAATGCTAAGATTGTGAGGATTTGTACTTCTGTATCCTGGGGAGCCTGCATAATGTCTAACTGCAAAAAGGCCAGTACTATTTCTTTAAAATACATGAACACCAGGGGTCTTTTCCATAGCTGAAAGAAACTAAGGAAAAGGAGCGACATTAATACTGGCACCGTAAAGCTCCTACACCACAAAAAAGAAGAAGAAAACACCAGTGGGGATCAGGAGGGTTGCGGGCTTGACCTGAATCCGTCTCTTGATGAGAGTTGGTAATGGTTCTGGAGAGGGCACGTCCAGTATGGACAAATTTTAGCAATGCAGTGAACAGACACCGTTCTCGGAGGAGCTTCTTCCTAAGTCTTTGAGTTTCAAGACCCAGCTCTTCAAGGATCCAGGGTGTGGATGTTGTGGCTGATCAGCGATTGTTAAAACCTTTTTGTTTTACTGTTGCACAATTTTTTGGCTGCAGGAGCTGGAGATTTGCTGCAGCTAGAGCTTGACAGCAAGGATCACTCCGTGGCCTTCCGTTTTGAATCAGGTAAGACCACAGCAGAGGCTGACACGCAAACGGAGTTGTACTTTCATTCTGTGGTCGATGTGCAACGCAACGCTGCCTGGGCGGGAAGGGCTTTTCTGTGCTTGCACTAAATCGCTCCTTCCTATATCACGCTGGATATGTAAACACTACCAGAGTGATATAGCCTGTTCTTTTCTTTTTTGTGCTGCCTACTTGAGCGCTATACTTCAGTGCGTCAAATTACAGGTAGCACCCACAGAAGCGTGGCTCAAGATCGTGACCAACCTATACTTCTCACTTCTGCTTTTTGTACAGGCAGCACTCTGGACTCTGCTTTGGCATTGATAGAGCATCTAACTGAAGGCTCATAGGTAAAAATAGTATGGAGGCTTCTCTTTCTACAACCTACAGTTTAGTTCCTTACTCATGGGCCGGGTCTTTCCCATGCTATTTTGATCTGCTGGAAATGATGAATCTGATGTGGTTCATGCAGAATTTCAAGTGCCGTGTGTGCAATGTCTCGTGATCTTGCACAGTTGCGGCTCCATTTGGAAAAGACTTGCAAACCAAACTAGTTCATACGTTGACACCTTTGCCAGAAGGGCTTTAGTTGCGTTACTTGGAATCACGCTGGATGTTGGAAAGTCATGGCATGATACATAAGTCGGCCTAATTTTGATGCCATGTCACGTGTTATCTTGGCTGCTGTTGTTCCAGCTGACCTGCAAAATTGTTGCACAAAGTTTTCCCTCTTGATGAGCAAGAACACGTATTTGCTTTAGTCTTATTTTTTATTTTTTCAAGTTGTAAGCAAGGGCCCGGAGTTCTTAAGGAACGACCTCTTCAGCTCCGCATCATCATCTTTGCTCTTTGTCGTCACATACAGGAAATGTTTTGGAATGAACTAATCATATGATGATAAGGCAAGGTTGCATCGCTAAAAAGAAAAAAAAGAAAAGAAAAGACTCCGCTGGTAGTGATGTTACAGCCAGCATGATCAAGGGAGGGGTTACTTAGGTGCCCGCACCAGGCAACCCCCCACCGCGCAAGCAATTAAATAGAAAGTAGTGTGGGTCAGGGGGGTTGTGTGCCGTAGCACCCAATCCTTGACTGTTGTTGCTTGTGTTATATTGCAGTGCATTCCTTGTTTTTACGAGTGCAGATGCATGTCTGATGGAGTGTTCATTCAGTTTGTGTCAGTTTTTTAATCTTATGGTCGTCCAGATTAAGGTCTGCCAGAGGTTTGTCTGTGTAGTCTTTGTAGATAGTCCCCATAGCTCCAATGAGGATCACGTGAAGCTTGACTTCCCTATATCCTTGTCTGTTTAGGTTGGCAATAAGCATGCTGTGCTGTGCTTTTGCTTTTTGGAGTTGGGGATCGGGCCTAGTGTCTTCACAAAATTATATCTCAATCAGGTGAACCTCCCACTGGTTTGGATTAAGTTTCTTGTCTTAGCAAGCTGTTGAAAATTTGAGTTGCGGGTGGTTACGCGAGAGGAGCACACAGTGCTAGGTTAGAACAGGATGGCGTCAGGACATGTGCTGTTAGTTTTGGTAGCAGCCAAGATGGCAGTGTTTTGTTGGCAAATGTATGGTTCTCTGGCCAACCTTGCACCTCAAGCATAAGCAAACTGAGGCGTCTTTCGGTTGGGTAACGCAGGGCTCCGAGCCTTCATGTTATCTTTCAATCCACCATTTGCCTCTAGCTAGATGCCTCTATAGAATGCATCCTAGTAAGCCTCCAAGTTAAAATCCAAGATAGGATTCCACAGGCTTTGGGAAGCAGGGAGGTTTTGGTGTCAATTGGCAGTTATGAGCAATTAAACCTGCTTTCTTAGTAAGTGGCTTTCTGCTACCTGAACAAAGAGCTGTGATGGTTGGTACCTTGCCAGCAGTGGACTTTTGTTTTTATTTGTGCCTCTCTCTCTTCCTATTGTCGTCTCCAGTTTAAAAAAGTCTGTGGCTTATCACAACTGGTTTGCTCTGCCTGAGAGACCGACTTCTGATGCACGTGCACCATTTGTCTTGCCGGAGTATTTGAAGATGGCTCTGAGCAAAAGTGTCATGAGGAACGTAGCTCGGTTCAGGATTCGAGGACAAGATGAGAAGCACGATGAGAAGCACGTCATTTTTTCATGTATCGGTACCGAACATTTACGGCACCAGTTCATCCACTTATTTGATAATATTTCTGAAGGTGATATCAAAGGTTTTGTTTTTCAACACAACATTAGTGCAGCTGTCGATCTTTTTGATTGATTTATTTGTTGGGACCTATAGGTTGAGCAGCCATGCCAGGCTGGAGGCCTTTGTAATCCAAACTAAACTAAAACTAATGTCGTCTCCATGATTAAGCGATAAAGTGCCCTGTGTCACTCTTTCTACCTCCTGTGTAAGGTAGTGTCATTCGCAGTACAGGTCGTTTAAGACTCTGTGTTCATACCCTACGTTTTGAGACAGCGACAGGCGCAGGAATATGCATCTCTGTTTTCCCCAACAGGAGCTCACAATGTGTTCACTTCCTTGAGCCAGAACAATATCAAGCTATATTTTTCCATGACGTCGGAATGTTGTATTTCATTACCACTGTGGATTTCTGCGATTACTATAGGCATTACCAAATTGGTAATCTGAGCAGTAATCACGTGGTAATGCTTCTTGGGTAATCGGGCAAGTAATTGCTTGG
>Ga0307947_1002946_pt1:0-12500 | contig 13730 bp, 17 predicted proteins | sample OrgLakmetagen232_FD_201840 | JGI IMG/M metagenome (GOLD analysis project Ga0307947, IMG submission 201840) | Saline water microbial communities from Organic Lake, Antarctica - #232 | ecosystem: Environmental > Aquatic > Non-marine Saline and Alkaline > Saline | place: Antarctica: Organic...
TATATATTTCTCTCACACACACACACACACACACACACACACACACACACTCACACACACACACACACACACACACACACACACACACACACACACACATTCCAAGAAATTCCCGAAATATAATCGATTAATTATCCTGTTACAACCCCCATTCATAAATGCCCAAGTTGGGGGAAAGTTTTGATTTAAAGTTCTGGGGCCCATGGGCGGCATCTGCCCAGCCACCTCCCTGTGTAGGAAGCAGGCCATTACAGCCCATTGCAGCCCATTACAGCCCATGAGATCAGCAACAGCTTAAAGCTTGAAGAAGCAGCAAGTCTGGGGTCCACAAACAAGTTCCAGGTTCTTCTGGAAGAGCGCACACCAAAGGGGGGCAATGGAATGCAGACGCTTCTTCACAGCCTGCCCCCCCTCCTCCACCAGATCCTGCCCCCCAAACCCCCCCCATCACTCAGAAGAAGGGCTGCACGGCAGCAAAGGCGAGCAGCAGCAGCAAGAGGATGCAAACCATGCTGCAGCAAGCAGTGATGAGCCTGATAAGGAGCCAGAACCAGCACAGCCCCCCCCCCCCGGCCCCTCTCTCAGCCAAAGAGTTTTGGGGGGAAGCCACGCGCTTAGAGACGCGGGATAGGTTTGGAAAGTGGGTTGAGGTAGCAGAGTTGGTGATGGTAATGGTGTCAGGGTCAGTGGAAAATGAGCACTTGACGTGCTGCGCACGAAGGTTTAAGGGCTCGGCGTGGCACATATCCATAGGCCATTTCGGAATGGCTCAGCGCTAAGAAGCACCATGGGAATAAATAGATGAACAACTCGGTTAGAATGGACAGTTAGCCCAACTTGCAATCTGAAACAAACTCTCTTATGTTATTGCAAATGCTTCCTCACAACCTACAATTAAATTGCTCAGTGAAAACAAAAAGAGATTACAGAAGTGAGTATGTGCACGTTAATAACACTATTTACGTAACACCAAATGCTGGGAGGCCCCAGGCCTCCCGGTGGGCTGGGGCTGGAAAAGAAAAAGACATGAAAACGCAATGCCTCAAATTCCCAAATTGGGGGGTGACATGAAAAACCAAGGTTTTCCAAAATCCTTAAAAGAAACACTGGTGTATATACGCAGTGTTCTTTGCAGGGAAACCACCAAACACACGGCCATGTACGGCGTGCGTACACGCTTCTGGCCAACCCTATAGAACCATGTATACCGTGCGTCCACGATCACTTCCGATAATAAAATAACCAAAGCCCAAAGAGACAAAAATTGTAATATTACTCAGAGCCCTTTTGAACTGGAATTTAAATTGTGATGTTTTTTTGGTCTTTTCGGGGACTAAGGCAAAAGGCGCCAGTAAGCATAACTTTTGGACGGCACGTGTTAAACTGATTAAGAAATAGATATTCGGGATCCTCTCGTCGAGAGCTGTCGATTGATATATGTATGGGTCCAATCAGAAGGGAGGGGGGTCTGGGGGGGGTCCGAGCTTATTTGGACCCCCCCTTGCCCTCCCTTCAGTAATTTACTGGGCCACTCCTACAAAATTGTAAACATATCATCGGAATCCTCAGCTCAAGTCCAGTCGATTGGCACCCTTTTTGAGCAAATTGGGTTAAGGGGGGGGGCTGTGGACATGTCCAAAAGTCAGAGGCACACGCGCTTGGGTGCAGGCCGTGGGGTTATTCAAGCCAATGGAGCAGCAATTCACCCCAAATTTACAGGATTGTGCCAGCATGAGATAGTGGAATTCTGAAGGAACGGAAGCAATGTGGGACTGTGCAAGCCAGTGTGGGTGCCTGGTAGGTCACGTGTGCATGGGCGTCCGTATCTCAGGTTTTGCCCCATCACTCTGCAACACTTCAGTTTCAGGTCTTGATGAGTGTGCAGGTAGATGCTTATTTGAAAAAGGAGCAGACTGGTACCCTTTTTGTCCGGGCGGGGGCACCGGAAGGGGTGTTTAGGGGGGGGGTGGGTCAGGGGGGTCCAGCCCCAAAAGTCGTACGTCCTATCCAAAAATAATTTTCTGGCGCCTCCTGACTCAGGGGTACAAATCACACCGGTGATGTGCCCCTGACTAATTTCAATAATAACCCTAAGATCTTGTTCCAAACTGGAAACGAAAATTTTAATATGGTCTCACGAAGAGAATCGTGGACGCACGGTATACATATTACATACAGGAATCTTAGCATGGAATTCATCAAAGACACGGTGTGCGTACACGCTCGTGGCCAACCCTACGCACATGCCAACACTGACATCACACCCTGTCTTGCCATGCCATTATTTGCATGCCCAACCTGCCGCCTTCAAACGTTAACCACGCAAAAGTTAACTCCTTTGCGTTCCCAAACCGCTGCCATTGATTGTCAACCACGCAAGAGTCAATTCCTTCGCGTGCACAAAGTGCTGCCTTTGATTGTCAACCACGCAAGAGTCAATTCTTTCGTTTGCACAAATTGCTGCCATTGATTGTCAATCACGCAAGATTCAATCCCTTTGCGTGCACAAACTGCTGCCTTCGATTGTCAACCACGCAAGAGTCAATTCCTTCGCGTGCACAAACTGCTGCCCCTCAAACACGCATTGGTCAAAGCCACATCCGTGTGCCTTTTTGGCTGCTTCTCCTCCCTCTCCCCACAGATATCACACGTCAGGTGACACATTAATAAAGTTGGCCAGAACCATGTATATATGGTGTGTATACGGCATTTTTGGCAGGAAATTGACCAAATCTACGGTCATATACGGTGCATATACACGGTTCTGGCCAACCGAACACATTGTATATACTGCATTTCTGTGTCCAGAATGGACCCAAAAGCGGCCAGCTTGCACTCTGCCCTTGGGCTCTGCTCTTGGGCTCTTGGGCTCTACTCTTGGGCTCTGCTCTTGGGCTCTTCGGCTCTTGGGCTCTGCTCTTGAGCTCTGCTCTTGAGCTCTGCTCTTGAGCTCTGCTCTTGGGCTCTGCTCTTGGGCTCTTGATCTCTGCTCTTGGGCTCTTGGGCTCTGCTCTTGGGCTCTTGGGCTCTGCTCTTGGGCTCTGCTCTTGGGCTCTGCTCTTGGGCTCTTGGGCGCTGCTCTTAGGCTCAGACGAGTGGCCAGCTTGCACTTCCTGCTCACATGCACACATGCCGCCCTTACCAACAAAGCTCTGCTGCATGTGTGCCATGCACGCTTCTGCTCCTCCTCCTGCAACTCCTTGCAAGAAACACGCACACCGTGCGACATGCTTTGCCGCTTGTCTTTCTTTGTCCAGGGTCGAAGCCAAGAGGAGATAAAGCAGCTGCGGCTGGGAGGTCTAGAGGTCCAAGAGACGTTAAAGGTGTGTTACGTAAAGGAAAGGCCTGTGCTTATGTGGTCAGATGGTAGAGGGAAGAAAAACGTGAGAGGTAATTGATTGACGTTACAACGTTTTTGTATCTGATGCAAACGTTGTGACATCTCAGGGTCAGAGAAGGGTAAGAGCATTGTGCTCATGTATTCCAAGGGGAAAGAAAACTTGAGAGGTAATTGACGTGACGTTTTTGTATTTGATGCAAACGTTGTGTGGTACTAACACAGCCGACAGGCCTAGGAAGGTCCGAGAGTTGTTAGATGTGTGTCATATAAAGTGCAAGTGTGTGTGTGAGTCGTGTAAAGTGTAAGTGTGTGTCGTATCAAGTGTAAGTTTGTGTGTTGTGTAAAGAGTAAGTGTATGTCGTGTAAAGTGATAGTGTGTGTCGTATTAAGTTGAAGTGTGTGTGGTGTGTAAAGTGTAAGTGTGTGTCGTATGAAGTGTAAGTGTGTGTGTCGTGTAAATTGCAATTTTGTGCCGTACAAAGTGTAAGTGTGTGTGTGTCGTTTTTAAGTGTAAGTGTGTGTGTCGTATAAAGTGTAAGTATGTGTCGTATAAAGTGTGAGGACAGGAAGGCCTGCCCCTCACGTGATTAAAAGGAAGAGACAACTTCAGAGGCAGCTTCGTGATGCGTTACATTTTCAGGACCCGTCGTTTTAGAGGTTGATAGATCTAGATGTCCAAGAGACGCTGAAGGCTTGTGGGGACATGGGGCAGTTTTTTGTATTTTGTAGGAGGGGGAAAAATGGTCCAGGGGGGGTTGCGATCCCCCCCAAAGCAGCAGGCCACATGAAGCTTGAGTGCAGGAGGGACCCTGTTGGCACCTTGTCGGTCTCTAGCTTTGGCACTTTGAGTGGCATAAATTTGGCACCTTTTGGGTTTGACTTGGCAACTTCAGCAGCTCGTAATTGGCAGGATATCTCGAAAACACACAGACCTGGGTCCTGGCCCCACATTTGTTTTGGTGATAGTAAGAGCTTGTAGCACAACACCTACAGCTGTTAGCTTAAACCATGCAGCTGTCGCCTTTCGGTACTGCATGGTTTAAGCACCCTTTTATTTAGCAGAAGATGGCTTTGCCAACCCTGCGTACATTTCCAGACGATGGTAACAAAATTCATTACAAAAATCCATAACGAAATTCATTTCAAAATGTATAACAAAATTAATAACAAAATTCAAATCAAAAATTAGGTGCCATGCATTATTGCGGGGGCTCACCTTACGATGCATGCAGCTGTTGGCATTTGCATGCATTATTGTGGGGGCATGCATTATTGCGGGGGCTCACCACACGATGCATGCAGCTGTTGGCATGCGTTATTGCGGTGGTGTAAGAACTCTTGCACGATGTGCAGAAGATGGGAGCTTTGCTTGCAATTAGGAAATCCAAGGAGCCTGGCTGGAAGCATCTGTGGGAGGTTTTCCTGTACATATACATATACATATACAATTTATTATATATATTGTGTGACTCCTCTGTTGCTGTACCCACCCTCCTGCTGTATATGCCTGAGATCGTGATCACTGAGCACACAATTATCTAGAGCCCATGTTTCCTTTCCCCCAAACATGCACACACAGATATATACACACACTCAACCCTTGCTGTAGGTGCCAGATATCGCGTTCACTGCAGACACAACAGCCCATGTTTCCTTACCCCAAACAACACACACAAACACACAGATATATGCATACACACACGCTCAAACCTTGCTGTAGGTGCCAGAAATCGCGTTCACTGCAGACACAACTGCTGCAATATGCATACACACACGCTCAATCCTTGCTGTAGGTGCCAGAGATTGCGTTCACTGCAGACACAACTGCTGCATTCTTGGAAACCAACAGCCCGGTCTTGGAGGATGCCTTGAAAGCACGTCTCCTCATCATGGAGATGACGTTTGTGGATGATTCTGTCACTGTGGATGAGGTGGGATGGGGTGGGATGGGATTTGGTGGGGTGGGGTGGGGTGGGGTGGGGTACAGTGCAATGGAGGCAGAAGGTGCAATGTAGATGAGGTGGGTTGGACCTCCCAACCTCCCCACCTCCCCCCGTGGGGTTAGACCTCCCCACCTCCCCACCTCCCCCGAGGGGTGGGGTGCGGTGCAGTTTGGTGCGGAGACAGGAGGCGTTGTTGTGTGGTGTGGTACAGTGCAATGGAGGCAGAGGGTACAATTTGGACGAGGGTGTGGATTGGTGTGATATAGACTATATCATATAGTGCAGCTCAAGGTAGGGTGCAATGTGGTGGAGTGGGACGAGGGTGTGGTTGTTGTGGCATAATGCAATGGAGGCAGAGGGTGCAATGTGGTGGAGTGGGATGGGGTGGGGTGGAGTGGGACAAGGGTGTAGTTTGGTGTGTGGTATAGTGCGATGTGGAGGCTGAGATAGAGTGTGGATAAAGGATGGTTGAAAGGGTATTGTCCTGATTTATACATTCACATGTTTCTTTGGTGTTTTGTATCTTGCCAGAAAGTTTTTAATTGATCCCTCATATGAAGGGTTGGCCAGAACCGTACAGGTTTATACGCCGGATATAGCAGATATTCTCTGTGGTGAAGACCGTATATACGGCGTATATATATATATATATATACGGTTTTGGCCAACCCTACTCGTACAGCATCATAAGTGTTAGGGCTATAAGGCTAAAATTGTTGAGTTATAACGCATACAAGCAACACTCATGCAGCAATATAAACGTTAGGCCCACACCTGTAATCACCCTGGCCGTTCCTTACCCCTTCATTATTACAATCTTGAGCTTGATGGCCTCTATATCACGCGTCCTTTGTCAGAGTGCTTGGAAAAAAAGCGTGCATAACATACACACAAGTATGCAGGCTCATGCACTTTGCACACACACACACACACACGCATGCACATTCACACACACACACACACACACACATGCACATCACACACACACTCACACTCACACACACGTACGTCTGCTCCCCCGCAGGCTCGAAAAAAGGGCCACTTGCGCATAGCGGACTTTATAGTGCATGCACATTTGCACACACACACACACACACACACGCACTCTCACACACACGTACGTCTGCTCCCCTGCAGGCTCGAGAAAAGGGCCACTTGCACATAGCGGACTTCATAATGCACGCGCACAGGTTCCAGGTAAGGGAACAGGGCGTGCTTTTTAGTCTGTGATTTTGTGTTGAGGAACGATATGGTTTAGTAGTAAGTGGTATAGTAAGGAGTTAGGAGGTATCTGCAGTCGAGATAAAATAAGAACTACGCAGGCAGCGAAAACCAGGTCGTCCCCATGCAAAACCTGAATTCGAGGGTGTGAAATGGAGTTGATGAAGCTCCAGCCAAAACTGCATGCATGTAATGCTACACAAAATTGTACCAAAATTCAGCCTGGCCGTCGATTGGCCCCATTTCCATTTTATACTAACCTGTATTTAACCCGCACTCTGAGCAAAAGACGGGCTGAAACTCGCAGCAGGTATGGAACGACAGATTTTTTTTGGTCTTTTTCCCCTGTGTCCCTTTCGTGAGTGCCTCCCACTCGCCGGCATTCCCGGGAACCGGGAACCCATGCCCCAAATTCGACACTGCAGCATTGTTACATGACAATTGTAACCTGATATCCTGAAGCAAAGGTTGATCAGTGCAAGTTCAAAATTGCACCTTCCCTGCCGAATTGGGCACTGAGCCCTACACAGCCCCCCAAAATACCGAATTTCCAGCAAATATCAATGGTTTGGATATAAAATCAAGTATCTTGCATTCAAATGAGGTATAAGGGGCTTTAAATTGCGCGAGTAGCTAATTGGCACTGTCTGGGGGGGGGTGACTATATGGGGTGGGGACGACCACCACTCCCCACGTTAATTAAGGAAAAGGAGCCACTTTGGTACGGGTACCGTGAAATCCCTCCACCACAAAGATAGGCGAGTCATATGTGTATTTGTGGCGTGTACTGGGGATGTATTAGGGATCTTGCATGGGCGTTTCAAATCGCCTGACGTTACAAATTGAATAATACCCAGTCTGCACAACTTTCCATGTCTTGCGCAAAACCTTATCCTTCTCATCCACCTTTGCCTTACTTAAAACCACTTCTTTGGAACTGCCTCGTTGTGTTAGCACTAACAATGGAGCTGTTTTTGTATGGCTGCCACCTCACTCCCTCTTCACCTTTGCACCAACTTCTCTGCAGAACGAAGCCATCCTTCTCATCCACTTTTCAGCACGGTACAAGCGGAGCGAGATCATCAATGCACTGAACACAAACCTTCCTCCCTCTCTTCGTGCAAAGTGTGTACCTTTTCTTAACGGATACTCTGATTAGTTATTTGACTTGTTCAAGGTAGCTTGCTAGAATGCTTGGATGTGTAACCGTTAACCCTTTAGACAGCGTGATCGGTATGATTCAATATGATGAAGGAAGCTGTACTGCAGCAATAATCACTGCTTAACTAATCTTGAGAGCCTCGCCTGACCATGGACCGCAAGGCGTTCAGGGCAGCTATTTGTAGTTTACATAGAGATGACACGCGTCCAGAAGTATATGATATCCGAGTCGAGTGACTAGGCGTCTCCTCGCTCAATAACATGATTTTGAAGGATATAGCTATATCTTTTAGATTCAAATCTGTTTTCTCACTGACAGTTTATTTCTACTTAAGCCTGTATGGCTAAAATCAACGTAATCCTTCATTTCCAGCTAAGATCAGAAAGGTTGTATTTTTCTTAGGAGTCTGGTAAGTAAGAGTCAAGTAACGCCATGGGGTGAACAATCCCGGCTCGGATTAGGAATGAACATTGTTATGGGTTGAGCCATACAGCATTCCACCGTGCCAGACAAAGGAGAGAACAAACACAAAGAAGGAGTCTCAGGCCCGAAGGCAGCAAAAAGCGTTGAGGAACCGGTGTACACACTGCTGCTGTCGGACAGTCAAAACAAGAACAATCTGCAGTGAAGACGACCCCTGAAGAACTTCAAGGAGTCACGCGGCTAAAACCTGCAGCACTCCACACACGTCAAGACCTCCACAAAGAGAGAGGCATTTGCCCAGCCCTGGGTCGGTTCTGCCTTGAAAGACATGCCAAGAGCTGTGATGGTAATGGATTTGATACGGTCCTGCCACTAAAACGACGCCATTGCCACACAAAAGCTGTGATCGAAATATACGTCACTTCCTCTCCAGCTGCGACTGCCGTGCAAGGACGACAGCGTCAAACTTGATGAGCAGAGTGGTCTTGGGCCGCTCACGGTGCTCCACGATGTGAGCAGAAACCCTACAATCATGCAGACAAGGGTAGTGGTCTGAGTTTGCACGTGTGTGTGCGCGTGTATGTGTGTGTGCACGTGTGTGTGTTTGTAGGTGCACAGACTATTACTTTTGCTGTGGGTGTATGTGTGTGTATGTGCATGCCTGTGGGTGTATGCGTAGGGTGTGCTTGCGTGCGTGCATACGTACAGCGTTACAGGTAGGGTGGTTTTATGATGTGTCTATGAACACGTGCACATACTTTTTTCCACACTACTATGCAAGGAGGCCAAGTACTAGCGCTGACCACACGTAAGCACATTTAATTTAAACATGCTTATACTTCTTCACAACTCTTTGAAACTGTACACACACATTTGCATACACACAAACAAATGTACGCAAATATCTTCAAGGCTCTTTGACACTGTACATACACAATTATACACACACAAATGAGCGCATACATCTTCACGACTCTTTGCACAGCACACACACGATTATACACACACAAATGTACGCGCACTGTGCAAGAAGTCCTAGCTAGCTTCTCATAACTAGACACTGTCCAAGGACACACACGTGTATGCATCCATACAAACACACACACACACACACACACACACACACACACACACACACACACACACACACACACACACACACACACCGAGCAGGGAAGCCCGCTGTGCCCAGCATGCCTCTGACCATGCCGGCAGCTAAGGATCCGGCACTGAACCCCCCATAGCTCTTGGGTACGCTGATGAACCGGCTCAGCAACAAGTCGTGATCTGACAGCATGTACTCGTCATCGGCCTGCACAGCAAGTCACACGATTGCCGCTGGTCTTCAGCAGTGTGTCCCACGAGTTTGCCCTGTTAAAATAGTGCTTATTTCACAGCGTGTACTCATCATTATTTGCCCATACAGCATGCCACATGATATCGCTGGCCTTCAGCATCATTCCACATTCTAGACAATTTGGCGTAGCCTGGATCTCACAGCATGCACGCATCATTGGCCCACTCAACAATTCACACGTAAGTTCCAGCATTTTTTGGCCCACACAACTAATCACACTTTAATTCCACAACATATCACACGTTAATTATCCCAGCAATTTTTGGCCCACACAACATATCACACTTTAATTCCACACAGCATATCACACGTTATTATCCCAGCATTTTTTGGCCTACACAACAAATCACACTTTCATTCCACACAACATATCACACGTTAATTATCCCAGCAACTTTTGGCCCACACAACATATCACACGTCAATTCCAGCAATTTTCTCACACTTTTGCCCTGTTGTTGCAGTTTGTATCTCACAGCATGAATTCCAGTGACCAGCAAGTGCACGAAAACGCGATGCCAGATGGCGAGGCAAGTAAAAGAGTGCTGTGCTGCATTCTACCACCTGCCAGCAGAGTCCGAATCTAAGAGCACTAGGTTTCAGTAGTGTGCTAGACATAATCCAATGAAGCACGATTACGGTTTGAGTACTCTGGAACGCAAGTCTTTCTGTCAACTCCGGAGACAGGTGCAGAAAGTGAAAGTAAAAGGGGCGGCGTGAAAGTTAAGGGGCAGCGTGAAAGTCAAGGGGCAGCGTGAAAGTAAAAGGTGCAGAAACTGAAAGTAAAAGGTGCAGAAAGTGAAAGTAAAAGGTGCAGAAACTGAAAGTAAAAGGGGCAGAAAGTGAAAGTAAAAGGGGCAGTGTGAAAGTAGAGGTGCAGAAAGTGAAAGTACAAGGTGCAGAAAGTGAAAGTAAAAGGTGCAGAAAGTGAAAGTAAAAGGTGCAGCGTGAAAGTAAAGGGGCAGAAAGTGAAAGTAAGAGGTGCAGAAAGTGAAAGTAAAAGGTGCAGAAAGTGAAAGTAAAAGGTGCAGAAACTGAAAGTAAAAGGGGCAGAAACTGAAAGTAAAAGGGGCAGAAATTGAAAGTAAAAGGGGCAGAAAGTGAAAGTAAAAGGGGCAGAAAGTGAAAGTAAAAGGTGCAGAAAGTGAAAGTAAAAGGGGCAGAAAGTGAAAGTAAAAGGTGCAGAAAGTGAAAGTAAAAGGGGCAGAAAATGAAAGTAAAAGGGGCAGGAAGTAAAAGTTAAAGGGGCAGAAAGTGAAAGTAAAAGGTGCAGAAAGTGAAAGTAAAAGGTGCAGAAACTGAAAATAAAAGGGGCAGAAAGTGAAAGTAAAAGGGGCAGAAAGTAAAAGGGGCAGCGTAATCAAGGTTGCATTACTGCATTACGTCTCCACAAGCAACACAGGCCAACACTTGGATTTCAAGCATAACTATGTACACTCCCCTTTTCCGCTGCATGCAGAAATGTGCTGTAACGTGCACACTCGCAAACACACACAGACCTTGTCTCACAAATGTTGAAGAAATAATAAACTAATTTCCTAAATTCCTTGAACAATGCAGGGCGCGATACAGCACCTGCATACTTTCCTTTGAGTTCACCTAGATATTCCAGTGCCGCTCCAGGTTGCCTGCTGCTCATTCCTCATCCCTACACCAAAAAGTTTTTATTGTTTTTTTCTTACCACACTCATCCCTACACCAAAAAGTCTCCATTGTTTTTTTCTTACCACACTCATCCCTACACCAAAAAGTTTCCATTGTTTTTTTCTTACCACACTCATCCCTACACCAAAAAGTTTCCATTAATTTTTTTCTTACCACAGCTGCATGCTCCAAACTGTCAGCTGCCTTGCCAAAAATCCACGGCCATGCAGTGCTGTGGATCCACTTGAGGATGTCTAGGATCTGTGTGTGTGTGTGTGTGTGTGCACGTGTATGTGTATGTGTGTATGTGTGTATGTAAACGTATGTGTGTGCATACGCGTCTGTGTCTGTGTGTGCTTGTGCATGCGTGTTTTTGTCTACTTCCATGTGTGTCTGTGTTTGTTTGCTTGTGCACCTTTGCTTGAGCATGTGTGTGTGGTGTTTGCATGCGTGCTTACGCACCATTGTGTGAGCATGTGTGTCTAGGCATGCGTGCTTCGTGCACATTTGCTTGAGCATGTGTGTGTGTGTGCATGCGTGCTTCGTGCACCTTTGCTTGAGCATGTGTGTGTGTGTGCATGCGTGCTTCGTGCACCTTTGCTTGAGCATGTGTGGGTATATGTGTGTGTATGTGTGTGTGTGTGCATGCGTGCTTCGTGCACCTTTGCTTGAGCATGTGCGTGTGTATGTGTGTGTGTGTGTGTACATGTGTGTGTGTGTACATGTGTGTGTGTGTGTGCATGCGTGCTTAGCACCATTGTGTGAGCATGTGTGCATTTGTTGATGCCCTTTACATGCTCGGATCAAATTTTAAAGCCCACGGGTGACATTGATGAACAAATTACCATGCATGCATTCTGTGCCTGTAGTTTGCAATAATTCGCCCTCTCCATACACCACCAGATACGATGCCTGTACCTTTTTTGATCCCACACTAACTTCCAGATTGTTTTTTATCCCACGTCAACACAAAGTGTTTCCTTCTCAGAGTTTGAATCTCTGCCCAGTCACACATCACACAGCAAGTTTTCTATTATAAGTAATGATAAAGATTTGCAGGTAATGCAAAGAGATCTCGATCAACCACTTGCATTGATCATTGATCCCTACTCGTCACTGCTTCCCCCACAGTGGCAAAAGCCTCATGACAACAAGGAAGAGGTCTGGAGGTCATTGAGCTCGTACTTTTGCGCGCACACCTCTGGCTTTCGTTTCAGTGCCTTTTCTCCGTATGAGATCCTTTCAATCAGACGACTGCCCACTTCAAAGCCCACTCCATCCAACCTGGGAGCGGAGGCAATAAGTAGTGTTTGCAAGTGAGGCATACACGCAAGACGTACAAAAAGGGTGAAACGTGACAAGGTGCTGGTTTGAAAGACAGTCAGTCGATCACAGTCTTCAAAGGCCACT
>Ga0307947_1002947_pt1:0-7500 | contig 13725 bp, 15 predicted proteins | sample OrgLakmetagen232_FD_201840 | JGI IMG/M metagenome (GOLD analysis project Ga0307947, IMG submission 201840) | Saline water microbial communities from Organic Lake, Antarctica - #232 | ecosystem: Environmental > Aquatic > Non-marine Saline and Alkaline > Saline | place: Antarctica: Organic...
CCCTGATCTCAGGCCCATCCTGGAGCAAACTTCCTGCAGTAGATAGACGAGAGGAGGGAACATGACCACAGACGCAGACAGTGTAGTCGCTACCATCATTAGATGGGTACACGTGTGTGGCATGCAAGGATCAATGTCGTAACATTGAGCAAAATGTAACACAGGCACATGTGATCCTTTTATTGATGTGACCCTATTATTGGATACATCAAAGCATCATGTGAAAATACCAAACCACAAGTGTATGGAAGATGGACACGGTGCAAACAGCAATAATTCTGCGCTCCAAAGCTTCAACGGCGTAAAAGGAGGAAGATGAACAGGACTGTGTTGGTGTTGTTTGTGCAGCTCCTGTGCTCTTTTTGTGCAGCTCCTGTGCTCATTTTGTGCAGCTCCTGTGCTCATTCTGTGCAGCTCCTATGCTCATTTTGTGCAGCTCCTGTGCTCAATTTGTGCAGCTCCTGTGCTCATTTTGTGCAGCTCCTGTGCTCATTTTGTGCAGCTCCTGTGCTCACTTTGTGCAGCTGCTGTGCTCATTTTGCTCCACATACCGCACGACGTGGCGCAATCTATGTGGTGCGTCATACCAAGATCCATCCCTTTACCCGTGCCTCCCACATGTACTAGGTCGTTGACAGCCTTTCACGCTGTAACAACCCAAAGGGAGTTCCCAACATATGCTCTAAAAGGCGCAAGGGGGGGCTTGACGAACACAAGTCAAGTTGCACTGTCGCAGGCTGCCTCGTCAGAATGGAAGACATGGCGGTTACATCTTGACACAACCTCAACGCACGCAACTTTTGCGCCTCCATATCTACCTGTAGCCTGCTGTACTGTGGCAGGGCTGTAAGAATAGACGTCTAAGTCTGAAATACCGGTCTGGACATTTGGAGAGTATATGTATCGTTCCAAGGACTGCAAATTAAAGGGTCACCACTGCAGTTGACTAGGCCAAAAGCCTTGCACACTCCAGTACCTCGACCGGCAGTGTTGTGTTGAACCTGGTCATCGAAAAGGTTGCTGCTCCTTGAGCTCAAACTCAGGCCTTGCCGCATTGATTGATGGTATGCTCAGCTGGGTACCTGTACCTGGCCTATCTCCCGGAATTCCAGCGATATATCTCCCCCAGTGGGTCTAACGCGCATTGGATGATATGGCACGGCACAGTGCGCTGTGACTAATTCTGTGTTCCGTGTCTATTGAGTGAGTGGTTTTCTTATCGACGCGCCCTCCGGTGTTTTGTCGTTGTGAGCGAGCGTCAAATCAGACTTTGCCTGCTTTGGCTGGTCCAAAGCAAGTGCGTCTACCACGTCAGGTGTGTGAGGTTTGCTTCTGTCCTAAACAACCTTGCCCACGAACAGGTATGTACATCACCACACTTCAGCTCTTCTACACCTCTTTATGTCGCTAGCACGTATACATCTGAGCCACAAACTCAAGCCCACCTCGGCAATCATCTCGGTAAGCATCCTGCATGTGACCAGTGTCTCTTTCAGCTTGGTGCGCAGTAACAGGTCGTCCATCCACTTGTTGGAGGATGAGCTGGAGCACTGCAGCATGCTCAGCGCGGCCTGTTAGGATGTGTGTGTATGTGTGTGTATGTGAGTGTGCATGCGTGCATGCGTGTGTGTGTGTGTGTGTGTGTGCATGTGTGCGTGTGTGTGTGCGTGTGTGTGTGTGTGTGTTGTGTGTGTGCATGCGTGCGTGCATGTCTGTGTGCGCATGTGCGTTCTTGCAAATGTAAGTATGGAAATTAACATGAGAGCAGTTGCTTGTATGAGTAAGTCAAGTGTGCTTGAGCACAGAAGTAAACTTAGTGTAGCGTGCTTTGTGTAATCTGCAGTTCAAGTTGTTGCTTGCCAATACCGCTGGCACAGCGGACCTTGAAGGTACACCACAGCAGAGCATCTGCACTCATGGGTATGACGTCTAAGATCACGTCATTGCTGCTGATTGATAAATGGGCAAAGTCAAAAGGCCTTGCAAGATCAGAGATAATTTAAAGGGCTCTTGGCATCATATATAGTGATGTAACCTTACCTTACCTTGGCATCCCTTCCCCTAATACCAACTCGCACATATGGAACCGATCTCAGGCGAGGCCTGCAACCCTGGTGATCCCTATTAACTTTCCCTTTGGCGATGCCCCCCTCGTGGGGGCATGAGCCCCTAGCGTTGTCTCCTCCTAACCAAACTTACGCAGGCCTCCCCAGGCCCACCCAGGCCACCCCACGGGCTGAAAATTGACATAGTCTCCTTTCCCAAAACTTCAAGAAAAGATTGCAAGCCCTGGGGTGCGGTGTGTAAAGTTTAGAGAGGTTTTGTTTTGGGGTTGTCCAGCCCTCCTCCCCAGGCCCATCCACAGTACCTCCCGGGCTGAGACTCAACATAGGCTCCTAGAAAGTCTTTCTACCGTGTTGTATTAATTCTGGGAACCTGCTGTGCCGTGTGCAAAGCTTCCGAGCAACATTTTATGTTTGGAAGCTCCAGGAAGCTGCCCAGGATTCCTCAGCCAGGCCCCCGGATCACTTCCTGATGGTGCAGTATCCATCAGCACACTTCACTGGCTGCAGATGCTGTGTCAGGGGCCCTTAGTTGTGCTCTCGCTGCCAAGTTCACAGTTGACCATGCAAGCAAAATCGAATAATACTAATTTCGATGGGCTACACAGTTTTAGTTTATTCAGATGTTCAAGACGCGCAGAAGTTTGCTTGGACAGAACCCTCCAGGAATGCATTCCGTGTTGGCTTGGGATGCTTGGGGGCGTGCGACTTAAGGCATGGAGCGCGCGGTGCAGATGCTTGCTGCGCAATGTGTGTTAAATGGGTGTCAGACATGGCCAGTCCGGGCACATTGCTCGCACCTGCCCTCAGCGGACAGGGAACAGCAGCAGCAGCAGCACATCCTGACGCCTGCTTCAGCAAAGGCTGATCCAGCACAGCGTCATTCACACCACTGCAGCGTCCGTGGGGCAGCAAAGCACACACACACACACAAGCGTGCACGCACACAACCGCACACACATGTGCGCACACACACACGCGCACACGCACACATACAAACACAATCACGCGCGCAAATACACACAGACACACACGCACACATACACATGCACACGCACAAACACATACACATACACACACGCACATGCATGCATGCACACACACACACAAACACACAGGCACACGCGCACACACATATGCATATGCACGCGTTGCACGCGTGATGGAGAACGTTAACGCTTGTCCTTATTCAACGTAGTAGCGGTTTTTCACTGCCTGCGTAGGTTTCCTTTTCCTTTTTCTTCATCAGGGATACTCACATCGGCAAGCTTGGTGACCAGGATATGGACGTGGTCACCTGCAAAACAAGGAGGACACGAATGAAGCTGCTTGTGCCTTTGAGAAAGGGCTTCTAGTAGCATCACAACAAGTTGCAAACTTAGAACAATCGCATGTGTGGCTTACACACCATTGGCAGGGCAGAGGGAAGCATGGATTCATAAGGGAACTACTCACATACTGGTGAGGGAATGCCAGTGCCAGGGTTGGCCATAGCCACGTGCAATGCTCGAAGATCTGCCAGCGTCCTGTCAAAGAAAACCTGCAGGATTGGTGTTTTGACGTCTAGTCTGCCTCTACTCCACATCTGAGCTACTTTTTGCTAAACAGTTTATTTCATTGTGAATACTCGTACATTTTACAAGCCCTATTGAGATTACGGCGCTTTCAATACTGTGTGTGTGTGTGAGTGTAAGTGTGTGAGTGATAGTGTGTGTGAGTGTTTGTGTGTGTGTTTGTGTGTGTGTGTGTGTGTGTGTGTGTGTGTGTGTGTGTGTGTGTGTGTGTGTGTGTGTGTGTGTGTGTGTGTGTGTGTGAGCGTGCGTGCATGCGCGCATGTCCAGGCTTTTTGGCTACCTTAAATTGTAAGCAACGCTTTCCCTAACCTGCATGCTTGCATTGTCCCAGGGTGCGTCACGGGGAAGGAAGGGGCTGAGCAGCGCAAAGTCTATTGACGTTTGTTCTCTCCCATGTCCTCCCCTGCCACCGCCTCCCCTGCCTCCGCCTCCCCTGCCTCCGCCTCCCCTTTGTCTACAAGGCGAAGCCATACAAAGGAGCTGCAAGAATACAAAGGGATCAGAAAAGTGAAATTTATGCAGAGCATTGAGAGTTCTATACAGGAAAGGACACGTACGTCACCTCCCGTTGCTGGGTTTCAGAGCACGCAGAGACTTTCAGAGCACGCAGAGACTTATAAGACTTTACAGGCAGATGACAGCGTGCTGCTGTTGCTGCTTTGCACCAATCACAGCTATGCAATACATTCACTTAGCTAAGCTGGAATGGAAGGCACCAGCATGCAAGCAATGAGGTGAGGAAGGACGACCTGCGCACCTGTGTGAATATAAGCGGGCAAAAAAGCAAATACTTTTGATTCTAATGGCTCCCGCAATTTTCGCTAGGAGGTGTTGAAACCACTTCGAGAGTAGAATCAATATATAATTTATACCATATTATAGCAGTAGGCGAGAGGGATAGGGTCGCCAGGCTAAAGTTATAAGGGAAAGGAAATCAGTGAAAATGACTGCTAGCCTGCTCTTTAGAAACAACAAGTTTATGTAGAAAAATTGGTGTTTGTTGCTGATTAGATAAAGCGCACGACCAACATCTTCCGCATGTCCAGCGTCTACGAACAAGGAGCCTTTGAGGCATCTGTTGGACAACAAAGTCACACTTCATGTCATACTCCTTGGAGTCGGGGGCAAAATCTATAACCAGTACACCATAATTATTCTACTAAACCTGGGCATCCCTCTGCACAAGTGCACCAACTAGCTACTGCCACTACACTGCCATGCAATAAAAAGCTTTAACAAGATCACAAAAACAAGATGCAACGTACATTTCAACAACGGCAACAGTGGTAATAGGGGATTTGATGGGGTTACTGGTAGAGCGGCTGGCTTCAGGAGGGCTAGGCGCAGGCCGGATTGCACGGCTGACAACCCACCAGATCCTCATAAGTCTCTGTTGTTCCTCTTTTCTGATCCTCGGTGGGGCTCTGGCTAGTGTGAGCCTTTGCTTAATGCCCGCTGGTGTTTCCCGGTGTAGACTGTTTTGAACAATTGTTTGTTTTGAACATTTGAAATGAATTACGGTGCGTTTACATTAGGGTTATGTTTGTGATAAATTCAGAATTAATCCCACGAATTAAACGCGTTTGAATTAATCACCCCTAATTTAACCACCCCTAAATTAGTCACCTTGCGTTTACAATGGACGCAATAACGCAATTATGACCAAGCAGAATGCAGTGAAGCAGGTTGTAGCTGGGAAGAAAGGGCTGGAACTCTAGAATGCTTGCAGTGCGCTTGCATGCACTGGAGAGAGCTGGAAACATCCTTCCAGCCTTTGCCTGAGCCTTTATGGCGACTTGCAGGTATAATGTCCCAGTTGTGTCCCCGGGAAAAAAAAAAAAGTGAAAAAAAAACTAAACAAAACAAATGCAAATGCGATTGCTATAATCAGCAATGCTTACAATGGGCGCAGGGCTCAACCCCAACAATCGCTGAAGGGCAATAGCTACAAGACAGTGGATGCTACAAGATAGTGGATGTCCGCTGTGCAGGCAAGAAGGTGTGCGTCCTGGTCGCCCCTGCCATGGATGTGCGTGCAAGCATGGCAAGGGATGTGCAATGCAAGCATGTGTCAAACCTGCATGTCATCCTGCACAATAGACACCAGCAGCTGTGCAGCCACCGCATCATGCTTTCTGTGGGAGCGGAAAAAGCCCTTCCTGGGGCACGCGGACTGCACGATGCACGATCCGCTGGACAGTCTTCCTGCAAGGACGTCCGCTGAACCATCTAGCAATGGCTGAGCACTTCACGCCACTCACAAAGTAGAGATGCACAACCTGTTCTCTCAAGTGCTTGTCATAGGGACGGTGACGGGGAGGCTGTGCTTGCATTGCCCCTTCCCTTCTATATTTATATCATAAAATACGTTTTGGTTGTTTTGTTTCGTTTTGTTTTTTTTCACCTTTTTGTTTTTCCCGGGGACACATATACCTGCAAGTCACCATAATTGACCGTTTGGCTGCCACCCAGGAATTATCACAAACATAAACCACCATATTGTTAATGCAACGTTAGGTACACTGGGTTTAAGTTGAAGAAGCGAAATTTCCGTTTTCGATCAGCTAGTAGGTGTTGCAACCTATTGAGATTAAGTCTTAAACCAAAGCGTAGTAAATAGGCGAGAGGGATCAATTCTAGGCTAAACGTCAATCCATCGCCCTATTAAATTTATTACAGATTGAAAATGATGAAGGGCCTCGAGCTGCGTGCTGCCACTGGGGCGCAGGTACAACTCGGCACTAGTGCAGACCGAGGATCGTCTTCACTTAAGGATGGAAACGACTCTTTCTGCCTGAATGCGTGCAGGGAAAGTTGGGGTCGTTTGCCCCCGTTAAGCGGGTGGCACCCGTAAAGTGAGTATGTGGCTCTGGCCTTGCAAGCACCACCCGCTCACCACCGACGGCTTCTCCACCATCCCCCAACTCAAAAATCCCCGCTGTACTCTGCATCCGGCGTGCAGGGTACCAGCAGTGAGCAGGCAGCCCCTCCGCACGCCAGCAGCCCTGGTCCGGAGGCACCTCAGCCTTCGTGTTCAAGCAGCAGAGCCAGCAGCAGCTGGGCAGGCCACAGAGAGACTTCCTTTGTCAGCCCTGAAGCCTGGGCAGGAGATGGAGGGCCGTGTGGTGCGTGAGAAGCAGTGCAGGAGCCATCAGCAGATACAGGACGTGTTGTCCAACCACCTAACTCCCTTTTCTCCCCTCCCGCGAAACCCACAGGTCAAGGTGGAGCAGTTTGGAGCCTTTGTGAACATCGGCGCTGTCAAGGATGGCCTCGTGCACATCTCTCAACTCTCGGTAAGTTTGGGCAGCTCTGCCAGAAAGAAGGGGTAAGCATTGCATCGTCGTCAGCAAACACACACATGGGCGAGAACAAACACACGCAGGGTGGCTTCGTCAAGAACGCAAACGACATCGTGCAGCCCAACCAAACCGTCAACGTCCGCGTCATGAGTGTGGACGCCAGCACTGGTCGCATTGCCCTCAGCATGAAGGGCCTGTCAGGTTGGTACACAACACAACACACAACACACACACACACAAACACACACACACACACACACACACACACACACACACACACACACACACACACACACATACGAAACACACAGACAAAACACACAAAACACACAAAACAACACACAAGCACACACACACAACACACACACACTTACACACACACACACACACACACACATTAGGGTTGTACTACCTGCCTAACATGAACACACACTTGCACGCACCCACCCAATTGGCAAACACACAAACATGCACAAGACACTTGTTATAAGCACATGCTCACCCACAAATACGCATGCATGTAATTTGCTCGCACTTCACAAGTATTCTCACTGGCATTAT
>Ga0307947_1002947_pt1:10000-13725 | contig 13725 bp, 15 predicted proteins | sample OrgLakmetagen232_FD_201840 | JGI IMG/M metagenome (GOLD analysis project Ga0307947, IMG submission 201840) | Saline water microbial communities from Organic Lake, Antarctica - #232 | ecosystem: Environmental > Aquatic > Non-marine Saline and Alkaline > Saline | place: Antarctica...
TGTGTGTGTGTGCTTGTGTGTGCTTTGCGCAGGTGACTCTGTGCAGGCCAACATCCTGGAATACACAGAGGACGGTAAGATTGCCTTCAGAACATAGAAACCCCTCCACATCCAAACTCAGGAACCCCTCCTCATCTTTACTCAGGCGCATGTGCTTGTGTGTGCTTTGCGCAGGTGACTCTGTGCAGGCCAACATCCTGGAGTACACAGAGGACGGCAAGATTGCGCTGACCCAGTGGTCAGACTGGGAGGTGGAGCAGAGCGCTGCCAACCTGGAGGACGAGGAGGAGACGGACCTGACCATTGAAGTGAGTCGCGTGTTTGCTGTGACGTGTGTGACAAGTGCAGTGCAGAGATGGTGACTTGGGCGGGTGGTGCCCACACTGGATCTGACCATTGAAGTGAGTCGCATGTCTGCTGTGACGTGTGTGACAAGTGCAGTGCAGAGATGGTGACTTGGGCGGGTGGTGCCCACACTGGATCTGACCATTGAAGTGAGTCGCGTGTCTGCTGTGACGTGTGTGACAAGTGCAGTGCAGAGATGGTGACTTGGGCGGGTGGTGCCCACACTGGATCTGACCATTGAAGTGAGTCGCGTGTGTGCTGTGACGTGTGCGACAAGTGCAGTGCAGAGATGGTGACTTGGACGGGTGGTGCCCACACTGTCGGGTCCAGAGCAGGGTAGTGCCCACACTGTTGGGTCCAGAGCAGGGTGATGCCCACACTGTTGGGTCCAGAGCAGGGTGATGCCCACACTGTTGGGTCCAGAGCAGGGTGATGCCCACACTGTTGGGTTTAGAGCAGGGTGATGCCCACACTGTTGGGTCCAGAGCAGGGTGATGCCCACACTGTTGGGTCCAGAGCAGGGTGACCTGTGCAGGAGAGGGGCTCTTCAAGAGGAGCAGTGGATGGCGTCGATGCATGACTTAAAATGTTGTCTAAAACGGCGGTCAAGCAGGCGGACCCAGGGCAGGGAGAAGAATTGGATTGATGTGCAAACAGTTTGTCCCTCTTCATTAAGTGCAATGGATAGTGCTCGGATAAGGTTGGCCAGAACCGTATGTATACACCGTAAGTGACCGTATATATGGTGATTTTTCCTGACAAAATACCGTATATAAACCGTATATGTATGGTTCTGGCCAACCCTGTGTGTGGAGCAAGACGCGGACATGTGGGAGGATGAGAGGCAACCATAATTTGTGCATCACATATTTTTGCATATGCATGTCAAGAGTGGGCCAGGCTTATTTGTCAACTGCATGCACGGAATAATGCAGTGGAGAGTGGGAAACTGTGGAATTGGCACCTAGATTGTCTCTGACTGTGTCACCTCAGACTTTTCTCATAGCAAGGACGACCCCGTGGCCATGCTCCGTATTGCGGAGATAAAACAGTTTTGAATGATGGGTGCAAAGTAACACACAAATGGACACAGATGTTTCGCCCACTCAAACACACACATACGCAAACAAACACACGCACACGCACACACACACACACACACACAGGAGGAGGCTGACCCCCTGACCACGGACCCCATGGATTTGATTGACGACGAGGCTGACGACGAAGTGGATGAAGAGGCCCAGCAGGAAGAGGAGGACAACTCCATGTTTGACGTGGGCACCGGCATGAGCCGCAGCGACCTCAAAAAGGTTTGTGTGTGTGTGCAGCGTTACACTGTATTTGTGCGTTGGATAAGGGCCCTTGGCTAGGGTTCAGCCCCAGTCCGTGGCGTGACCTCATAATTTTAAAATGCAGCATGTTCCCTGTGTCATGCATCACGCACACGTCGAGAAAATCCACTGAGCGCGGTAAGAACATCTGTTTTGGGGTGTCATCTGTTTCAACCACACACGCTGAGATCTAGCCATGAGTGTTTCCCTTCCTGCTATAAACAACTCTGTGCTTGACAAGGGGTACTGATCCTGGCTTGACCTGCGGCAACCTAAGTGCGTGTCCTATTGTGTACTGTGCAGCTGCATGGCATGCTGTCTGCGCTGAGGCGTGGGTGCAGGTGTGTGCTTGTGTTGGGGAGTGTATGGAACTGCAGGCTTGCACAGGTGCATCTATCGACCTGCCCTTGTATGTGTGTGACGCTCATGCTCGCAGGCCTACATGTCCTCTGAGAACCAGGGCCGCGTGCTGACCGGCAAGATGATGGATGAGATGTACACCTTCGCCCCCAGGCCCTTGGTGAGGAAAGAGCTCGTGATGTTGGCCTGTGCATGTGATGAGGTTGGGGGGTGTGGGTGTGCTGGGTGGATGGGGGGGCGGGTGAGGGTATAGCTAGGTGGGAGTCAAGTGCAGCTTCCACATTTTTATGTTATAAAACACACAAGCAAGTAAATCATGTCTAGGGCTTACACAGACATAAGCGTCATGCACCACTAGGAGCACAGCACATGGGGTGCAAGTAAAAGATGTGGAGGGCTTGCATAGGCATTTGCTCAAACGTTTCTGCTTTTGTCATGGCCGCGTGACGAGATCTCTTCATGTGATGTCGTTGTGAGGATGCGTGCATTGGCACAGTGGCGCTGGAGGGTTCGGGGTTCTGCTTACCCCTCACACAGCACACCAGCTGCCCTGTTAGCTTCTCTGTCACTGCTGTAGCGGATGCTGCACTGCCACACCTGTGTTCACTTCCACACCACACCAGAGCAGGAACGTTCATCCCTGGTTTAATGAAAACTCCTACTCACTCCTGCCGTCCATTTGTTTCGCAAATGACGGTGCTGCTGCGTACGAGTCGAACAACCAGATCTACCCTGGAGCTCTGGACACCATACAACCAGCTCACTACAACCGGTGCTCTGCTATGCCACACACGCACGCACGCATTCATGACAGATTCACTTCGGGGCATTGAACATCAACCGACGTCTTCACTCCATCCTGTGCTGCTCCTTTTTGGCACACACCCACAGGATAAGATAAGACCAACCCTACAGCCCTCAACATCAACCAACCCTCTCACTACAACCTACTGCTGCTCCTTGCACCCCACACGCACAGAATAAGATCAACCCTGGAGCGCTGAACGTCCGCCGCATTGGATGGACAGACACCGACTTTGACCTTGACGAGATTGAGTTGGACGACTTCTGGCAGAGCTCCATCCCAGTGAGTGGAGTGAGCTTAGATCTCTAGGCATGCATTAGTTTTGTGCCGTATCCCCAGCCTCGGCCTCCTAGGACGAGATCAGGCTAGATGTTTGGCGAAACCCATATTGGGTGCACCAAATACCCACAGGCTATCTCACACCTGCCAAGTTGAGGCTTTGCTAGTGTTCGTTCCCCCACCTGAGTTTCAGCCTGCAGAGCAACAAGCTACAATGCACAAGGAACGTCTCGGTGTGCAGTGCCCTCACTGGCTCACTGCTCAAGTCGAGCGCCAAAACAGAGGTCACATAGTTAGTACCTGAAAAGTCATGTATGGATCATAAAAAAGAGCATGGCCGCTCTCCTACGGTCATGCTCTCAGGCTGTGCTCTCAGGGCGACTGTGGAGCGCTGTACAGCTTGTTCATGAGCTGAATAGCAGCCTGAAAGCCAGCAACTGTGTTGCCGTGTGTGTTCCGACCTTGTAAGCCGAGCTGCAATGTAATACAGTCGTTGCTCCTTGCAACTGCATGATTTCAGAAGGGTGCTGAGACTTAGTGCCCTATAGCTTGTACTGCTGCTTGGCTCTCCATTGCCTACCCCCGCAACATTCGTCACACAC
>Ga0307947_1002949_pt1:2500-13723 | contig 13723 bp, 13 predicted proteins | sample OrgLakmetagen232_FD_201840 | JGI IMG/M metagenome (GOLD analysis project Ga0307947, IMG submission 201840) | Saline water microbial communities from Organic Lake, Antarctica - #232 | ecosystem: Environmental > Aquatic > Non-marine Saline and Alkaline > Saline | place: Antarctica...
AAAAACACAAGTCACACAATGTAAAGGTGAGTTTCAGGCGTCAGGGGCCAACACAGGGTCACAAATTTAAGGTGGATTTTAGGACTCAGGGCCGGCACAGGCTCACAAATTATAGGTGGATTTTAGGACTCAAGGCCCAACACGGGTCACCAAAAAACACAAGTCACACAATGTAAAGGTGAGTTTCAAGCGTCAGGGGCCGACACAGGTCAAATATTTAAGGTGGATTTTAGGACTCAGGGCCGGCACAGGCTCACACAATGTAAAGGTGAGTTTCAGGCCTCAGGGGCCGACACAGGGTCACAAATAATAGGTGGATTTTAGGACTCAGGGCCGACAAGGGCTCACACAATGTTAAGGTGAGTTTCAGGCTCAGGGGCCGGCACGGGGTCATCACACGCACCGCGGGTGAGTAGTCTTTTGCTGTGGGTGTGAAGACTAGGGGGGAAAGGAGCTGCAGGAGCTGCTCCCCCACCGCCCAGTCTTTACCCTGTGTGTGCATGTGTGTGTGTGAGTGTGTTTGTGTGTGTGTGTGAGTGTGTGTGAGTGTGAGTGTGTTTGTGTGTGTATGTATGCGTGTGTGCGCGCGTGCGTGTGTGTGGGTGTGCACGTAAGTGTGGATGTCTTTGCGTGTGCATGTGCACATGTGTTGAAAATGTTTACATGTATTGAGGTTTGAACGGAGCCTGCCTACATTTCAAGCAAGTGGATCCAACCAACAAACAGGATCCAAACAGGATCCAAACAGGATCCAAGCAGGATCCAAACATGATCCAAACATGATCCAAACATGATCCAAACATGATCCAAACAGGTTTGAACCGAACCTGCTTATATTTCAAGCAAGTGGATTCAGCCAACCAACAAGTTACTTCAGCAAGAAATGATCAGATCAGGTCTTCAAGCATGTGCTAGCCCTTTGAAAAGTGTAGCGGCTAAATTAACCGCGCTGTAGGCTTGTTATTACAGTCAGGCACGTGCCTACAAGCATTACAAGCCTTTCTGCTCACCAAAAACATTCACAAGCCTTTCTGCTCACCCAAAACATTCACAAGCCTTTCTGTTCACCAAAAACATCCACAAGCCCTTCTGCTCACCAAAAACATTCACAAGCCTTTCTGCTCACCAAACATTCACAAGCCTTTCTGCTCACCAAAAACATTCCCAAACCTTTCTGCTCACCAAAAACATTCCCAAGCCTTTCTGCTCACCCAACATTCACAAGCCTTTCTGCTCACCAAAAACATTCACAAGCCTTTCTGCTCACCAAAAACATTCACAAGCCTTTCTGCTCACCAAACACTCACAAGCCTTTCTGCTCACCCAACATTCACAAGCCTTTCTGCTCACCCAACATTCACAAGCCTTTCTGCTCACCAAACACTCACAAGCCTTTCTGCTCACCCAACATTCACAAGCCTTTCTGCTCACCAAAAACATTTACAAGCCTTTCTGCTCACGAAAAAAGCTGCACCCCTACGATCAGAACAGGTGCTGCTATCACCAATGATGCGGATGCAGGTCTAGGAACGAGACATGGCCTCAGTGTGATTCTACCTCTCAAGTTCCAATTGACGATGCCTCGTGACAAATATGCCTAAACACACGCACACAAGTATGCGCGCACTCACACGCACGCACAAACAAGGTACACACACATACACAAATACCTGCACGCACGCACGCATGCACACACGCACACGCAAACAAGACACACACACACAAATACCTGCACGCACGCACGGACACACACGCACACGCAAACAAGGCACACATACACAAATACCTGCGTGCACGCCACAAGCAGCCAGCCAAGTGCGCCCTTTCCTAGATCAAGAGGGCTGTGCCGCACGGACCATGCCGCCCACAGTCGTAACACCGTCTTGTTCTTGCCCTGTGTGTGTATGTATGTGTGTGTGTGCGTGTGTTTGTGTGTGTGTGTATGTGTGTGTGTGTGTGTGTGTACAAAGCACACGCTGATGTGTGTTACCGTCAGTGGGCAGGACTTCCATGAACATCAAAGTAAGCCCTGCCTTACGAATTAAAGAGACAACGCACGCGAGTAGGGTTGGCCAGAACCATATATATACGGTGTATATACGGTATTTTTGGCAGGGAAATCACCAAATATACGGTCATATACGGTGTATATCTACGGTTCTGGCCAACCCTACACGCGAGTAAGTTTGACAGCCACTAATGCTGCACAAACATGTGGATGCACACAGCTTGTTTTTTGAATCCACTTGAGCTGCTTAGACACGTATGTCGTAAACACCAATTTACATGCTTATGTGTTTGTAGTTGTGTGCAAGTGTGTGCGTGCGTGTGTGTGTGTGTGCGTGTGCGTGTGTGTGTGCATGTGTGTGTGTGTGTGTGTGTGTGTTGTGAGTGAGCGAAAAAAGAGTCCCAACCCACCTGAGCTGCACACAGCTGAATGGCCAAACGCTTTGCAGGGGCTGAGAGGCCATGTGCAATGTCCACCTTTTTGCTGCAAAACAGCAAAACAGCAACACGTGTGTGGTGAATGTGTGCAATGGTGTGTGTATATTTATACATGCAAAGTTCACCTTTTTGCTGCAAAGCAACACGTGTAGTGTATGTGTGCAATGGTGTGTGTATATGTACAAAGTCCACCTTTTTGCTGCAAAGCAGCAACACGTGTATGGTGAATGTGTGCAATGGTGTGTATATCTGTACGCAAAGTCCACCTTATTGCTGCAAAACAGCAACACGTGTGTGGTGAATGTGTGCAATTGTGTGAATGCGTGCGACGTCCACGTTTTTGCTGCACAACAACACATGTTTACGTACGTGTGTGTTTGATTGTTTGCTTATGTGCCTGTGCATATAGGTGCATATATTTACAAGAAACACCCCCCCACCCCCCCCCTAAAATTTGGATTCAGATGTACCATTTACAGTAAAATAAAAAACGCGCACCTCCTGTATAGGGCCACCAGCATGCTCACAATGCACACGCTACAATATAACCCCCCAAACCACCCCAACACATGCATTCAGATGTCGTGCGGTTTGCATTATATGTAGGGTTGGCCAAAACCGTAAATATACACCGTATATGACTGTATATTTGGTGATTTCCCTGCCAGAAATACCGTAAATTCACCGTATACCGTAGGGTACTTATATCACCGCGCTACGCGAATTTTTTGCCCCCCTCGCGGTGTGTCGGGAGCAATTTAATTTATTAATCAAATAAGTTTCACGAAGCTCGCATTACAATTTATTAATTAAATTTAAAGCATAAACGGGGACAGGCCGGGAAAGCCTCCCAAGCCGCCCCTCAAGGCCCCCAAGGTGGACAAACAGGTTGGGAGGCTGGCCCTTTATTGGGAAGGAAGGACACGAAGAGGAAGGGCGCCTTCATTCCGCATGTGCACGCACGCACACGTACCCGCATGCATACACACATACAGACCTACGTGCATGCACACACGTACGCGCATACACACACGTACGCGCGCGCACACATACAAACACGCACACACACACATACGCACGCATGCACAAGTACACAATGCATGCACGCATGTATGCACACAACACGCATGTATGCACACAACTGTACACACACGCACGTACACAACGCACGCTCTCACGTACGCGCACGCACACACACACACACTCACACACACACATACACGCACACGCACACAAACACGCACGCACGTACGCGCACGCACGCACACGTGCGCACGCACGCATACGTACGCGTGCACACGCATGCAGGTGCAGGTCATGGGCCCTCACATAAGGCTCGCATTGTGTTTATTAATTATATGTTGCCCCCCTCGCATTGCTCGCATTGGGGTTTATTAATTGGTTTTTTTCAAACCTCCGATTGGTAACGGCACCCTACGGTATATATGGTTCTGGCCAACCCTAGCTATATGAGGATCACTTACCTCCTGGACAGGGCCACCAGCATGCTCACAATGTACTCCTCGCACCCCCCGAGGCCTCTCATCTTAATGCACTCCTTCCCACTGCTGCTGGCGAGGTTATTCACGAGCTCGACAAAGTACGGAGCCTGAAACACACACAGATGCAGTTTGCTTAGAGGGGCGGGAGCAAGGTATGGCACCAGCAAGGCGAGTGATTTCAACATAAGGGAACAGAAGGAACAAGAAAAAAATTTAGGTACTTTTAGGCCTTGTAAAGATTTAGATTTAGGCCTTGTAAAGACTTAGGCCTTGTAAATATCTAGGTTATATTCAGGCCTTGCATCACGTGCATGACCTCTGGGCAACTGAGTTGGTGCTTAGAGAGAGTCAGAAAAGCTAAGGGATACAAAGAGAATAATTAGATACAAACCAATGATTACATCATACAATTTTTTCTGAAGCCGGGAACTTGGGGAGCGGTTTTAACTACCTGCATACTTTTTTTGTGTTTCTTTTCTGAAGTTAGGAGTGTGCCCCCCCTCAATTGCAAGTTTACAAGCTGCTTATGCTATCACGAGCTTGTGTGCGTGCTTGTGTGTGTGCGTGTATGTTTTGCTGCTGCTTCATGACCGTACCAGGTGCGTGGCGCGCATGCCGTGCTGTGCTGTGAGGCGTTTGAGCAGCACCCTGGCAGCCAGGGGGATCTTGCACTGCGAAAATTGGAGGCAGGTATACACGTGTGTGTATGTGTATGTGTGTGTATGTGTGTGTATGTGTGTGTGTGTGTGTATGTGTGTGTGTGCATGTGTATGTATGTGTGCGGGCATGTGTGTGTGTGAGTGTGTGTGTGTGTATGTATGTGTGTAAGTGTGTGTGTGAGTGTGTGCGTGTGTGTGCATGTGTGTGTTTTGTACACACGAGCTTCTTTCTGACTTCAAAACACTGTAAAAACAGAGCACGACATGACGTATCATGTCTCTCACGCACGGGCAAAGCCAACACTACGGACAAGCACTAGCTCTAAACAAGCCACGTACTGGCTATACTGACTCGTCACAGCACACAGCACGCAGCACACACCTCCCCTGCACTTCATCGCCAACCGCCAGCAACGAGATCCTCGTCAACCACTACACTAAAGGCTCAAGGCCACAGCATCATGCACAGCATCATACACAGCATCATGTAATACCATACACAAAACCTGCTCCCTGACCACAACAGAACCCACCAGATCACACGTCTGGCCTGTTTCCTGCTACCCCACGACTACTCCTGCTACGTTCCCATGACGTTACATGATCTGAGTAGTAGTACGTTCCCACAATAATATATGATCTAAGTAGCAGCACGTTCCCACGACGTTACATGATCTGAGTAGTAGCACGTTCCCACAACGATATATGATCTGAGTAGCAGCACGTTCCCACGACGTTACATGATCTGAGTAGTAGCACGTTCCCACAACGATATATGATCTGAGTAGCGGCACGTTCCCACGACATTACATGATCTGAGTAGTAGCACCTTCCCACAACGATATATAATTTGAGTAGCAGCACGTTCCCACGACGTTACATGATCTGAGTAGTAGCACTTTCCCACAACGATATATGATCTGAGTAGCAGCACGTTCCCACGACGTTACATGATCTGAGTATTAGCACTTGCACTTGCTACTATCTACTCTGATCATATAACGTTGTGAGAACGTGCTACTACTCAGATCATGTAACGTTGTGGGAACGTACACCTTTTTTCCCCCACGACTATTCCTGCTACCCCACAACGAGGCAACTAAACCTGCAAGCTCTTTTCTGACGGTATAGCACACTTAGGGTTGGCCAGAACCATATATAGACACCATACATGACCGTATGTTTGGTGGTCTCCCTGCCAAAGATACCGTATGTACACCGTATGTATAGGGTTCTGGCCAGCCCTACGCACACCGCAACTATGGAGGAATTATAACTGCACACCCACTCCCAACTGTACAACAAACGCCGCACAATGACATACAACACAAAACCCAGCTGCATGCAGCACCTCCCCCTGCTGCAGCTCATCAGCCGCTCTCAACTTACGTGCTAGGTAGCCACTACAACACACTCGTGCACTTACACCCACCTTCTGCCACAACCCACACCCACACCCACACCCGCACCCACACCCACACCCACACCCACACCCACACCCACACCCACACCCACACCCACACCCACACCCACACCCAAACCCACAACCTGCCCACCTGCACACCAAAATGCACTGCGCGAGTGACATGATTGCACTCAGTCACGGATTCACACCACACACACCTGCACACCAAAATGCACACCAAAATGCACTGCGCGAGTGACATGATTACACTCAGTCACGGATTCACACCACACCCACCTGTGCACCTGCACACCCACCTGCACACCCACCTGCACACCAAAATGCACTGCGCGAGTGACATAATTGCACTCAGTCACGGATTCACACCACACCCACTTGCACACCCACCTGCAGCGCAAGCCCAGCTGCACGCAGCACCTCCCCTGGCTGCAGCTCGTCAGCCACCCTAGTCAGCACACGCGCACGGTATCCCACCAGCAGGGCCTTGATCAAAAGGGATCGGCCCTTGCCCACCTCCCTCCTTTGAACCTCCAGGGACGCTGCAGAAGGCGTTGCTGCTGCGGCTTCAGCCTCGTAGCCCGCGGCTTCTGTGTGTAGTGTAGTGTAGTGTGTGTGTTTGTGTGTGTGTGTGTGTGTGTGTGTGTGTGTGTTTGAATGTTTGTGTGCGTGTTCGATTGTGTGCAAGAGTCGAACCCTGCTTGAGCATCTGACCTGGCTTGCGCAGAAAAGGGGCACCACTATTGCTTAATTTATGCAGCTCTTACAAGAAGGCAATGCTCCAATTTCAACGTTGTGCAACTACGCCGTACTACAGCAATTTTGACCGTCTAGACGGTCCGTACCGTATTTGTACCGTACAGGACGGTGCTAGTACAGTATGTATGAAAAGTACGGTCCGAACCGTACAAGGACGGTGCCACCGTACAGTACAATTTTGACCGTAATTTGGCCGTTTGGCTCTGATTTCGGCCCATGACATTTCTTTTCTTTTTGCAACAATTGTTCATGAATAAAACACAAATTATTGAACAGGAATCAAGTACTGCGTCCGACTTTGAGTTTCCATGCAAGCCACTGCTGGGCCCTTCCCGCGAGCTGATGCAGCCCCAACCCAGCCTCAGGGTCGTTCATGGAAGCATTGTGTGGCATCAGCACATGGGAGGAGCACACCGGGGAGCAAAATGGGGAGGTTTTGGGGCGGAGAGGCCATTCTGAGGCCATTTTTGCACTGGCAGTGCCAGCTTGGCACCGTACCGTACACCGTAACGTAATTTACCGTCTAGACGGTAAACTACGGTCACCAAAATACGCTAGGACGCCGTATTTCAAGAAAAGACGGTCCGTACCGTCCTAATTGTACCGTACCGTCTGACCGTACTTGCACAACACTGTCCATTTTGTATACCACGGACATTAATACAGCACACCTGCTTCTGCATCATCCGATCTGCTTGCGTGAAAAAGGGGCACTATTACTCCCACCCAGGTCAACGCAGCTCCTCACCCAGGTCAACGCAGCTCCTCACAAAAGGCATCACTCCTTATTCTACACCATCCAACATTTAAACAGCACACCTGCTTCAGCATCATCCGATCTGCTTGCGTAAAAAAGGGGCACTATTACTCCCACCCAGGTCAACGCAGCTCCTCACAAAAGGCATCACTCCTTATTCTACACCAACCAACATTTAAACAGCACACCTGCTTCAGCATCATCTGATCTGCTTGCGTGAAAAAGGGGCACTATTACTCCCACCCAGGTCAACGCAGCTCCTCACAAAAGGCATCACTTCTTATTCTACGCCATCCAACATTTAAACAGCACACCTGCTTCAGCATCATCCGATCTGCTTGCGTGAAAAAGGGGCACTAATACTCCCACCCAGGTCAACGCAGCTCCTCACAAAAGGCATCACTTCTTATTCTACGCCATCCAACATTTAAACAGCACACCTGCTTCAGCATCCGATCTGCTTTGCGCAGGAGGGGTACTGCTGTCGCTCAAATGGGGCAGCTCCTTTTTGAAGGCCAGGGGCATCGCTTGGTGCGCAGCAGCAATGCAAGCACTGCACAACAAATCACGCAGCTTGGGGTGCTCCCACACGGCCGAGCCACTGCGCAGGACCTGTTTGGTGAAGCGACAGGAGTGTGTAGTATAAAATCACAAAGGCACTGCACGAAAAATTGCACAGCTTGGGGTGCTCCCACACGGCCGAGCCACTGCGCAGGACCTGTTTGGTGAAGCGACAGGAGTGTGTAGTATGAAATCACAAAGGCACTGCACGAAAAATTGCACAGCTTGGGGTGCTCCCACACGGCCGAGCCACTGCGCAGGACCTGTTTGGTGAAGCGACAGGAGTGTGTAGTATGAAGTCACAAAGGCACTGCACGAAAAATTGCACAGCTCGGGGTGCTCCCACACGGCCGAGCCACTGCGCAGGACCTGTTTGATGAAGCGACAGGAGTGTGTAGTATGCAATCACGAAGGCACTGCACGAAAAGTCGCACAGCTTGGGGTGCTCCCACACGGCCGAGCCATTGCGCAGGACCTGTTTGATGAAGCGACAGGAGTGTGTAGTTTGAAATCACAAAGGCACTGCACGAAAAGTCACACAGCTTGGGGTGCTCCCACACGGCTGAGCCATTGCGCAGGACCTGTTTGATGAAGCGACAGGCGTGTGTAGTTCGAAAGCACAAAGCGTGAAGTAATTAATAAAAAAGGCAACATAGGCACATGCATGTTTTTGTTTTAGGGAGAATCGTTTCTGACAAACAATTGAGGGCTCAATAGAGTGCTCCAGCATTAAGATTGGCAAAACGTCTTAGACATGGATGGCCACCACACAAAAAATGTTTGGTGATATGGCAGGATATGGGGTTGTGTATATTAAGGCAAGTAGCAAGCGCAGAGCGTGAGTCAGAGACACACACACACACGCACACACATACACGTGAGTCACTGGAACCATAAGGCCCAGTACCCAGGACCAAGGCGCACGCACAATTTGAAGTCATTTGCATTTTGCATGAGTGCTAAGCACAAGTAACCACGGAGCCATGAAATGCTCCCACACACACACGGCCTACACAACAATCAAAGTCTTACGGCACATGCCATTCAAGAATGTTAGTTGCTAAACCTCACGTGGCCTTCAAACTTCTATCAGCAACAACGGCAGCATTCAAAACGTAACAGGTAACGTCTGGCGCAATACCGTTGCTTTGAATGCTTCGTTGTTTGTCGCAACGACGGAACAGTCAAAGGGGACGCAAAGCAATTGGTGCTGACAGAGAATTGAGTCCCTAATAATGTGCGCATTCAAATCGGCCCTGAGCCTCTGGACATGGACACACACACATACACACACACATACTTACACACACACACAAACACACACATACACAAACCGTACACACACATACACACACAAACCGTACACACATACCAGGTTTAGGAAGCATCCGAGCGGAGGTTGAGTGGGATGAGCGCCAGAAAGATGGGGTGGGGTCATGTAAGTGGCGTCACTCGGGGAAGGTGCACTGCTACACACAACCTTGAAGGGGCGAGCTTGGGGCTGCGACATGCAATTTGTGTGAATGTGTATGTGTGTGTGTATGTGTGTGTGTGTGTTTGTGTAGGTGTTTTTCTTGTGTAGGTGTGTGTGTTTGTGTATGTGTGTGCGCGCGCATACGTGTGTGCGTGTGGGTGTGGGTGTCAGTAAACAGGGGTGCCAGGATTGACACAGCTTACAAGAGGCGGGGTCAAACCTTACATACACACACATATACATACACACACATACATACATTCACACACATATATAGTGCATACTTTTCCAACAGTTTCAGCTCGTGCTCATGCTGGTGTCCACAAACACAGTACCGTATCTCACACGTGGGAGTTTGAACAACAGCAAGATCTCAGCCACACACATTTGTGTGTGTGTAAGCATTCATGCAATGGCACAATCTCAGCAACACACATCTATGTGTGTGTCTCTAGTACTTAAGCATCTGCACGATGAAGCAACCTCAGACACGCACAAACACGCACGCAAACACATACTCACACATATGCACAAACACACGCACACACACAGAGACACATGCACACAAGCACACACACCTCTGTGTATAAAACACATGAGCATTTGCACGACAGCAACACCTCAAACTTATGTGAACTGCACGAGCAGTGCAAACGCACACACACACACAATCACACACACACACCTGTGTGAACTGCGCGAGCAGTGCAAACGCACACACACACACACACACACAAACGCACACACACCTGTGTGAACTGCGCGAGCAGTACAAACACACACACCTATGTGAACTGCGCGAGCAGTGCAATTGCACACACTCACACACACACACACGCACGCACACACACACACACTCACACACACCTGTGTGAATTGCGCGAGCAGTGCGATTGCCTCCACCCCAGCGTGTTGAGGATCCAGAGGGGGGAGTAGCACAGAGGGCGTTTGTGCCGAGGATGATGACGGCACACTTTCGTCGCCCTTGCATTCATAGAAATGTGGCGGATCTGAACCCTCGTAAGCATCTGCAATGCTGCTGCTGCTGCTGCCAATGGTACTGCTGCTGAAGACGTCAGCGAAATAGGGAGGGATAGTGGTGGGGGTTAGAGGGGAGGGAGGGAGGATGGTAGGGGTGGGGGGCTGTCCTGCTAAGAGCGCAAAGGAGAGCACCACCTGTGTGTGCATAGGGGTGTTGGCAATTATGTGTGTGAATGTGTGTGTGCGCGCTTATGCGTGTAAGAGTGTGTGTATGTATTTTTTTTTTACTTACTACTTCATTCTCTCTTCTGTTTGTTCGCTCTGGCCTGTCACCATAATCCTTGGGTTTAAAAGTGTGTATTTTATTTTTTATTTACTACTTCATTCTCTCTTCTGTTTGTTCACTCTGGCCTGTCATCATAGTCCTTGGGCTCGGAATGACGACAACATCCTCCTTTCAGATCACACCCACACCCACACCCACACCAGGGAACTTCATCCCGTACGGGCGCCGTAAAAATTAAGAAATTGTTAAGTTTGCCCGGAGGGCAAAGCCAAAATTTGAAGGGCCGATTCCGGGCTACCCGGAGAAAAGCCAGGTTCCGGAGGAACCTGGCTCCGGGACGCCCGCATAAAATTAAAATTGTATTTCCGGGCTGCCC
>Ga0307947_1002951_pt1 | contig 13712 bp, 20 predicted proteins | sample OrgLakmetagen232_FD_201840 | JGI IMG/M metagenome (GOLD analysis project Ga0307947, IMG submission 201840) | Saline water microbial communities from Organic Lake, Antarctica - #232 | ecosystem: Environmental > Aquatic > Non-marine Saline and Alkaline > Saline | place: Antarctica: Organic Lake...
AGAGAGAGAGAGAGAGAAAGAGAGAGAAGAGAGAGAGAGAGAGAGAGAGGAGGTTCATACAGAGGACGTGACGCACAAAAGAAAGCAGCATGCAGCACATCTCATCCATGCTGGCACAATCACGACTGTTATGTAACATTTGCATTATATGTAGGGTGGGCCAGAACCATATATTTATACGTATATACGGTGTACATATGGTATGTCAAGCAGGGAAATCACTATACATACGGTCATATACGGTGTGTATATATGGTTCTGGCCAACCCTAATTATATGCGAGTACTTTGTTGCATGGCGCCTGTGTGTGCGTGTGTGTATGTGTGTGTGCGTGTGTTTGTGAGTGTGTGTGAACGTGGACACGCAGCTTCACTCACTCTGGCAGCAGAGAGATGGCCTTAAGGGCAACCAGGCTCCCATCTGCATGGCCTGCTAAGATGACCTCATGCAGCCCCAGCTGACCACACAGGTCCAGGACTAGGCGTGCCTGCAAAGCAAAAAGGGCATGTGTGTGTGCATGTGTGTGTGTATGTGTGTGTGTGTTTGTGTGTGTGTGTGTGTGTGTGTGTGCGTGTGTGTGTGTGTGAATGCCAGCGGTCGACCTCCTGTGTAGCTTGCATGCATTGCAAGCGAGCATTTTCAGCAAGTGATACAAGCCTTTGGCTAAAGATGCACACACATCGGTCCCTCTTTTGGGAGGGAATCGCAATTATAGGCACTTATAATGTGCTAATTTGCTTGAACGTCATTCATACATTGGTCTGGCTAACCTGTAAACATACAAGCCAGCCACGCTTACCCGTAACAAGACCATTTATAAGCCAAGCGATGCAAGTCTTCTTAAAACAGAAGGTGGGCACAAATTGTGTAAGCTCACACAGCGCATGAGCCAAGCGCGCATACCTGAGACTCCATGGTATACGGATTATCTTGTTCGCTCAAGGGGATTGGCCTGCTGGTCAGTCCAAAGGCTGGTCTGTCATAAGCTATGACGCGCAATCCAGTCTGCGTGCCAAATGTGTGTGTATGAGTGCGTGTGTGCGCGTATGTAGATGTGTGTGCTGGTCAGTCCAAAGGCTGGTCTGTCATAAGCTATGACGCGCAATCCAGTCTGCGTGCCAAATGTGTGTGTGTATGAGTGCGTGTGTGCATACGTAAATGTGTGTGCTGGTCAGTCCAAAGGCTGGTCTGTCATAAGCTATGACACGCAATCCAGTCTGCGTGCCAAATGTGTGTGTGTGTATGAGTGCGTGTGTGCGTATGTAGATGTGTGTGCTGGTCAGTCCAAAGGCTGGTCTGTCATAAGCTATGACACGCAACCCAGTCTGCATGCCAAATGTGTGTGTGTGCGCGTGTGCGTATGTAAATGTGTGTACGTGATAGCATGCGTATGTGTATGTTGGTACATGCGTGTGGCCGTCAGGTCTGCTGGTATGATATTGCTGAACCCACCACTTGCTAGCCAGTCTTAAAATGCGTAGATTGTTATAAGTATGTTATACGTGAAAACATATGTTTGAGTGTGCGTGTGTGCACAAGGAAATTTATAGCACACCGTTTAGTTTTCAAAAGGCCAGTCATTCCGAATTGCATCCCAGTGCAAATGATCCGAATGGAAGTGCATGTGCTGTTCTAGTTTGGAAAGCAGGGAAGGAAAACTTTTGAAAAAGCTGATAGGATTCTATAGCCCTGCTTAAAAACTTGTGCACACATTTCAAGACACCTTTGCATGGTCATCCAGGCATGTTCACACGCACGTGCATAGTACATAAGGGCCAAGAGCACTCGTCACACACACTGCAGAACAAATAAGGCACTCTCAGGACAGATACAGGCACACACACACATACGTCTAAAGGCCTACACACTTCGAGTGGCACTCGGTCACACACCCTACCTGCCGAGCCAGTGGGTCCATGATGTGGCGCCACGAGTTCACCCCTCCCCCAAAGCCATGGATCATAACGATGCTCGCAACCCCACCACTGCTGCAGCAGCTGCTGCTGTTGCTGCTGTTGCTGCTGCCAGATACGGCTGCAGAAGGAGGGGGGGCCTCTTTGTAGTGCACCTGGGGTGTGTGTGTGTGTGGGGGGGGGGGGGGAGGGCGTGTGTGTGTGTGTGCGTGTGTTGCTTCATGTGTGCATGCATGCATGTGTGTGCGTGCAAGTGTGTGTATGTAAATACTAAGAGTGTTTTTGTGCACGTGCATGCAAAATGCTCCAGTTCGGCAGAATGAGCTGTGGAAGCTTTGCCAGTTCTAATCAGCAATTTTACAGTGCGCATGCAGCTGCAGCAGACAAGTGAGATCCGTGAAGTTTAAGGGTAGAACAAATGTCATCATTTTATGTTCATCCTTATTGACTAATTGATCAGTACAGGCACTTGGTCTCTAGATTGATGCCCCTCACGTCAGCAATCAGAAAGCAGGGCCACTCATTGGCATCGGTGACCCTCGGTTGACAATCGGGATTGTGTGTGTATGTGTGTGTGTGTGTGTCAGTGCGTGTGTGTGAGTGAGTGAGTGAGTGAGTGAGTGAGTGAGTGAGTGAGTGAGTGAGTGAGTGAGTGTGTGTGTGTTTGTGTGTGTGCATTGAAGCACTCTTCATTTTGAGCAAACAGAGAACAGGGTGCCGTGAACTGAGCAAGCACGGACCTGCACGGACCCACATTTTCTGGTCCATACTTAGAACTCAGCTAGCCTTCCACTCCAGCGCCGCAAATTTGCACTCCATTGACCCTGATGCTCCCATCCACCACGTTTGTGCCAAAGCACGTGCCCTTGTAGCGCGTGTGTGTGCCAAAAAAACACACCACTGCAATCAGTTGCTCTCATGTACCACATTGGAGCACCCCACTCAAAGGCAGGTTGAGCTCCACTGCACCCCACTCACCCTGATGCTCCCATCCATCACATCCACAAACTTGGAGTCCGTGTCTGCCATGGTCTCTGCCGCTACGTCTTCTCCCCCGTCAGGCCCATCACTTGATTTCGTCATCTCCTCGATGTCGGGTGCGCGCCGCAGGGCCTGCAATTGAGCAAGCAACCAAGACAAGAAGATCAATGCAGCGTTCTGTGCAAAAGTTTGCCATGTCTTCAATGTCAGGCACGTACTGCAGGGCCTCCAACAGGGATGACATGCACCGTATTATGCACATGATAGTCACACACGCACACACGGATAAGACAGCGCTATTGGAATTACACTTCAGGATGGCAACGAGTTGCGTGCCTTTCTACATGTCTGCCCTCCACATCCTAAACGACCAGAGGAGTTTCTATCAAAGGGTCTGCAATCGACAAGTTGCATGCCTTTCTACATGTCTGCCCTCCACATCCTAAACGACCAGAGGAGTTTCCATCAAAGGGTCTGCAACCAACAAGTTGCATGCCTTTCTACATGTCTGCCCTCCACATCCTAAACGACCAGAGGAGTTTCCATCAAAGGGTATGCAATGGCGCATGCAACCACGACAACATGATCATTGCAGCAACCCACACAATTAAATCCATAAGCGTCCTTGATGTGAGGGTACACGCTGCACGACTTATGATGTTTGTGCGCATGCGTGTGTGTGTATGTGTGTGTGTGTGTGTGTGTGTGTGTATGTGTGTGTGTGTGTGCTTGTGTGTGTGTGAGCGCTTGTGCGTGTGTGTGTGTGTGTGCACGTGTGCATTTTTAACAGGTGTGTGATTGCATTGCATTGGTGGCGTGTGTTTGCAACAGGACAGGGAGACTGAGGACCGCGCAATTCCTCGATCACCTAAGAGAAGAAAAGATATCAATCAAGGTCAGCAGGATCGCAGTCTGGAACTCAAACCAGCTCCTGATGAGTGTGTTTGGACAGAATTTGAAAGCAAACGTATACACTGACACAATTAGCACCTCCCCAGATCTCTCTGTGGGACAGATCCTTGAGGTCACGGACTGTTTTGCGCTCCCCACGAGGGACAGAGGGACCTTTGCGTCTGTGGTTTCCTGTGACAGACTTTTGTGTCCAGCCTGATGGAATGCATGAAGCAGCAAGCTGTGCTTTTGGTTGTGCTGTGTGCGCAAGAATACCTAGGGCACAGGACATACAGGTTGTACAACCCTCACATGCAGGCGCATGCAACTTGACACTACATTAATTAAAGCACTACAATCATGAAGGCTGCAGCTGGCAGGTACGACCATATAGGGTTTTGGCCGAAAACACACCTACAAGCACATCCATAAGCACCCACACACAGCAATGCACGCACACACCTACTAACACGCACACACACATACACAGATCTACGCACACGCTAGCATGCACGCAGACGAGGGTGACATAAATGTTTGGTCGCCAGAGGCACCTACCGTCCATCCATCTTCTGACAGGGTCTCATCCCACGGCATGCCATATCCAGTGAGGCCCAACTGTGCTCGGCGACGCACCCACTCTGCCGACCGCCTGCATATATGCAATTGAACGGCGTAAGGCACGTGCACACACATCAGCTTTATACCCAATACCCAGTGAGGCCCGACTGTGCTCGGCGATGCACTCACTCCGCGGTCCGCCTGCACATACAAATATAAACGATGAGGGTGCGAACACATCAGCTCTGTACACAGGCGGACAAAACAGCGCACACACTCTGTGCCATCAACTGCCCACCAAGGTGCCTGAAGTGTTGTTGGTGGGCACACGCTATGATGGTGTAGTGTGCTTCTCGAAATGAAAAAACATGCCCCATTTTTACCCACAGCTGAACATGTATGTGCATACACGTTTCAATCAAGGTACACACGTGTACGTCAAATGTTGGAATAAGCACACTACATGTGAATGGTTCCGCCTCCAACAACCGCCAGAGTGTTTCCTGCTTTTCCTCACTAATCTTTGCAGCTTATGCATCAAGGCAAACCTGTGTTTGCCCTGACCTTGACTTGCCAGCAAGCGGGCAGAGGTCTGAGCGAGCCACCCCTTGTCCTTACCTTGCAGCAAAAACATGTAGCCAGCAAAACAGGCCCGCGAGGCCAAACAGACACGCCGCTGACACGGCGTCTTTTCCGTAGCGGAACAGGATGGTTTTGACCACAATTGCAGGGAAGCAGCTGTGAGGGCATAGGGCATATACGCGTGTATGTGTGTGTATGCATTGTGTGTACATGTGTGTCTGCGAGCATGTATGTTAGTGTGTGTGTGCGTGCGGTTGTTGTACTTAGGGACACATAATAGCACACCATAATCATACGACGGGAACGGGGACGCACACAGGGAAGCGTGCACAGAGTTAACAGACCAAGAAATGTATGGACTCAGAGGTTGCCAGTGCTAGGATGCATATGATCAACCGTAGCAACAGACGACAGACATGCTTACATGGCTACCAGTAATTGGATGCATACAATCTGCCGAAACAACAAACCCGCAAACACACTCACATGGCTGCCAACAGATAGGATGTGTACAGGTACGGGCGATGCATGTGACGCATGCCCACAGCGTACACTACACTGAGCACTGCAGCGCGCACAACGGTGAGGCCCACAATGTCCTCCAAGGAGCGGCGGTACCTGGTTGGGTTGAAGGTGCGTTTGTAGGGGTGTGTGCGTGGGTGGGGGTGCGTGGGTGGGGGTGCTCGCTCGCGTATGCACCAGCCCACAAAGTCAAAAGCCTTCAAGCGTATACACACATGCACACACGACTGCTTGTTATCAAAGAACCCCGCTGCAGTGCTTTCACTCACGAGAAATGGTAATGGGTGAGGGGGGAGGGGTGAATGACCAGGGACGTGCTGGTGCCCAGGAAGTAGATGCAAAGTACGGCCACCACCTCCAAGGAGCACAGCATCCAGGGGGCCATCTGTGTGTGTATGTGTGTATGTGTGTGCGTATGTGTGTGTGTAGCTTAAAACTCGTACATGCAGATCCTCTGTCCACTACACCCATATACGCATGGAAACACCCATCCACACACACATACTTGCATATACAACCATCCACCCACACACAGACACACACACACACATAAACAACCCCCCCCGCTTGCACAAGCTTGCTCACCATTTGCAGCAAGGAGGCACTACACTGACACAAGAATCGAGCAAGCTTGACTGTGCGTAGCATGTGTCCTTGCAACTCCCCTCCGCCACAGCCAATTCGTTTGCTCCGACCTCCATTGCTGCTGTGCAGGAACTTGTCCTTCAGGTAGCTCTCCGCCTGTGCACATCGGAACAGATATATGGTTTTGTGTTAGTTAGCTGTTGACCTGTAGAACCTGCTTCATTGTTTGCCAACGGGTGCGCATGAAGCCAGAGACAGTCCTGTGTATGCGTGGGCGGTTGTGAGGCAGGGTTGCGAGGCATTGATGGGCTCGTTTTGTGTCCTATGTGTGCGAGCACTAGGAGCGCTGTTAAGCGTGACACGTTAAGCACACCATCAAGCTCTGCACTTACCACCAAAGCGCATTAAGTGCTCTCACTTATACACAGGCAAGGGCATCTAATGCGGACGATTTGCACTGTGTCCATAAGCATACGCGCAAACGCGTGCGCAAATGCAGATGCAGATGCATAGAGTCCCACACAAAAGCGCTCAGGTTCAACATGGAGTCAGTCGTGCTGGCGTATGAGTTATGTTACAGTTAGGCGTATGAGTTATGTTACAGTTATCAGTTGTGAGTGCGTGGATGGTGCAGCCCTTGCCAGAGGGGCACCCATCCCTTGATTCTTAAGCTAATACTGGGCAATCAACTAGCAGTGCCCCCTCACCTTGATTGAGCGAAACTTCTTTGACTTCTGCGGGGCGAGGCCTTCGTCCATTTTGCAGATGCAATCAGTCAAGTGACGCCCTTAGTTCATTCATGTTTTACGTTCGACGAATTATAGGTTGTCCTTACGCCCCCTTAGATTTGTTGACTGGCTCGCTCGTTCACTCATAACTTCAAGACTTATTAATTGTGAATGCAAAGAGAGTCCACTTGAAACCTCCATGTAAAATAATCGAATGACAGTCCATTCGTAAAATTATGGAAAGGAACATGAGTGGAACGTTGGACGGGGGGGGACTCCAACTGGCGCCTTTTGCCGTTTACGCCGGTGCGACCCTGGCCGCTTGCACCGCAGCGACGGCAGTCATCATTTACAAGCGGTATTCCGCCCAGCAGCAGGAACAGGCGGTGCAGGTCCAGCGGGCGCACATTCGGTCCAAGAGCCAGGCAGCGTTGCTCGAGGAGGACCCGTTGAAAAAGCGGGTCAGGGTGTTATACGGGACACAAACAGGTGATGATTCACACGGTTGGCGGGGGAGGGAGGGGGGCGTGGCAGGTAATTACCCACTTGTGGTTTGCCAGTTCATTTGACCCTCTGACAGGCTGGTTGTCAGGTATCTAACTTATAAGAAGATGTTAAAAGTTGTCAAAAAACGGTCACGGGCCTGCTTACCTGCACCACTGGGCAGCTGTGATATTTCTCTGGCTTATTTCAGGGGTTGTGCACGACGCACGCGTGCACACGCACACACACACACACACACACACACGCACACACACACACACACACACACACACACACACACACACACACACACACACACACACACGCGCGAGTGCGCACACACACCCGCACACACACACGACAAACGCACACACACACACACAAACACACAAACACACACAATACACTCACCTGTGCATGCACATGTACTCAAGCGCCTTTGTATACAGATGCACTAACAATTATGAACACACGCACACACAGACACTCGCATACATACACGTACGCTTACATACGCAGACGTACACACACACCTATGCACACACGCAAATGTTTGTACGCACACATGCACACACACGCACAACAAAATACTCTTACAAGCAATAATGCAGACGCACAGACTTGCACACGTACTTACACTGACAGACTCATGCACACAATCGCTTGAGTGCACATACCCTTGCACACATGCATTCACATAATTGCCTGGATACATACAGAGGCATACTCACGTATACTTGTACATGCTCGCATGCTCCAGCGTACAAACGATGCTAATTTCCCGTGATCACATCACTCCTGTGCTGCCTCTTGTTATGCATAGGGACGGCCGAGCGCTTTGCAAAGGAGGTCGGCAAGGAGCTAAAAAAACACCACAGCGAGGACGATGTGGTGAGCCTGTCACACTGTGCAAGAAGAGGGGGGATGTGTGGGGAAGGGAGCAACTGTTGGGGATACGTGTGCATGAAATCTTTGGTCTATCATCTAAAACATATGCACCACCAGGCCTGCTTGCAGCACCACTAGTGTGTGTATGTGAGTGCTGTGTGCTTTGTGTACGTGCTCTGTAAGCTCCAAACCATTGTAGTGAAGAAAGCAAGCGTATACAAAACACACAAACAACACAAAACACACAAACAACACACAACACATAAACACTCAAAACACACACACACAGGCAGTGGACGTCCTAGACCTGGAGAACTACAGTGCAAGCGACTGCTTGGCCAGGGAGAAGCTGGTGGTGCTGTGCATAGCCACGTACGGTGATGGGGAGCCCACTGACAATGCAGCGGACTTTTTCTCGTGGCTCAGCACGGAAGTGGAGGCAGTGACCTCAGGGGCCAAGGAGCCCTTCCTGCAGGTGTGTGCTATGCGTGCTGTGCTGATCACAATCTTTCTCAAAGCCTTGACAATACTCAAAGTCGGTCAAAACCACACATACACAGGTATATGTGTTGGGTTGGCCAAAATCATACGTACGTTCGGTGTGCCTAGCAAGAAAGTAATATATGATATATAATACGGTCCCGTACGCAGTGTATGTACGGTTTTGGCCAACCCTACACATATGGCCTTTTTTGCACTACATCAATACACTGTTTTAAGCAGGAGTACATTGCTCTGTGGTGTGATGTGTTTGGGTGGACGCATGAGGCCTTTGTCCCCCTTCCTTTCGCTCGTGCATGTCTTGTAGAGACACATGCTCATCTAATATATGTAACAAACACACGCTTGCACACACATACACGCACATGCGAAGGGCACCTCCTTTGCTGTGTTTGGCCTAGGCAACAAGCAGTACGAGCACTTCAACGCCATGGGCAAGAAAGCGTTCACTGCCCTGGAAACCCTGGGAGCCAGCCCCCTGCTTAGAAGGGGTGACGGCGATGATGACGGCTGCATCGATGACGACTTTGACAAGTGGACCAGCGAGTTCACAGAAGTGCTGAAGAGCAGGGCAGGTGTGTTGTGTGTGTGTGAGTGTGTGTGTGGTGTACATGTGTATGTAAGGATGTGGGTGAGGGCGTGTGTGTAAGGGTGTATATGTCTGTGTGGGTGAGGGCGTGGGTGTGGGTGTGGGTGTGGGTGTGGGTGGACGATTGTGACCACAATTGCTGAATTGACGACAGCTTTTTACGGTATGTGTTGTTGTTACTGATTTTTCAAGGAAGGGTGCATCAATAATTGATTAAAGGTTGGACAAGCTTCCACCATAGAATGCAAGCTTTAAAAATTGAAGAGCCGAGAGTTTGTATACATACATGAGCAAATTCGCACGAATGAGCTGACATTCCGCTTAAATTGTGTTAGGCGAATGAGGAAAAAAGTCAACTGTTTGCGACTTCTGGCAGAGCTCTTATAACAGCAACCTCGTCCTTGTGTGTGCCACACAGCACGTGGATGCAAACCAGCACATCTCGTGTTGCCCTGCTCTTTGGTGGAGGACAGAACATGAAACACGCACTCTTGTGTCCCCTTTCATACACACATACACACAAACACCCACACCCACACCCACACACTTTCTCACATAAACACACGCAGACCTAGTGGGTGCCACACAGCACGTGACTGCAAACCAGCCCATTGAGGTGCCCTGTTATTTGGTGGAGGAACTGCCTGTGGGCACCTCAGAAGATGCACCCTTCCCATTACACGGCACTGGCAGGTGTGCACCACTTGTTTGTGGGGATGTCGGTGTGTCTGTGTGTGGGGGTGTGTTGCGTGAGAGTTGTGGTGTGGGTGCATATGCATGCGTGTGTGTATGTATGTATGCTTTTTCACACACCAACTTTCATGTGCCTGCACGTCTGTAACGGCACATAAAGACATGCACTTATGTGCTTCACACACAAACACACAAACACGCTTGTGCACACAATACGCACGCGCATGCACTTTACTGATGCACATGCACACTCACTCCTACAGGGACCACCACAGTCCTTGCTGGGCCACCATCACGAAGGTGCAGCAGCTGCACACACCAGCGTCAGGTGTGTACACGTGTGCTTGGATATGTGTTCGCACAAACGCCTGTACATGCCTGATTGTAACTGTGTAAATGTGTGCTGCACATGTGTTTGTGCTTATATGTGCATTATTTTGTGCAAGCACAGAATCAAGACTGTGTAAGTCATTCAATTCAAATGTGAAGCTATGGCGTGGATGTGTGTGTGTGCACGTGTGTGTGCGTGCGTGTGCGTGCGTGTGTGTGTGTGTGTGTGTGCGCGCGTGGTGCCTTTGCAGTCAAGGTGCGCCTAGGTACGCCATATTTACCAAAATACAAAAAAGCCTACCGTACGTAAGTATATCACCACCCCTAATTATTGTTTATTGGTGGGGGCGGTGACATAATATTTGTGAAACGGTGATACATATATAATTATTTCTAGGGGGAGCGATTAGTAATATTGTTCAAAGTAACGAGCGGAGTGGATGCCCCCCCCCGCTCCGCCTGCCCCTTTTCCCCTAGACCCCGCCCGCCTACAGCAAGAGCGGACCGGGCTGAGGGGCAAAAGAGCGCAAGAACAAGAGGCAGCTATGCAGAACTCGCAGACCTTGGTTTGCCCCCCAGGATTGTACTGTTGGCATTGCATTGGCACTGCATTCTGTGTTTATGCAACAAATGAAGCTGACAGAGATGCAAGCATGCAGCACTAATGCACAGGCGCACACTTGCACGCGCACGCACACACACACACACACACACACACACACACACACACACACACACACACATGCACAAACACACATACCGTAGGTTCACGGGACCACACATTTTAAAAATTAATTAAATTTTCGATTTTAGTTCGTGAGGGGGTCTGGGGAGTAATTTTCGAGTTCGAATCCAGTTCGGGCAGGCCCTGTCAAGAATTGATTTGTGAATTCGAGACCCCACTGGCTGCTGCTGCTGCTGCTGCTGTGCAGGCTGATGGGCAGACTGCCCATTGGCTGCATGGGGAGAACCACTGCTGAGTGCTTGCACAGGTGCTTCCCTCAATCAAAGAAGCAACCCTCTTACCCACTTGTCATCTTCACTAACTCTGTGTGGATGCCCCAAGGGAAGGGCCTGAAGGGCCTGTGAGAGGAGGAGGCTTGTTCTTGGAGCAGCATGCATGGACGCCCCACGGGCCTCTTCACAGCCGCGCCCCTTGCCTTTGCCTATGCCTCTGCCAGCTCCTTGAGCTGCCTCTCCCTCTGCAGCTTCTCATGGTCCCTCTGCTGAGCGGCCAGCCTCTCAGCTGGGGACAGGGGTTCGAAGAACGGGTCAGGGGTTCACAACCAGGGCACGCTGGGAGCTAATTCTTGAAACCTCCCTGAAAACCACTTAAAAATAAATAATTTATCACTTCAAATTCAGTTTGGAGAGGGCCCCGAGAATTATTAAAATTTTTCGTTTTTTGCCAAATAATTATTTAATTTCCGAAGTGATCGTGAACCTACAGTATACACGCACAGGCGCACACACGCACAGGCACACATGCACAGGCGCACATGTGCACAGGCGCACACACACACTCTCTAGCACCCTTGCACACACACACACACGTACACACGCACGCTCTAGCTGTAGCACCCAAGCAGCACGCTAAGCTAGCACATGCGTGCAGCAGCAGTAGCAGCAGCAGCAGCAGCAGCAGCAGTGGCAGCAGCAGAAGCAAGAGCGGCAGTGGCAGTGGCTTCCATTTCCTCCTTGAGTTTGTGGGAGTTCAAGGTGGCCACACACAAACCCCCAGGGCTCCAAACGCCCCTTTGAGAGGGGTGGTTGCTGAATGTTGCTGTAAAATGAATAATTTGTTCATACGTCATATCGTTCCCTACATGTACTTAACCGTATGAAACGTCTCTGAAGTCTGTATGACGTATTTTTGTATGTCAGTATGTGTGGATGCCAGCCCTGGCCAGCCCTACTTGTGAGAGCCCTCCTAGGACCAAACGTTTGGAAACTGGGTCAGGTTTGAGTCAGACGTCTTACCTAATTACACGGGTGGCAGCCTTTTCAATCAGAATATTTCCTTTAGCTCTTCCACACACGTGCACGTGCACCACACGTACATTCACACGCGCATGCTTATGCGCGCACACACAAACAGAGACACACGCATCTGTTCACAGGGCGCTCCTGCGTGCACGTGGAGCTGGACATGAGCCAATGCAGCACATCCAGCGCAAGCAGCAGCCCAAACAGCAGTGCCAGCAGCATCACCAGCAGGTACACAAAATGCATTCCCTCTCCATGTGCACACACACGTCGCGCGTGCCATGCACTTTGGCTCTCCAGCAACCATTGCTTTTTCAATCCGTTCTTTGGATTTTCCAATCCTTTCTTTGGGTCCACTGGACCTGAGAGCAAAGCAGAGTTTGCCTCGACCATGTGACCATGTGACCATGTGACTCTGAATCGTAACCTGTGCATGCACGCTCATGCTGCACAATGTGCACCCAAGACTCGCATTGGCCATGCGCACGTGCTCGTGGGGCTTAGCCATGTAGCAGTAATGCCGCTCTCTCCTCCGAGCCTCGTGCGCATTCATTGCCCCCCTCCCTGCTTTTTGCCTCCCAAGCTGCTTATTGTCCGGACTCGGTCTCAAGCGTGTGGGAGGGTTCTGAAACGAGTCAGACAAGAAGCAGCCTGCGAGGTATAAGGCAGAGGTTGCGTGGATGGAATCCTACGGGGAATGCAGTGGAGGTAGCAACAGAACAGCACCGCTGCAGGGGGTCGGTCACCACACCCTTCATCCGCGACCATCCCGTTCAAATTGTCTGCAAGCGCCAATTGTGTATCAAGGTGGCAGTGTATTCTGTTCTGTGCAATACTCTTGTGAATTAATGGGTTGCATCCACACCAGGGTAGTACACAGGGTACCCAAATCATTTGGGTAGACCCGAAACAGCCCGTGAATATTTTCAGGGTCCCCCGGAAGTGCTTATAAAATTATTTAGGGTGTCAGGAGGCTCCAGTACGCATTACTTTTGGACGGCACGTGTCAAAACGATTGAAAATTATATATTCGGAATCCTCTCGTCGAGAGCTGTCGATTGATATATGTATGGGTCCAATCGGAGGGGGGGGGTCTGGGGAGGGGTCCGAGTTTTTTGGCCCCCCCTCCAAAAAATTACTGGGCCACTCCTACAAAGTTTTTAATATACAGCGGAAACCTCAGCTCAAGCCCAGTCGATTGGCACCCTTTTTGAGCAAATTGGGTAAAAAGGGGGGGTCTGTACACATGTCCAAAAGACAGAGGCACACGTGCTTGGGTGCAGGCCGCGGGGTGAGTCAAGCCAATGAAGCAGCAATTCACCCCAAACTTACAGGATTGTGCCAGCATGAGATAGTCAGTGGAATTCTGAAGAAATGGAGGCAATGTGGGACTGTGCAAGCCAGTTATGGGTGCCTGGTAGGTCACGTGTGCATGGGCGTCCGTATCTCAGTTTGCCCCATAACAGGCTTGCACAGTCC
>Ga0307947_1002953_pt1 | contig 13710 bp, 12 predicted proteins | sample OrgLakmetagen232_FD_201840 | JGI IMG/M metagenome (GOLD analysis project Ga0307947, IMG submission 201840) | Saline water microbial communities from Organic Lake, Antarctica - #232 | ecosystem: Environmental > Aquatic > Non-marine Saline and Alkaline > Saline | place: Antarctica: Organic Lake...
ACCATCCATCAAAATGTACTCATCATTCTCATACATATGCTTGATCACGATGAGCAAAGTAGATGGCATAGCACTACGACGCAGATGTGACCAGAGTTGTTGCCTAGGGACAGTGTCATACACTTGCGAAAAACCAATGAAGGCAACATGCAATCTAGGACTGTTCCTAGGCTTCAGCTTTTTTGCAGCATGCCTAATATGCCTCAGAATAAACAGAGGGTGTAGAGTGCTTCTGCCCGGAAAGAAGCCAAACTGCGTGTCTGGAATCTTGCCTTTTTTCGCACACCAATCAGTCACCAAATCTTTCAGCACGTTGGCAAATATACGATAAATCACCCCACTAACAGCAATCATCCTACACAGAATTGAGTACAACTGGAGACTTGTCGTTTAGTCGCACTGGCCTGAAGTTGAAGCCAGGAGGGGCTTGATCCAAAGATGGCACTGTACCCCAACTTGTATCCCACGCAAGCAGGCAGGTGTATGCTCAAATGAAATCTGTATGCATTCAGGCTCTATTATTTGACTTCAAACAACCAGGGAATTCAAGGCTAGAGAGCTTGATGCTCACCTTGAGCACCTTCTCCTTTTGGCGAGTGAAGGCGGAAGGCATCCACTGCCCTTTGCCACATGCCTGCTGGCCCAAGCATTCAATGGCCTCCTCTATGGCTTCCAGGACCTCCAGCAGTGCAGACACCCCTGGTTGATTGCCAAAGGCCAGTAGCTCCGCAGCTACACCCGCTGCCCGGCTACACTTGCGCTTCATGCTGCGCACCCACATGTAGTGGGTGCGGTCTGCTTCCAGCTGACACATGAGGAAAACCTGCTGATCTGCATGTACATGCTGGGCTTGAATTTGCTGGGAATTGGCCTGGGACAGATCTGAACCGAGGCATTGGAGTGCTGCTGCTGATGCTGCTGCTGCCGTTTGACAGCGCATTTCTGCCTGCATGCACTTTTGCAGCGCCTCCACAGCAGCTGCGGAGGCGCTGCTGTGCATGCCACGGTCATTGGCATGGAGCTTGCACAGTGCTGACTCCCCATGACGTGTCAAGATGTCAGTGCCCGGGAGCACATGTTCACCCTCGCCCACAGTGTCCAAGCGTACACTGCACAGTTACAATTTGCACATGTTACAGTCTGTACATGTGTGAATGAGCATCAGCATGTGTGTCTATTTGTGAAAGTGTGTGTTTGTTTATATTATCTTCAATTGAATGTGTGGTTGCATTCATGCCATGTGAGAAATGTCATCATTTTTTGTGTAGAGCTCTCACCCTGGGCCACATTCAGGCGTGCCAGTGTGCCAAGCCAACCTTTTCATTTCAAAAAGGCAGCCCCTGACACTCAGGATTGTGTAAAATTTATGCCTGGCAGTGTATCCCCCTTTTTTTTTGGATGGGGCTGTGTTGCCTAATAGTTGAAAGCCCCACTATCAAGATCACAGCCCAAAAACAAGCAGCAGGATATGCCTTGTTTCCACATAACAATCACTACATTATTCTACTTGGCTTGACACTTGTGTGTTGTGTCAAACTGTACAGCTAGGTGAGAGAATAAAAAATTCTTGCCTGCAGTGGACGGAAGGCGGACGTCCACTGCATCAGAGCTGGCTTGCATGTTCAGCTCACCACTGGGAGCAGTAATTGCAGTACTGCAAACGCAGAGCTTAAATCCCAGCAAGTGCTCGCCACAATATGGCAGCAGCGAGGATTTGGGGCCATGGAAGTGCAGCTCTGCGGCAATGGATGAGGGTAGGTCGTACTAGCAGCAGTGATCAATCATGCCTCATGCCTCATGATTTCCCTTAGAGAGGCATGAGGGAGTTAGCACAGAAAATCAAAGTGGGGTGCACAATAAGGCACTCTGTATGAGTATGTGTGCCACACCGCATGTGCATAGTTGACATGTAACACGTAAACGATGAAGCAAACAAATGAATTCATGTCATTCTTTACAGCATGACACCAATGATCCTTACATGCTGCCAGCTCAATCGACTCAATCAAGGTGATAAAGCGTACTATGCCTTGCTTAATAGGCTAGTAGAACTAAAGTAATACACATTGTCTCAGTATCAGGAGTTATACAAGAACAGCCACTCACTTTTGCCATGTCCAGGGAGGTATACTTTGACACAATGTGGCCGATTCTTGCGGTCAGGGAAGAGCTTCTTCGCTACTGCCAAATAATCCTGAACCCATGCCTTCAAATGGGTCAGGTTGCACTGCGCACTCTGGATCCATTCCATTATTCGGCTTCCGTTCGGAAGCCGAATAGTGGAATGGACGTGTGCTCCCCCCAATCCTCCCCTTGGTTCACCACAGCAGGTTGGAGGTTGAGATCCCAGTTGCGGTTGCAAAGCAGCTCAATCAGGTCCTTGAAAAGGTCTGTTTGCCGACCGTACCATTCTGGCAGCGCCCAGACCCCCACGTGATGCCCAAGTAATGTCTTCGTGTGCAAGTGTAAGCAAATTTAAGTGACAGGATAGGTTCAGTTGAGAAACAGGGGTGACAGGGCAAACCTACAGCAAAGTGAATTGCAGGTCATGCTGGATGGGAAAGCCCATATAAGACAAGGAGAGTGATACACACTGGTGTTTGTAGCTGTGCGTATGTATGGTCTTCAAGGTCAAATTCTGATCAAGTTCCTTACATGGACGTTAGTACAGACACTGCCAGCCACTTTAGCACACACCTGAGTGTGCTTAAGACAGGAAGGGTGGGGCCCCTGTCGACATCCACTTGATGCCGGTGCCAATCCTCATTTAGCTGCTCCTGCATCACCATATCATCTGCTTCGTCCATCTGGCGTTGCTCCTCCACCCTTCTCCGCTTGTTATTCTTCTGCTGCCTTTTTTGAAGACAAGTAGAACGAGAAATGAAGCATAAAAAGTTAAGCTGCACACACACAGTCATCTCTTACAACCATCGCACTAAGGTGAAATCTGAGCAATCTGGTACTGGTAATGGTCATGGGAGTTCATATGGATATGTGACTTGTTGTACGTTGCACGAGCACCTCACTTTGGCATAAACTGGGCTCTTGTCCGTGGCACCTGATCCTTCAACAGATGCACCGGCATCATCTCCCAGCTCGCTCGTGTCTGACTTTGAGACGCCTGTAGGAACGGGATTTGCAGGTGCAAAAATGCAAGCACTATAGCTTCAAAGCTATTAGGGGAGGGAATTACAGAATTAAAAGGTTGCATTTGAAGTTAATTAATATTTGTGGGGGTGCGTTAGGGTTATTAAGCACAGGTATGTTGTGCTTTACAAGGAAAGGCTAATAAATTAGCCTTATTAAGGGAGTCATTTACCACTACAATGCAAAAAGTAATGTGCACTGGATTATCAACTCAGTTCAAGCACTCAAACCAAGGTACAAATTGTTTCTGGCTGCAATGTAAACGAGAATGCATGCAATGCATCCCGCCGGATACAATCTCCGTCATTATCGAGAAGATGCCCAAAACTCCCTCAATACCACTCACCCGATGTTGGCGGCTGGTGATGGTACATCTGCTGCTCCTGTGCTTGTAGCTTTTTGGCCATCACTCTATCCTCATCCACCTGAAAGAAGAAGCCAAGGTTGTTTTCATGATAGAACCATAAATTTATTAACCCATCACTTTGAACTTATTCACCGCTATGCTCTTGTTGGCAATGCACACATCTCATTATTGGGCACCCAAATGCCAAGAATGAATAAAACAGCACAGATCACGAAATCGATATTTGACATCCAAGGCAGGATTAAGCAACCACACATTCAAAACGAGTGGAAAACACCTCTACACATAAAAGTCAGCCAATCCGTGCACACACCTGAACATCCTTTGTCAGGGCAATTGAGTCAGGGGCGCGAGAGGAAGGTTGGTCACCTGTAGCAGCTCTGGTGTGGTCTCTTTCTCTGCACATGCAAGCACATGCATCGCAGCAATCAATTTTTGAACGTGATGTTATGCATGATGTGCATTGTCAGTATGAAGCAGCGGTGGGTCACGAAGTCAATTGTGTATAAGTAAAGGAAGTTGGTTACATGGGGTGACATGGGGTGCTCTCTCATTACGAATAAATGCAAGATCTGAGCATGGTGACCAAGGCCAAACGAATCATGTGTGTGCATACATGGTGGCAACTCCTCTAAGGTTCTATGCTACAGTTCGCTGTAGGCTTCGATTGTCGTTATCGTTAACCCACCGTCTATCGTTACACCCGGTGGGTGGTGAGGTGCAGGAGGTTATGGTACGTGTCGAACCTGCTGCCGGGCTTGTCCGCTGCTGCTGCTGCTGCTGATTCTGGGACGAGCTTCTTGGCCCTCTCGCGGTGGAGTCCAAGCTCGTCATCGAGGAGTCAGCAGGCTCAGAAGCCTCGCTCCCCTCTCATGCGCTTGCTGCTCTTACTGGTCTTGCTGCACCTGTTGCTGCATCTCCTGCTGCAGCTGCTGCTGCATGCGCGTTGCTGGGCATGGCCCTCCACGGCTCGGGCTGCTCCTCCATATGATTAAAAAAAGAAAACAACCCGAGCAAATTCAAGGCATAAGAATGCCTAAAACGAGAGTACACAGCGAAAAGTGCTTGCCAGATCTCAGCCTACGCGCAAGAACTCCGGTTCTACAGCTTGAGCCCTCTTACAATAATTTTTGTAAAAGCGTGAGCCCTCGCAGAATTTGTAAGATTTTAAATTTTTTCTTGGGATTTGTTAAACAGAATCAAAACTATGAATTGTGAAAATAACGCGACACTCTCGCCTCGTTCGAGCCACGGGTTCCCGCCAGGTTCTTTCGACCAGGCTAACAAGGTAAGGCAGGCCGTCACTGATTTTCGTCGTGCACGTTCATGTTTGTAGTATAATACCAAAAATATAATGGAGCGGAAAAATGAAAGAAGGGGGGTGACAGCTGGCTGATGAATTGCTATTCTTACCACTGCAGGCTGCTTCGTTTGGGTCAGAGCAATCGCTAGCAGTCCACGTGTCTACATTCAAACGCCAGAGCACAACAGAGCCCACCTTCACACCCCACAAGACAGCTCGTCCTGATGACCACCGTACGCGTACGCCTCTCCAGCCCTTGCCCAATATTAATAATCCCGCGTCTTCCATTGATTCTGCCCTGCTCTCAGCCTCAGCAACAAAAAATTACAGCACTTCCCATCAGCTTTGCAGCACTGACCTAGAAGTACAGCAGGAGGACGATCAGCAGCCACGTCGTCTTCCCTTTGGCAAGCCATCGGAGGGACCCTTACGGCAGCAGCCGCCGCGAGCCCCTTTTCCTAGTACAGCGTTTGCGGCCAACCCTCCGTCTTCCACGCACACACTAATTAATGCGCACCTACCCGCAGGTATGACATTGATGCGGCAGCCAACGTTTTAGCTGTTGGTGATACATCGTACTGATGCCTGATGACAAAGGCGTGTCATTCTGTTTGCTTCGCATTTAGGAGGAAGGGATGTTTTTTGCCAAAAGCAACAGCATTGAAAAGAAAAGAACCCGCTCTTCCTGCAGGCCCGGTGCCTGCCTACCAAGCCCAGCAACAACGCCATTTGAGCCCACCAGCTTTGCACCCTACTGCGAGGAGCTCACGACAACGGCTCTTGTCTGTGAGTGCTTATCCATTTCTGACGTTGCTTTAGACGGCATAGCGATGTCAGTGACAGCGGACACTGTGAGCTCACTTTGTTCCTCGATGGGCAATTTTCAGAGCAAAGTTTCTGTTTGGTAATGCAGGTCTCTGCAGATGAACTAGGAGCGTTGCAAGCCCTGAGATCATTGAGAGGAAATAATATAGCAGGCTCCCCACGTAGCCATCCTGCAAGAAGAAAGGAATTTCCGGCTGCCCTCACACCAAACACCAGCGCCTGCAGCCAGCAGCAGACAAACGGATGCAGGCAGGCAGCAGCAGCAGGCAGCGGCAACATTACCAGGCAACGAGCGCTGCCAGCGACGGACCGCTCCCTTTCAGATACAATTGCTGCCTCCCTTGCGATGCCAGCACCGTATCTTGCTTCTGTCACGTTGCAGGAGCAGCAGAAGCAGCAGCAACAGCAGCAGCGGCATAAATCAGAACGTCAAGGTCAAGCACCGGGCAGCACGCAGGAGACAGAGGTAAGTAAAGGCAGATAATATCTAAAAAGGAAAAAGTAAGAGGCAATCAATTGGCCCCCACACCCTAATCTAAGAGCAGGAGCCTCTTTGGTATTGTAAATTTCCTTGACTGCAAATTTTAAAGAGGAATATCTATGGAGATTAGGACGGATGCAGCAGGCTTGAAACAGACAGAACTGGCAAGGATGCATTTGGTGCGGAGTTTAGCAGTTGACAGAGTGCACATAGAGATTCAAGACAAGCGTCTTGACTTTTTGAGAATAAAGACTTCAGTTCTTAAAAGGCTCCAGCATGTGAATGTTGTAGATGGTGTCACCCACACCTAAAAGGATGATGCGGAGGAGAGTAATGGGGGCTCCTCGAATATTGGTGCAGAGATCCTTGTGTGTGTGTGTGTTCCTTAGCGAACAACATCAACTGGTTCTTTTTTAGTCTTCTTGTTTGTAATTGTTTTATTTACATCTGTTCTAATTTGCAGATCATGTTTATTTTCACCTAACTTAGGTTCCACTACTTGAAGGTTGATGATCTGCATTTGACCATCCGAGCACCTCTAAGGACCATCGTTTCCAAAACTCAATGAGTGGTGCCATTTCCTGCGGCATCTCAGGAGAGCATTCACAGTTTATTGCTTCAACGACGTCACTCCTCATCTTGCATTTTGATCTAAATTGCAGGAGGATTATACTGGGACAACCTCTCTGGTCAGCATTCAGCGCAAGACCAGAGATCCAGCAATGGTGAGGAAGTTTGAGCAGATGTTACATTTAGGGTCTACAGGGCAAGTTGCGTCAAAAAAAGGAAGTCTTACGCAGGCAGAAATTGTAATCTTTCACAAACAATGAAGAAAAGGAAGCCATTAATGCTCGTGAGACCTTCACTACAGTTAAACAACAGAGACCAAGCAGGAAAGAGACGACCGTATGACTGGAAACGCTCAGTCAATTCTCTCAACCAACCTGGTCTCTTTCAAAATATTTGGATTTGAGGCACTAACAAAGGAAGCAAGGCCGTTGAAATAGATGACTGGAAAGGTGTGACCTTATCTCTCAACTGCAATTTTTACGGGTCAGTAGTCTATACCAGGAATGCAGGTTCCTTGCAGATCTTTAGAGGGAGAAAACTAAGTGACCCTGATTCTTTTGCCTCCTTCCTTTGCACAGTCATCAAAAATCGATGATTAATTACTACAAAAGTACAGGTTGATTGGAGCTAGCCATCGGGCTTTTTGCGGCTTAATTTTGGCAGGGGCTTAGAGCTTTTGATCTTGGATATTTAAGATCTCACTTTGTCACGACTTACTGGTTTATTGTGTGCTGAGCCTTTGCGGCGGCTATATAAGTCGTGCTTTGGGACCCTTTCTAAACTCAAAGAAAAGTGACTGGATTCAAATTCCTGACCGTCTGTAATGCAGGTATTCATGCAGATTTGCAATGATCTAATCTAAAATCGATTACACATACCGTACTCTGAGCACCTGTTTAGGGCGGATCTAGGCCATTGGGTGATCATACTGGGATATTTCCTGAGACAACTTGCCTGTTCAGCGTGTGTGGTCGCACTGTGAAGCTATTAAACTCACAACCTTGCATATACACACTGGGTTCCTCTAATTGGGTGACACAAGAGCAAGATAGTTTGGGTTGGCCAGAACTGTATATATTATACATACATATGTGACCGTACATTTGGTGATTCCCTGCCCAATATTCCGTATATACATTGTATATGTATGGTTCTGGCCAACCCTGACTATCACATCAGTGATCACATCCTCTGCCAGAGCTCCACACCCTAGTGCTCGTATGCTACATGCTACATCAATGCAGATCACCAAGGTGCAGCAGCAATGCGTGATGATACTACAGAAGGCTGCGGGTCAGCCGATCGTCATGGAAAAGGACTTGCGAAAGGATTTGGGCAACACTCCTGACACCTCCAAGGCCCTGAGGCTGTGAGTACATGGCACGATCTCGTATGAGCTCACAAGTGATTCTTGATCCCCCACACTGAGGGCACAAGCGTTTATGGGCAGCGTCCCTGTCCTCTACGCTAAAGAACTTGGTTGGGCAATGTCACCAACACCCTTGGTGGGCGATGAACCTGGAAACAGACTAGGCTGCTGAAAATACTTAAGCCTGTTTCTGCACGAAAGCTTTGCTTCTGCAGTCCTGCGCAGCCTTCGTGAGCTACGGCATGCAACACACTGGCTGGTGCTCACATTGTCATGGTAAACATACTGCTTAGTGGTGCTGGCTGAGTGCTAGATCATGGAGGCTGGCAAAAATGACCAGAACGGGCAGTCTGTTTGACCCTCTGCTTAGCTCTGCCGTTTTTTGTGCATGACGCTTTTCTGCTTCTTTGCGAGGCGTGTCCTTCACGCAGACTTCATCCTGCACCGCCTGCGCATATTTTCTGGCGATGACAGCAACGTTGCATCTCCTGCACGCCTAATTCTGTCACGGGATATATCATTAGGTGCCGTGCTTTGGGCTCCCGCCATTTCCTGTATTGTAGCTCAAACCCTTACAAGTATGACCGCAACAGGCAAACACGGTTTAAAGATCTCGAATTGCTAGTGGTAACGTGCGCTCCATCACCCTTTTATTTACAGGTTGGTCGCAGATGGGAAGTTGTTACGGTTTGGAGCTGGAGGACGCTCTGATCCCTTCTCTTATTGTGTCACGCCTTTGGGCCTCACATGCACCACAGAAACCACGCATCAGGGTTGAGGTAGCGGGGTCCCAGGTTCCCAAAGTGTCAAGTTCATTGTAAAATTTGGTGTTTCGAAGTTTGTTGGCATGAGTGGGTATGCAATGAAGGAGGTTATTAAAAGGAACAGTGCCCTACACTTGTCTCACGCGATGGGAGATGTTTACCGTCCACAGTATCAAAGTGGCTTTCATAGGTTTGTGGCTTTCGTAAGCTCCTTTACTTAATTTGGAGAGTGGTTTCAAGGCACGACACTTTTCTGTTGTCTCCTCTTGTGATCAATTTTTGTCTTAAAAATGGAGCTGAAATGTTATCCGTCAAGCCATGTTTCTGTTTCCATTCTAATTTTAGGCTTTGAGATGCCAATAGCAGTGTTTTCCATCCTGGTATGTGAAAAGAAAAAAGAAACTACGCAGGCAGTGAAAGCCACTCCCCACATTAATTAAGGAAAAGGAGCCACTTTAGTACCGAGTACCGTAAAGCTCCTCCACCACGAAAAAGAAAGGAACAATCAATGGGGATCAGGAGGGTTGCAGGCTTGGCCTGAAACCGGCTCCTGATGACAGTTGATAACAGAACTGAAAAGGGCACGTCTGGTATGGACAAGTTTAGCAGCAAAGTTCACAGAGTACACATGGAGCTTGGAGGCACGCTTCTCGACTCTTTGAGAATCGAGACCCAGTTCCTTGAAAGGCTTCAGAGTGTGAGTGTTGTAGATGGTGTCGCCCACACCCAAAAGGATGATGTGGAGAGTAACGGAGGCTCCTTGGAGAATGTTGCACAACGTCTTGGTGCTGTTCCTTTGCGGCGTTCAGCTGGTTCTGAGGTCTGGTGTCCTCACAGTACTTAATCTCGACAAGGTGGATGTCACGCCGAGGTTTGCTGAGGTCTTATGGTCGGTGCTGTCTGGGGTTGGTGGCTACTGGTGGCTGGCGGTGCTGCTGAGATGCTCCCAGTCTCCCTCAATTGCTCCTGTTACTTAGAAGAACCCACCCCTCTACATTATTAGTTTGTTGTTCTTGTGTTTTTGCAGCGATGGGAGTAACCAGCACAAAATCTGGGCGGCTGGAGGTAAATCTGTCTTTATCTGGGAAGCGGGGTGGTGGGAAGAGCCATTGGTATGTGACTCAGGGTGTAGGGTGACTGCACTCTTAAGTTTTAGGGTGCTTACACATGACATCGGTACCGGCAATTTGGAGTGAACAGTCCTATCTGATAAAGATGGTACCCCAATTCCAGATGTTTGTCTAGTCTCTCAATTTAGGTGTGCCATTTTTCTTTTCTGCACCTGAATTGTTTCCAACTGTAGAGTGTGGGTTATTTGCTCTGGGGGGTGGTGCTTCTGCTTTCCTATGTTAGCATTAATGTTAGGGTTTGAGGAATGATCTAACATTTGCAGTAGTACCCTTGATCAGGACAACTTTTTTTATCAACAATCTAAAGCACGCAAATTCATAATGATGGAAGCCACGACTATTACACTGCTAGTATTTAAGAGTCTTTCCTAATGCACGCTGCTGATCCTCGTCTGCACAACGTTTTACATGCATTCTTAATGAAGGCTAGTAGAGGTATGAACAAAAAGCCTTTTGAGCAGTTCAGAAGAATGTGTGTTTAGCAGGCAGGAGGATCTTAAAAAGTGAAGCCTGTACAGTGGCTGGGTGCGCTTTCAGGGCGTTTTAGAATGAGGTTGCTTTGAAGCTTCATTGAAGACACCGTGACAGCCAAGCGATCAACAAGTGGCTTAGGTGAAAAACTAGTATGCAGACAGAAAAAAACACTCCCCAGATTAAACAATCAAGGAAAAGGAGCAAATAAGAGGTGTTGCAACTCGCTTTAAAAGCGGATTAAATGCCCCATCATGCATGTGCAACACAAATGCATGGGATGAAGGTGAAAATGACAAAAGTAGGTAGACAGAGGTGCAGCCTGGGTGATCGAGAGGGAGGAAAAACAGAATAAGGCTGGAAGTTAATAAGTAGGCAAAGGTATAGCATTTGAGGTAAGGTAAGGTTACACATGCCTTAAAGGGCATTTCAGCAGAAGCTTGGCAAAAGCCTGAAACTACACCTGGCTAAATAAAAGAAACAGGAGCTGGAGGAGCTAGAGGAAACCTGAACATATGTATGTAGAAGAGAAAGTGTATAGAGAAAGAGAACATTTGTTTTGAAGAAGCGCAAATTAGCATATAGCTATTATTAAGGAAGACGTACAGGGAAATTAAAGGGAGAGCCGGAATAAATTACAAAAAGGCTTGCCACACGGTGAGGCTGAGAAGGAGAGGAACACTGCTGCTACCGTAATTAAGGGTGTGAGCATTTAGGTGCCAGCAAGAAACCCTCCACGCCGAAATTAAGTTTGAAAGCACATGAGGACTGGATGGGTTATGTGTAGAAGCATCCATTCCCACACCTTGCTTGTCTGTGATCAATATTGTATAGTAAAGCGGCATATTTGTTAGAGTGTTAGAGAGCACTGCAAATAAAAGACATTTGAGCCATGCACGTGAAAGCTGCGTAGTGCGAAGATCTCCCCTAGACGGAGCTTACGTGTAACAACATACTAAGCAAAAGGGTTGTCGATTTGGTGGTAATCCTTCGTAACCTAGCAGTCGGTCTTTTTGACTGATGGCTTGATCTGTAACCTCTGTAATCCTTTGTGCCACGTGAGGTGGCACTTAAAGAATGGATTCTCTTTTTCTTATGCTGATGGGCAGTCCAAGTTCCTGTTCCATGGCCGTTCCTATTCAACACTGTTGTGCACGCTACCGATGTATTCTCCTAACCAAACTGACTTTACTTGTTTGTCGGGTACAACTGCAGAAATCAAGCAATCCTGCACAAAAAATGAAATTAACATAATCAGCAACTCTATTGGTCCTCCTCTTCCTCCTCCTCTTCTGCCTCTTGCTCTCTTCCACCTCCTCCGTCACCACCATATTCAGGCTGCTGGCCTGCATTCACCCACGGTAGGAGGGAGCGCAGTAGCATCCTGCGCAAGTATTCAGTTCAGGACAGCGTTGTGCGTGCGCGTGCGCTCATGAATGCCAAAGCAAACCACGGCAAGCATGCGTACCATTTGAAAGAGAGTGCTAGAGGGCCTGCACTCCTTGTAATGGGGCTCTCTATAGGATATGAGGGCAAGCATCAATATAACAACGTTGTGGCCTCCAGCTAAAACACATGGTCATCCATGACCTGCAACCAAACTTACATGACTGGATTTGCGTTTCGCAGCTCTTCCTCTGAGACATTTTGATGATTGCCTGCCTGCTGGACTGCAGCGTGTGGAGGGAGGATTAAAGGGTTAAAAGGTGTTTTGTGTTTTCAGGGTGTCACATCAAAATCAGTACTTGTGCATCCCGCCTTTTGCAGACATGTGTAACGCAATAGGCCTTTCACATAAACACACAAAGAAGACAACTAGAACATACAAGGTGCTTGAGTAGGACTCAGATTCATACAACACTCTCATCAACAGCTTATTTGCAAGATTGGCCTTCGTGCTTGAGGATTGTGCACAAATGGCACGTGTGTGCAGCTGTGTCTGGCTTTATCGTTGAGAACCACTCAATGAGCTAAAAGAGCACAATGAGCCAAAAGAGCACAATAAATCATGAAGTCACACACATACTGAAACACACACACACACTGTACACGCTATCCATGCGTGCACAGTGTGTACACGTCCCTTGTGAAAAGGTGTGTAAACCCAACTAACTGGAAGGTAGTCCAACGGCGACCAGTGACGCTGGTTTGACGTCAGAAGTATTATACACTACTGCTTTTGCCATTGATTAACTAAAATACGCTGGCACTTCGTAACACTGGTATCGAGCCAAGTTTTACGTGCGGTATATGTACCCAATAATACAGATCATTGACATGAAATCAATAACCCTTTACCCCGTAACAATGCGCGAACTCACATTGCTGTGCTGCAAGGACATGCTCCTGGAGTTCTGCCATGGCACGCAACTCCATCTCCTCATGGTTTGGCCCTCCTGCTTGATTTTGGTTTGGTCCCCCCATCGCACCTCCTCCTCCTGCGTCCCCCATAGCTGCTTGCAATTCTTCCCTGTGTATTTCACGTGCGGTATGTGCATGTTAGTAAGAAAAAGGGCTTTCCACTACTGTTTGTGATTTACCTGTCAGAAGGTGCTATTTACAGTCATGGTCATAGTTGTGTCGGCCAATTATGTTTCTTTCAGTTAGTCACTGAATGGGTACACCACTGTCAATACTTTTTTTATACATTGAACCAGGAGGGTGTAGGAAGCATTACTTTTGGACCACACGTGTCAAAATCGATTAGATTTTATACATTTGGAATCCTGGCGTCGAGAGCTATCGATTGGTATATACAAGAGTCGAATCCGGGAGGGGGGGGGGGTGGGGTGGTCCCCCGATGTGGTTATAGTTTTTTGGGGGGGGGTCTCCAGTTTTTTTCTGGGCCACTCTTACAAAATTTTAAATATATCATCGGAATCTTCAGCTCAAGCCCAGTCGATTGCCACCTTTTTGAGCGAGTTGGGTAAAAGGGTGGGTCTGTGGACATTTCCAAAAAGTCAGAGGCACACGGACTCGGTGCAGGCCGCGGGGTGAGTCAAGCCAATGAAGCAGCAATTAACCCCAAACTTACAGGATTGTGCCAGCATGAGATAGTCAGTGGAATTCTTAAGAAATAGAAGCAATGTGGGACTGTGCATGCCAGTTATGGGTGCCTGGTAGGTCACGTGTGAATGGGCGTCCGTATCTCAGTTTTTGTCCCATAACTCTGCGGCATTATAGTTTCAGGTATTGATGAGTATGCAGGTGGATGCAGAAATCCATAAGGAGCAGAATGGTACCCTTTTTTGTCTGGTGGGGGCACTGGAAGGGGGGTTTGGGG
>Ga0307947_1002956_pt1:0-2500 | contig 13705 bp, 17 predicted proteins | sample OrgLakmetagen232_FD_201840 | JGI IMG/M metagenome (GOLD analysis project Ga0307947, IMG submission 201840) | Saline water microbial communities from Organic Lake, Antarctica - #232 | ecosystem: Environmental > Aquatic > Non-marine Saline and Alkaline > Saline | place: Antarctica: Organic...
TCTCTGGCTCCTGCTGCAGCTCTAGCTCCTGCTGCAGCTCAGGCTCCTCCTGCACCTCAGGCTCCTGCAGCTCAGGCTCCTACTGCAGCTCAGGCTCTTCCTGCATCTCTGGCTCTTGTTGCAGCTCTAGCTCCTGCTGCAGCTCAGGCTCCTCCTGCACCTCAGGCTCCTGCAGCTCAGGCTCCTACTGCAGCTCAGGCTCTTCCTGCATCTCTGGCTCCTGCTGCAGCTCAGGCTCCTGCAGCTCAGGCTCCTATTGCAGCTCAGGCTCTTCCTGCATCCCTGGCTCCTACTGTAGCTCAGGCTCCTGCTGCAGAGCTCAGACTTGGTTTATGTGACCAAAGGCTACGGGCCTTGGCACAGCTGAACTCATCCAGGCCGATAGGCAGCAGCCAGTCTTGGACAAATACAGAATGGTGGCCATCATCCAAATCAAATTCAGATGACTGCAAAATCAACTCCAAACTCAACTACAGTTTCGGTTTTAAAACGGCCTGTGACCTCGTCCCTGAGACTGATAAATGGACACGCTTGAGATCTTTTCTAATTGGATTCATGGCGTGCACATGCTGACACACACACACACGCACACATGCGCAAAGCACACACATTTACACAGGGAAGAGCTGGAGGACATCAAGATACGGGTCATGGAGCATTTAAGGCAGCTGCCACCGGTGCGTATATGTGTGCGTCCGTGTGTGTGTCCTTTTGCACCCCCTCAAACATACTGCAAACATTCTGCAACCCGCTATGTATTAGTGTTAAAGGCATGTACCCTGATTATTCACTGAATGCATTAATATATGTGTACATGTGTGTGCATGTGTGTGCATGTGTGTGTGTGTGTGCGTGTGTGTGTGTGTGTGTGCGCGCAGGTGCCCACCTGTTTGCAGATGACCCATCAGCCCCCTTAGCACACAATCAAACCATGATTTTACAGTTCCGCCACATTTTATAACTAAGACATGTTGCCTGACCACTCAACATGTGTGCACTCAAGTGTGTTTGTATGTGTGTGTGTGCGCAGGTGCCCACCTGTTTGCAGATGACCCACCAGCCCCCCTTGCACGCAATCAAACCATGATGTTGCAGTTCCGCCGCACTTTTATATTTGACATGTTGCCTGATCACTCAATCATTTTCATAATTTAGCGTGTTCCCGGACCACTCACTGTGTGTGCATTTAAGTGTGTTTGTGTGTGTGTGTGTGTGCGCAGGTGCCCAGTGTGCAGATGACCCATCAGCCGCCCTTGCACCCAGGCCCAAGTCAGCCGGAGGAAGACCCAGATGCCCGGGGGGGAGGGCAAGCAGTGGAAGAGCTGAGAAGGTGTGTGTTTGTGACTTTTGTTTGTGTGCCAAGTGCCTGTGCTTCCTTTTCATTTGTAAGGATGGAGAAGAGGAGAATCCTGGTCAAATGCACACGCACACACACACACATTTCCGTGCACATGCTTTCGCACTCACACACACAACGCACACACACACACGTACACACACACGTACAGAACACGGGCAGGGGACGAGTCTGATGAAGAGGGCGAACAGCCGGGCCGCACGCGGAGAGATGTACCCGCCCCTGGACCCTCTGGCGCTGCTGCTGCCGCGGCCACCGTCGCTGCAGGAGCACACGCGCAGCAGCAGCAGCAGCAGCCGTTATCTAAAGAGGTAGAGAGATACTACATGTGCTAAGCCAATTATCTAGCTAACTACATCAGAATGGTTGCATCGCATACTACATACTACATGTGCAAAGCCAGTTATTTAGCTAAATACATCAGACTGATTGCATCGCATACTACATACTACACGTGCTAAGCCAGTTATCTAGCTAACTGCATCAGACTGGTTGCATCGCATACTACATACTACATGTGCAAAGCCAGTTATTTAGCTAAATACATCAGACTGATTGCATCGCATACTACATACTACATGTGCTAAGCCAGTTATCTAGCTAACTACATCAGACTGGTTGCATCCCATACTGCATAGATACCACCCAGGTTTTTTTATGTCGTTGGGTGGTAGCTTGCATTCAAAGGCGTGCACCTATTTCGTACGTTGCGCTTGTAGGTTGCAAAGCAGGTGTTTACTTTGAATAGTACAAACACAGGCACACTGTGCGACAAGTAACACACGCACACGCACACGCACACGCACACTGTGCGACACAAGTAACACACACACGCACACGCACACGCACTCTGTGCGACAAGTAATACACACACGCACACGCACACTGTGCGACAAGTAACACACGCACACGCACACGCACACGGTGCGACAAGTAACACACGCACACGCACACGCACACGGTGCGACAAGTAACACACGCACACGCACACGCACACGGTACGACAAGTAACATATGCACACGGTGCGACGATTAAACGTCAAACACGCACGCACACACACACACACCGTAGGCCCTTGCCCCTGCATCCCTGAGCACCTTGGAAGCCTTAAATGGCCCCGCACTCATGCACACACGTATGCA
>Ga0307947_1002956_pt1:7500-13705 | contig 13705 bp, 17 predicted proteins | sample OrgLakmetagen232_FD_201840 | JGI IMG/M metagenome (GOLD analysis project Ga0307947, IMG submission 201840) | Saline water microbial communities from Organic Lake, Antarctica - #232 | ecosystem: Environmental > Aquatic > Non-marine Saline and Alkaline > Saline | place: Antarctica...
TGGCATGCTGGCTAGGCATGATTGCATGATGGCTAGGCATGAGGTAGCCAAGCTGCTTTCAACGCACGAGTCTTGGCCACTTTTCTCTTACACTTTTGGAACCCTGTCCAAGCTTGGACGTTTGTACCTTACGAGCTTTTTGTTTCTTTTGATGAGGTTTTTGTTGCAGGCTTTTTATAAGTTTCCGCTCAGATGCCCTAGAGGCGTGAATAGCGATGTTACATTACGAGCTTCTATCCAGTAGGCACAAGCCACGATTTTGCTCGGGCTGTGTGCTTTCTTGCAATAGTTGCCTGCTTTAATAAAGGCTCCTGAGGGTTGGTTCTTTGTTTGCTTTATATGTATCATCTATCGTAGTTGTGATATAGCGAACAAACGATCATCGTCAGCTCAAATCCTACCCCGACACTGAGCTCAGTGAAGGCACTTGGGAACGAGTGCTAACAGGGGGACAGCATTTCAACTTGCACCCCTCTGCAGCTTGCAGTTCTTGCCACCTTACTGAATAGAAGAGTGGATCGGCCAGGGAACAAGGTTCCAAACAGCCAGAGCTAGCAATTTCAAGGCATCTGTCTGCGCTCTCTCGCTTCGGTGGCCTTATAAGCTAATTAGCCTGGTTGCAGGTCACCTGCTACTGGAACCATTGTAACCTTTATCAAATCAAGGGGCACACAATACAATCCTTTTCACATGTGAACATGTCCTCCTGCGCTTACTCTGTGGGATTATAGATCGTTGCAAGCACTCTGGTTGGCAAAACAACACCCACAAACGAAACAAACTGCGACTAGAACTGGGCGGCCTGTTGCAAGCACCTCTTTGTTGGTTTAGTGGGCACATGCCTTTTATACGACCCAAAAGACACCCAAGTTTAGTTTAGTTTGGATTACAAAGGCATTCAACCTGGAATGGCTGCTCAACCTATGAGAACGAGGTAAACCTCAAAACAAACCAAGTAAAAAAAAGACACCCAACAAACACGTATTAACCTATAGGTCTGCCCATAATGCAAGAAAAGGCAAGGTAAGGTACGGTTACATCGCTATATATGCCTCTAGTGGGCATCTGAGCGGAAGCGTGCCAAAGTTCCAGTGGAAAAAAGACTGTAACTGAACCCAAAAAAAGCTAGAAAAATCAAGGGAACAGGGCTAGGCACTTAGCTACAAAAGAGGCAAGGCAACACCAAAAATATCAGGTTGGTTCATAAAGGTCCTCAAACGAGCTGGGCCATCCTCCCACTGAGGTGGGACGACAAGCTGTTGCTGTGTGCGAAGTCTGACTAGATGTTCATGCGGACAGTCCAACAAAATGTGTTCCTCATCCTGAATAGTGTGCCAGTCACATCTGTCACAGATCCTGAGCTCATACGGCCTTATATTCCTGTCATGACGCATTCTTTGGACTAGAAATAAAGTTGTGTCCAGAAAGGCGAAGGCAAGAAATTGCTTGGCTGAGGTTGCTGGGAATGTCCAAGCGAAGGTAGAGAGGTAATACAGGCTTTTGATTTCTTTTTCTGTCATCCCACCACCCATAAGTATTCCCCAAAAATACACCGAGATGTATGTGATATGTCCTCATAACTCTGTTGGAATGGTGAGCTTCATGTGGTGTCAAAATGTCAAGATCTCTCCAGCCCCCAATGATATGTTCACGAAAAAATGCAAGAAAAGCTACCCATAATACGAACCTGGAAGAGGGTGCTGCCAATCCATACCATACACGTGGCTATAAAACCAAGAGACATACAACCAAGCAAACGTGACATTAAGTACTGTGTAGACACTTCCGCTACTCATCAAGCAGAATTGGCGAGAGTACAACATAAGCCGCTAATGCCTTGTTCACTCGGACACCGCAGAAACCTTCAGACCATTCTGCTAGGAGCAACAGGCACCATCTACAGCAGCCATACAAGGAACGCCCTCCACATCCTCAAAGTTACTGGTCTACACGCCACCGCAATCATGAAAAACGTAGGCCTACATGCAATCTGATCCGCAACAAAAACCATACAGATGAGGCGAGGCATTGAACACAACCCCTAAAATATCTAAGCAATATTTCTAGTGATGTGCAGGCTTCTGCCTCCCAACCACCTGGTCGCCACTGAAAAGCCTCTCCTTCTTTGTTCTCTAGATGGGATGTTGTGCCTGTGTGTCTCTGCATCCATTGGGTGGTGTAGAACACAAAGCATCATCCTTTCCTAATCCATGCTGGCAGTTTTACTCTATCTGCGTTCATTTTCTTTTCTTGTTCATGCCCCCTACGAGGCGAAAGCGTAGCCCAGACAGTGACTTGAATGACGTCGGACAGCCAGGACCAAAACCTATACTCTGTGGTTTGGTGGGGGAGATTAAACTCATGGCTCATGGCACTTTATGCCAATGTCTCCTTTTCCTTCATTCATGCAGGGAGTGTTTTGCTGCCTGCATAGTTGTTCTTTTCTGTTCTTTCAGTGATATATGTCGTAAGTGGAGCGAAAAAACGAGCAATTCTTGGTAGAAACATTTCAGCCGCTTGACCCCTTTTGGGGTTAAGGCGCTGAACTCATATATAGCGATGTAACCTTCACCCTTTTTGGGGTAAACATTATACGTATACCAGCCTTGCTTCCTACTATGGAGTAGATCCCGAGCAAAGGTCTGTCGCTAAACAAAAAGAGCCTAGCAGTTGCAGGTTTTGACTGATGGCTTACTCTGTAAAGGGTCCAAGCTACACACGTTTGCCCAACAACAACAAAAAACCTTAACCTTACTCTGTAAACTCTGTAAACAAATAGAGGCATCGGCCTGTCCACCAACGAGCACCACTTCTTCCCTACACCAGAGCTGTGATGCGCCTTCAAATTGCCGCTCTCGCTAACGAACTAGACTATGTAGACCAACTAGACGGTAGGAGTGTCAGTCACTACCTTGTACCTGACCATCGCACAAACCAGCTCTCTTCTCTACAACTTACTAAAATCAAAGGTATATGGTTTTACAGGTGGGCAGCACTACTTCCATCTGTCATAACCGGGCCCTCTCTGCAGCTAGTACACATCTGCTCCACATGCTTCTGTGCTGAGTCCAGTCAATGAGCTGCACGATCACGCCCCACTTCATTGTGTGCCGAGCACAAGGGTTCAAGCTGCACACGTGTGCCCCACATTTTTGCAAACTCAGTGCTGAAGAGTATGCTACGATTAGGCTAGAACACCCAGACGACACCCCTGATCATCTCTCCTGGAATGCTGCCCGCCAATGGAGCTCTCCTAAACAGCAAGTCAGGGGTCGACTCCCTAGCAGGGAACTGCAGTGTGTGTGTGTGTGTGTGTGTGTGTGTGTGAACTGCAGAGTTTGTGTGCCTTGTGTGTGTTAATGTGTGTGTGCCGCTTGTGTGTGTTAATGTGTGTGTGCCGCTTGTGAGAGTGTAAATGTGTGTGTGTCAACTCCCTAGCAGGGAACTGCAGTCAAAAACAGTTGGGATGCTATCAGCACTTGTTTCGATTGCTTGGCTTGTGTGTGTGTATGTGTGTATGTGTGTGTGTGTATGTTTATGTGTGTATGTGCGTGTGGTATGTCGTAGCAAATCACCGTCACTGCAAAGTATAAGACTCAGCACACGAATCGTCACTGCCAACAATTGGGCGTGACAGGTTATGTGTGTATGTGTGTGTGTGTGCATTGTCTAGATGTGCACGCTTGCGTGCGTATGGTTGGCCAGAGTCACATACATTTAACAATCAATATGTGGTGTGTTCAGCACACTTGCATTAGCCCAACCCACTCTGCAATCTTGTCACAAAAGAGTTACCAACACATCATGTGTCTTTGATTTGCGGAGACCAATGCCAACAAGCACGGGGAAGGCTAATTCCTCCTCTATTCTATTCTGCTCTAAAGGAGGGAGGGTAATCTGCGCTTTATGGACAGGGCCACATCAAACAAAACATTCAGGGTTACCAGCAGCAAAAAGTATCTTTTCGTCTTTTTGGCAAGCCCCCCTCGTGGGGGCGTGAGCTCCTAGCGTTGTCTCTTTCCCACCACACTTTACACAGGCCTCCCCAGGCTCACCCAGGCCACCCCATGGGCTGAGATTCGACATAGGCTCCTAACCAATCTTTTTACCGGGACAGATGAATTCTGAGACCCTGGGGTGCCGTGTATAAAGTTTTCGAGCAACATTTTATGTCTGGAAGCTCCAGGAACCTGCCCAGGTTTCCTCAGCCATCAGCATACTCCCTGGCTGCGGATGCTGCGTCAGGGGCCTGGGAGTGTTCTGTTTGCAAATTTCACGGTTGACTATGCAAGCAGAATTAAGTATACTGATTTCTATGGACTATATAATTTTAATTTTGTCAAATGTTGATGACGCGCGGAAGTTTGCTTGGAAGGGACCCTTCAGGGACGCTGTCCATGTTGGCTTGGACTGCTCGCGGGACATGGAGCACACAGTGCAGGTGCTTGCCGTGCACTGTGTGTTAAAGCAGAGTTCAGGCATCGCGGCCAGCCCGCACCATGCCCGCACCTGTCATCTCAACAGATAGGGAACAGCAGTAGCAGCAGCATATCCTCACGCCTGCTTCAGCAAAGGCTGCTCCAGCACAGCGTCATGCACACCACTGCAGCATCTGTGGGGCAGTAAGGCACACACACAGGCACACACATGTACACACACACGCGCGTGCACATACGGACACACACACTCATGTGCATGCGCACACATACAAACACAAATGCATGCGCGAATACACACAGGCGCGCACACACACATACACATGCGCACGCACCAACACACAGATATATGCGCTCGCACACATATACACGCACAAACACAGGCACACAAGCGCGCGCATACACGCACATGCATATGCACGCACACGTTGAGCGCGTGATGGGCTTTGCCAACTTTTCAGCGTCGCTAGCAACACTCCCTCACTGGTCATCATCGCTTTTGTGTTGCCCTCAGAAAATTTACACAGCTTCAGAACTGTTTTCATCGCTCCTGTAACTTAGGTGTGGTGCACGGCTTTCTAAGATACATACATGCACTACTATATGTACGGTGTCCAGAACTACATGTATATTTAGGCGGTGTACATATGGTGTAGTAGAGAACTTCAAATACCGTAGACGCGGTATATCACCACGCTATATCACCACGCGAACGCTTCTGACCCCCTCGCAGAGTGTCGGGAGCAGTTTAAAAAACCAAGTTACATGGGCCTCGCAAAGCTCGCATTGGGGTTATTAAATTTATTTAAAGCATGAACGGGGACAGGCTGGGAGGGCCTCCCAAGCCGCCCCCCAAAGGCCCCCAAAGGGAACATACAGCTAGGGGTTGCAGACTTCTTCAAGTCTAGTAACCGAACAGCAAGTGAGAAGATGGCAGCAGAGGGGTGGGCAACAAAGGCACATGCAGAACGTGCGAACAAGGTACAGGGCAGCACAGGCAGAGCGGGATGCAGCAGCAACGCAAAGAAGAGGAAACCAGGTAGGCCTCCTAAGCTGGCTTCAGGCATAAGCAGAAGGGGGGCTGGCCCTCTCTTGGGGAGGAAGGACACCGAGAGGAAGAAGCGCAAGCTGAGCGACAAGAAAGCGCCTTCAATCCCTTCACATGCGCACGCTCGCACACGTACGCGCGCGCACACGCGCGTGCATACGCGTGCCCGTGCAGCTCAGAGGGCCAAAGGCCCTCGCATGGGCCGTGCTGGGGGAAATAATCAAGTATTGCCCTCACATGGTGTGCGTATGGTATTTGAAGCAGAGACACCTTCAAATACACGGTTATATACACAGTGTAGATATAGGGTTTTAGAGTGTACATGTAGACATAGGGTTATTAGGGTGTAGATGTAGACATAGGGTTATATACAGTGTAGATATAGGGTTTAGGCCAACCCTAGCTGTATGCTGTGTTTCTAAAGCATGTACAAAAGTGCTTCATGCCAAAGTACCTTGAGGGTGCGTGCGCTCCGCTGGCTAGCTTTGGTGTGAAGGTGGAGGTGGAGGAAGAAGCTGAAACTGGGAAAGCATGAGGCCCAGGATGCTCGCAAGTAGCGTAGCAATGCTCCTGTGGGTGTTTGTGCGTTTGTGTATATTTGTGTGTGACACTGTGTGTGTATGTGACACTGTAAATGTAAAAGTGTGATGTGTGTTTACGTGTGTGCTTGTGTGTGTATATGCTTGTGCTTGTGTGCTTGTGTGCTTGTGTGTGTGAGGGG
>Ga0307947_1002963_pt1 | contig 13690 bp, 18 predicted proteins | sample OrgLakmetagen232_FD_201840 | JGI IMG/M metagenome (GOLD analysis project Ga0307947, IMG submission 201840) | Saline water microbial communities from Organic Lake, Antarctica - #232 | ecosystem: Environmental > Aquatic > Non-marine Saline and Alkaline > Saline | place: Antarctica: Organic Lake...
AAAGACATGATACATATATGTAACATTGATCAGACATAGGACATAAAGACAGCCAGAACCGTATATGTACTCCACATATGACCGTACATTTGATGGATTCCTGCAGAAAACACCTAACATACAACGTGGATGTATACATACATATGGTATACTCTTGGCCAACCCTTTACATATGTATACATACATAACCCTGTACATATGTATTCATACATAACCCTATACGTATGCATACATACATATGGTTTTGGCCAACCCTAATCAGACACCACAAAGTCGTAATACAGCCGGTGACCAAAACAAGTGTTTTCTCATCTTAATTGTCGGTCAGCTGCTTTGTCAAAGCATCTGTGGCTGAGCCATTACAAAAGGTAGATGGCTAGTTGCCACATGCTCATATTATTCGGCTTGAGCACACGTACATGTACACAAGCCTTGCTTATTTATAGGCATCAGCATACACACAAGGGACTGGCAAGGTGCCACACAGCAGAGACCCACCCGTACTGCTCCCCTACAAACACGCGCTCCACAGTGCCCTCCAGCACCAAGTTGGCAAACTGGTCAAAAGAGCGCAGCACGCCTGCAAAGCAACAGCATGAGAACTGAAGATGTAACAATTAACAAAAATACATGTACGGAATACAGGTAGGTTTGGACAGAATCGTATATACACACCGTATATGACCGAATGTATGATGATTTTCCTGCCAAAAATACTGAATATACACCGTACATATAGGGTTGGCCAGAACCGTATAGTTGCACCGTATATTATTGTATGTATGATGATTTCCCTGCCAAAAATACCATATGTACACTGTATATACCTATAAATGTATGGCTCTGGCCAACCGCAAACATAGGTGATAGCAGTACAAAACGATGATGGATTTATACGGGCAGTGGGCAGGCATCCTGCGCATTTGGCTGCGTTATCAGTCTGCAAGTTGGCCCCAGGTTGGTAGACCAGTTAAAAAAAAGTGCAGCCTGCAGTGATAGAATTAAAGAACTGCGTCATCAGTCTGCAAGTTGGCCCCAGGTTGGTAGACTGGTCAAAACAGCGCAGCGTGCCTGCAGCGTACACAACGTGGCTCAGAGGGGCATTAAAAGAAGCAGGTTGCTCGGCTGGTGAATTAATTATAAGGGCACAGCACGCCTGCAAAGAGTGAAAAAAGGTTACCACTCATGAAAGCTTTAAATTTGCGCTCATGCAGGTGAGAACATTTCCAAAGAGCACGCTTTTACAGTAAGAAAAGGAAGCAGCGTGTTTGCCGTGCCAATTTCGCCCACGCAAATTCACACCAGTGATAACACTTTTTGTTGAGCACCACCGCCAGCAACTTGAGTCACATGACGACGGGATTTGTTCGCGTGTGGGCATGCACTCCTGTAAATATATATGTACCTGTATGCACCTATATGTACCTATATAACTATACTACACAGACTTACTTGCATGCGATGTGCGCATATCCACTCCTTAGAGGTGGACACGTGATCAGACGTGACAGCAATTCAAATGGCACATCATATGCACATTATCCGTCAATCTATCAGCCATCATTCGGCTCTGGATTTGGACTCGCACACGATGTACAGCTAGATACTCCTTGACATTCGTTTGTCCCACCTATAAATATGCGACCATCACATAGCTGTGACAACAATCTTTTTTCACGCACCTAGGATTTTCCGGCCGTCACGCAGCTGTACTAACAGCCGTTTGTCTAGCTCCTCTGCAAGGGCCGTTCCTGGAAGTGGGGCATCGCCCAACTCCATCTGCCTGCTGCCCAGCTACCTTAGTCTGAGAAGTGGTTGACAGGGACGTGTGTGTGTATATATGCATGTGTGTGCGTGTCTGTGTACGTGTTTGCGTGCAGGTGTGTGTGTGTGTGTGTGTACTTGAGTGCATATGTGTGCAAATGATTTATTAGTGTGTGTAATGTATGTATGTGTGTGTGAGTGTGTAGTGTGTATGTGTGTGTGAGTTTTTGTGTAAAAGTGGGAGTGTGTGTTCAGCCCTTTAAAAGTGTGCAGGCAAGCATGTGAGCATGTGTGTATGCCTTGTACGTGCGTTTTATAGTTGTGTGTATGCGCATATGTGTGTGCGCACATGAGGACATGAGTGTGGTGTGCATGTGCATGTGCATACGTGTGTGGGTGTTTGTGTGTGTGTGTGTGTGTGTGTGTGTGTGTATTGTGTGTGTGTGTTTGTGTGTGCGTGCGCATGCGTGGTATGTGCGTGCATGCGTGCCGTGCGAGTTCATGTGTGTGTGTGTGTGTGTGTGTGTGTGTGTGTGTGTGTGTTCAAGTGGAACATGGCTCACCTACAAGCTGTTTCCATGTTATGATTTCTACTGAAATGACAAAATTAGATAACTAAACAACATTTGAGCACTTTGAGTTACAACCTGGTAGCCTGGCACATAATATAATTTAGTTCCTGGATTTCAACAGCTATGCTCCCCGTGTTGACGGGCCTAGCCCGACATGCTGTCCGGAATCACGGGCAGCAACAAATTAGCAACTTGTCAGCTAGGGCGTTCGCCTCCGATGCCGTGTCCGTGCAGCAGAGCAACCCCTTCCTGAGGTTCAGCAGTCCGGTGCCCAACGCGATTGACCACTCTCCGCTTCTTTCCACTCTGCCCGAGACCAAGGTGCTTTGATTGTTGCACATTGAGAAGGGCAAGCAGCTCCCTCACGCTTCATTCTGGAAAAGGAGCGGGAAAAGTTCCAAATCAACCCTTCTCTCCTCCCGCTTTCCTCGCGCACTCGCAGGTCACGACGCTGCCCAATGGCCTGCGTGTGGCCACCGAGCACATGCCTTTCGCGGAAACCACCACCCTGGGCGTCTGGATCAACTCGGGCAGTAGGTTTGAGACGGACGCAAGCAATGGAGCAGCCCACTTCCTGGAGCACATCCTGTTCAAGGGCACCAAGGCAAGTGGGGACATCCTTGTTCTAGAGGAAGAGAGGAAGGAAAGGAGCTATGTGAAACACATTCAATGGCACTGTGTGCCTGTAAGGAGGCCCCCCCTCAAATTCACTTGAGGCACGATGATTCTGGACATCGATGCACAGGCAAACAAAAAACATACAGCATCGAGATGTTTACAAAGCTCGGGTTTTCGTTACCCGCGCTTCTGCCTCCTGCAGAAGCGCACCGTGAGGGAGCTCGAGGTGGAGGTAGAGAACATGGGTGGGCAGCTGAATGCCTACACTGGCCGGGAGCAGACTGCTTACTACGCCAAGGTGCTGGGCAAGGATGTGGGCAAGGCCATGGACATCCTGTCAGACATCCTGCTGAACTCAAACCTGGATGAGCGCGCCATCAACAGGGAACGGGACGTGATCCTGCGGGAGATGGAGGAGGTGCGCACGGTCGTGTGCGTGTGCTTGTTTTGAGCACGAGATGTTGCTGCTGTGTACGTGCATCTGTTTTGTTCTGTGGGCACATGCTTGCAATGTGTCTGTGTTTGTGTGTGTGTGTGTGTGTGTGTGTGTGTTTGTGTGTGTGTGTGCGCGTGTGTGTGCGTGTGTGTGTGTGTGTGCGTGTGTGTGTGTGTTAATTTGCAGACGTGAACAAAACTGCTCTGACAACAACATGCGAGGAGTTAAGTATGCACCACTGCTGCACAAATGTAGTGCGGCATGAGCAGGGCAGGGCACCGCCCCGACACTGGAATGAAACGTCCTCACACACCACACCATCTACAGGTCAACAAGCAGACGTCTGAGCTGGTGTTTGACCACTTACACGCCACAGCCTTCCAATACAGCCCGTTGGGACGCACCATCTTGGGCCCTGTAGAGAACATTAAGTCCCTCACCCGCGACGACCTGGTGTCATACATGAAAACTCACTACCGAGGACCACGCATGGTGAGTGGGAGGCTTTTCTTAAGGTCTTTTTCGCTGCAGCCAAAGCCCACTGGGCGCTTGAATTTGCACCCGCATATATGCGTGCCCAGCACACACATCGTACGCAGTACGTGCGTGTTTGCTCGCTCACCGCTTACACGCACAGCTCCATGCATACACGCAAGCGTACACGCAAATACACACACATACACACACGTGCACATGCCTGTGCATACACTTCCGAACACATCCTCTCAAGGAACACTGGCGGCCTGCTCTCACGCCCGGCGATCATGTACACCTGACATTTCCTGCGCTCGCTCTTGCCCATTCAGGTGCTGTCTGCCGCCGGTGCCGTGAACCATGACGAGTTGGTGAAGATGGCCAGTGACATGTTCGGTGGCGTGCCCGACGAGACACCCTCCTGCAGCGTGCGCCAAATCATCACTCAGGTGCGGCTTGCGCTGTCGGCTGAATTGGTGTAGACTTACGCCAAACAAAGTGTGGGCACGTGTATGTGTGTATTTGCATCTGTATTCATACACACGTGTGCATACATTTGTATTTGTATTTATACACACATATGTGTGGACATTTGTATTTGTATTTATATACACACAGTGTTTAAGATATAAACGTGAGAGGCGTGGGTTTGCTTGCGCTTCCTGGTCAGCTGTATGCTTATATATCCCTGGGTTTCACTGTACATGGCATGCTGGATGTACGTTGCTTTTGGCAGGGGTGTTTTCAGCTATACAGTCACACAGTGCACACAGACAGTCACACAGTGCACACAGACAGTGCACACATACAGTCACACAGTGCACACAGACAGTCACACAGTGCACACAGACAGTGCACACATACAGTCACACAGTGCACACATACAGTCACACATTGCAGATATACAGTCACACAGTGCAGCATACAGTCACACAGTGCAGCATACAGTCACACAGTGCAGACAGTGCACACATACAGTCACACAGTGCACACAGACAGTCACACAGTGCACACAGACAGTGCACACATACAGTCACACAGTGCACACATACAGTCACACATTGCAGATATACAGTCACACAGTGCAGCATACAGTCACAGTGCAGACAGTGCACACAGACAGTGCACACATACAGTCACACAGTGCACACATACAGTCACACATTGCAGACATACAGTCACACAGTGCAGCATACAGTCACACAGTGCAGACAGTGCACACATACAGTCACACAGTGCACACAGACAGTCAGCCCTACGTGCTTTCGATGTGCAATGATTGGTAGTGGTGTTATGGATATGGCCAACCTTGGGTGCGCCACATACGTAGGGTTGGCCAGGACCATACATTAATAGGTATATACGATGTATATACGGTATTTTTGGCAGGGAAATCATCATACATACGGTCATATACAGTATATATGTACGGTTCTGGCATACCCTATGTGTATTGGTATACAGTTCTGGCCAACCCTACACTTACGCCGTCGTGCGCACTTGCAAAGGGGCGTCTCAACGGTTGCTATTTCCTTTGAAGTCAGCACCAAACCATTCCAGCCGCACTAAAGCACGCGTAGGGTTGGCCAGAACCATATATATACGGTGTATGTATGGTAATTTTGGCAGGGAAATCACCAGATGTACCATCATATACGGTGCATATATATAGGGTTGGCCAGGACCGTATATGGGATTTCTGCATACGTATATGTACACCGTGCAGACAGTATAAACCGTATATGGGAAAATTCGACATATTCAGAATTATTTTTCAGGGGGGTCATTTTGTAGCTCTTGAAGAGCTCTGATCGTGTACCCCATTTAAATTGACCAAAAATAAAAGGTCAGGGAGTTATGTAAAGAGGCCAAAACACACAGGCACGTGCCTGCACACACGGTCACTGTCACGAGACCCCTCTTCTTCCTCCACCCCCTTAACTGATGACCCCGTTTGTGTATGCACGTGTGTGTGCATGTGTTTGTGCATGCTTATGTGTGTCGTGCGTGCATGTGTGCAGTGTGTGCATGTGCGTGTGCATTTGCGCGCGTGCATGCACACGTGTGCGTGTGCGTGTGCATGTTTATGTACGCGGACATGCGTGTGCACATGCTTGCTTTTGGATGTATGCATGCGTGGGTGCGTGCGTGCACGTGCGTATGCATTTGCATGCATGCTGAGGTTCGTACATGCATGCGTGTATGTGTGCGTGAGCGTGCATGTACATGTGAAAACATACGCGTGCGTGTACCTTTACGCACGTGTGTGTTTGCGTGTGCATATGTAAACAGATTTGCGTGCATGCATGTGCGCGCGAGCAGGGTGTGCGTGCATGCGGTGGTGCGTGCATGCACATATGCGTAAGTGAAGAGTGTTTGTGCCGTTTCTGTTCCTGTGTCATCTCTCTCTGGAAACCTTCAGTGGGGTTGGCTTGCATGCCCTGCTCATACTCAAACTCTGGTGCTCCTGGTGCTGCTGCTTCTGAACCCCTAGCTGTCGAACCACTGGCTGCTGCTGTGAGGGATTCCCTTCCATAGGGAACACGGCTGCTAAGTAACGTATAAAAAATTGTTTAAATTGCCCGATATAGGTCTTTAGGTTTTTAGTAACGAAGGCCAGTGGAAGGTCGCTTTTGACCATTCATTTAGACCGTATATGTACGTATATATACGGTAAAATCGTATATACACGTATCATACGGCGTATATATCCACATACGGTCATACAAATACGGAAGCAGAGAAAAATCAGTTTAACATCCGTATGTATACATATACGGTTCTGGCCAACCCTACATATATATGGTTCTGGCCAACCCTATGCACGCGCTTTGATACGACACCCACCCACCCTTCTGCTCCGCACATCAGTGCTTCTTTACCACGTGAGTGCAGTTTCGCTAACGTGTGTGCATGCTTGCAGGTCAAAAGGCTGGAGTATCAGATGTGGTGATATTAACAACTGCATACTTAATCGCACTCCTGACACCTGTCTGTGTGTGTTTGGGGGGGGTGTGGGGGGGGTGTGGGGGGGGCGGATAGGAATGTGGGTGTGGGTGTGCTTCCTGAGGGAAGTGGGACGGTTTGAATAATTCTTCTGTGACTACCCTAACCAAGTCACAGGAGCCCAGCAAATTCATTGGCTCGTACGTGCACGGCCGATTCCCTGATGCCACTGAGTGGTTAGATTTTTCTTACCCTTACCCACTCTCACAGGAGCCCAGCAAATTCACCGGCTCGTACGTGCACGACCGATTCCCTGATGCCACTGAGTGATTAAATTTTTCTATGACTACCCTTACCCACTCTCACTCTCACAGGAGCCCAGCAAATTCACCGGCTCGTACGCGCACGACCGATTCCCTGATGCCACTGAATGTGCGATGGCGGTGGCCTTTAAGGGTGCCTCCTCCACTGACCCCGACTCCATCCCCCTGATGGTCATGCAGACTATGCTAGGTGTGTGTGTTTGTGCGTGTATGTGTGTGAGTGAGTGGGTGTGTGTGTTTGTGCGTGTATGTGTGTGAGTGAGTGGGTGTGTGTGTTTGTGCGTGTATGTGTGAGTGAGTGGGTGGGTGGGTGGGTGGGTGGGCACAAATACTTTGTCAGTGATTGTGCTTGTTTGTTAAGCAATGCATGCATGCCTGTTAACAAATGTGTGCCCTTGATCACATAGCCTTAAACTAATGCTGCGTCCCCTATGTCGCACAACCTCATCTGTGTTCAAGCCCTTTATTCTGAGTTTTTTTTAGCTTTGCTCTCTTAGCACACCAGACCCCAAGCAACATCACACCCTCCTCACCCTGCTCGCTACAACCTCAATGTATGTCCAAGGCCCTCATGTTCAAAACATTTTCCAAGCCTTGTTCTTTTAGCATGCACACTCCAAGCAACAACACACCCTCCTCACTCTTCATCATTCACAGTTCTTTCTGAGCCTTGGTATATTAGCATGCACACCCCAAGCAACAACACACCCTCCCCACTCTTCACTGCTCTTCAAACCTACTGACTTCTCAAGGCGTTCCTCGCATCTGCTGTCACACACACACACATACACACACACTGCTCTGCCCAGACCACGTCCGCCTGACCTCTCCTTGTACTTATGTGCGTGTGTGTGTATGTGTGTGTGTGTGTGTGTGTGTGTGTGTGTGTGTGTGTGTGTGTGTGTGTGTGTGTGTGTGTGTGTGTGTGTGTGTGTGTGTGTGTGTGTGTGTGTGTGTGTGTGTCTGTGTGTGTGTGTGTGTGTGTGTGTGTCTGTGTGTGTGCAGGCGGCTGGGATAAAAACAGCCCTGCAGGCAAGAACTCCAGCAGTGCCCTGACCAGCACCGTGGCTTCAGAAGGCCTCGCTGACGGCTTCATGGCTTTCAACACCAACTACCACGATACCGGTACGTGTGTGGGTGTGATGCACCTGTTTGGCCCGGTCAGCTGGCTCGGCTCATTGCTGTGTGTGTGTGGCGCCGATGGCCACTTAAGAGCTTGCAACGCTAGGGCTTTCATAAATCGTTGCACAGTACGTGACACAAAGCGTTGAGCTCTGCACTGGTGCTACTAAGCGCTTGTGGTTTGTGTGCGCGTATATGAAAGCACGCCACAGGGCATAAGGACAGAGATTTGAGGGCAATGAGGGCGAGACAGAGTAATGAGGGCATGAGGGCATAACAAAGCATCAGGCTCTGCACTGGTGCACAGAGAGCTTGTTGTTTGTGCAAGCATATCAAAGCACGCCACAGGGCACAAGGACAAAGCAATGAGGGAAATGAGGGCGTGACATAGCAATGAGGGCAATGAGAGCAATGAGGGCATGCAGTAATGAGGGCATCAGCATTGCAGTAATGAGGGCATGAGGGCAATGAGGGCATGAGGGCATAACAAAGCATCCAGCACTGGTGCTACGAAGCGCTTGTGGTTTGTGCGCATATAGCTAAGCACGCCACAGGGCATGGCACAATATTCTGCAGGGAAGGGTAGTACGATTTTTTGGGGTCATACAAAAGCTGTATTTTGCATCGATTTTTATCGTGCCATAAAAAACAGGCTGCATACTTCAATTGCAAAGGGCCCGCATTTTGCGGGTTCATGGTCAGTTTTGACCTTTTTGGTGCTGAGAACGACTTTCATATTGATAACATCAAATGTCTTATATCTAAGATTGTCTTTTATCGCGAAAGGTTCACATAAAAAATATAACATTTTAGTGAATGAGATTCTTCTCGCAGATCTTGCACCTCCTGTCGCATTTAAATTTAATCTAAGAACTTCCATATTAATAGCATCAAGGTAACATCGTTATTCACGTATTCAAAGATAGTGGCGCAGTGAGTTAGTTTGGTGCTGAGAATGACTTTCATATTGATAACATTAAATGTACTTCCATATTAATAACATCAAGGTAATTTCGTTATTCACGTATTCAAAGATAATGGCACAGTGAGTTAGTTTTTGGCCTGTTTTGAGCCATTTGACCCAAAATTCGGCACATGCAAAAATAAACGCATCTCTTGTATCATACAGTATGTTGTATTGTACATCGTATTGATCGTATTGAACGTATTGAATGTCTTCAAGAGTTGTATTATTTGTCCCTGGTAGTTTTGAAACCACTGCGCACGGCACTGGTGCACATGCACATTCATACTTGCTTGCTCTCATGCGCCCTCCACGTAACATGCACACAACAGACACACAACCGGCGCTCAGAATACACACACCATTGCTCACATCTGCAAACATGCACACGCTCTACAAGCCTGGCATACAACTGGCATCCCACTGTACCACTCCTTTTTTCTGTATCGCACCAATCGCACCAATTGCACCAAGCCTGGCATACAACTGGCATCTCACTGTACCACTCCTTCCTTCCTACAAGCCTGGCATACAACTGGCATCTCACAGTACCACTCCTTCCTTCTGTATCGCACCAATCGCACCAATCGCACCAATTGCACCAAGCCTGGCATACAACTGGCATCTCACTGTACCACTCCTTCCTTCCTACAAGCCTGGCATACAACTGGCATCCCACTGTACCACTCCTTCCTTCTGTATCGCACCAATCGTACCAATCGCACCAAGCCTGGCATACAACTGGCATCTCACTGTACCACTCCTTTTTTCTGTATCGCACCAATCGCACCAATTGCACCAAGCCTGGCATACAACTGGCATCCCACTGTACCACTCCTTCCTTCCTACAAGCCTGGCATACAACTGGCATCTCACTGTACCACTCCTTCCTTCCGTATCGCAGGCCTGTTTGGTGTTTATGGTGTGACCGACCGCGATCGGTGTGAGGACTTTGCGTACGCAGCCATGAACAACATGACTCGCATGTGAGTGCGTGTGTGTGTGTGTGTGTGTGCAAGCTGCATGTGTGTGTATGCGTGCGTGTGAAATGCTGGACTGAGCAGGACTCTGGCTTGTGTGACGGCCGTGTGTGTCTGCTTGCGTGCCTGCAGCCAGCAGTTGTGTGACTTTTCTTTAATCGCGTGTGTATGCATACACGTGCATTTTTTATTTTGCACTCCTCTTGAACAAACCAAACAAATTACAAAGGGTGTGGTTATGTCTTCCTCAGGAAATTGACCAAGAATGTTAAGAAATATATATATTAAGAAAGGAGAGTGCGCGATGTAATTTAGTACGGCCAGTGGCAGCCACGATACGACCAGCGGTCTTACTGAAGTACATATCAAATATTTGAAACTTCGCGCAGTCTCCTTTCCTAGTACCTTCACTTATGTACCTCCTTTGTTTCACTTCACGACTACCTTCCCTTGTACCTCTGTCTCTCCTTTTGTGCACAGTCTCCTCTCATACATCCGTCAATTGTGTACCTCCTTTGTTTTCAGAGACGTCCACGCTTCCCTCGTTAAATCGCGCAGGTGCTACGACGCCCCCGAGGGTGAGGTTGCACGAGCAAAGAACCAGATGAAAGCCTCCCTCATGTTCCTCCAAGACTCGTCAAACCGTGAGTGTCCTGTAGCGTGTGTGGCTGTAGAGTTCTGCCAGGGACAGGCATTGTGCAGCATTCACGAATAGGCTGCAGCCTTTCTGCAGTGCTGCTTGCTTAGAGACCTGGCTTTGTGCAGCATTCACGAAAAGGCTGCAGCCTTTTTGCAGTGCTGCTTGCCTAGAGACCTGGCTTTGTGCAGCATTCACGAAAAGGCTGCAGCCTTTTTGCAGTGCTGCTTGCCTAGAGACCAGGCATTGTGCAGCATTCACAAAAAGGCTGCAGCCTTTCTGCAGCACTGCTCAGCAAAAAGGCTACAATCTCATCGTAATTTGGGTAGATACGTTACGTGCGGCTGCTACTTCTTTGGACTCTGATTCACGGCTGTGTGTGGAACCTTTACCCATAATGGGGGTTGTGCACGTAGGGTTGGCCAGAACCATACACACTCATGTATATACGGTGTATATATGGTATTGATAGCAAAGAAATTACCATGCATACAGTCATATACGGTGTACATATTCAATTCTGGCCAACTTTATGTGTGCTATTGTGCGACTGCTGGCACTCTGGATTACGGCTGTGTGTGGAACGTTTTACCAAACTTGGGCGCTAGTGCACGCCAATGTGCAACTGCTGCTGCTTTGGATACGGCTCTTTTCCAGACATTTTACAAGTTCATAAAGTCAGCGGTCCTTGCCCTAAAGGTGAAAACAATACATTCATACACCATACACGCAAACGCACGCACGAACACACACACGCACACAGACGCACACGCACACACATACATACACACACACACACGCACACACATAGACGTGGCTGAGTCCATCGGCCGCGAGCTGCTGGTCTACGGCCGCCGCATTCCCAAGGCAGAGCTGTTTGCACGCATCGACGCTGTTGACGCAAACACCATCCGCCAAGTAGCTGACCGCTTCATTTATGACCAGGTCCGTGGCTCTTTAGCGCGTGTGTGGGTGTGTGGGTGTGGGTGTGGGTTGTGGGTTTGTGCTTTTCTGTGAATGCCAGTGGTTTTGTAAAGGTTTTTCAGGTGTGTCCAGCCCGCGAACAAACTCGATGCTAGGCAAACTAGAGCACGGAGGCAACGAAGTGCAACGACTATGCACTTTGATTCCAGAGAACAATGCCATGGAACAAAACTGTGCGTTCCTATCCCCCTCCTCCAAATGCCTGCCCTCGGGAGCATCGCCATTTAGCAAACCAGTTCCTTCTTATCCCCCTGCCCCAAATGCCTGACCTCGGGAACATTACCAGCTAACAAAACAGGTGCTTCCTGCTCCCCTCCCCCAAATGCCTGCCCTCGTTCCCTGACACCTGCAGGATATGGCTGTAGCCAGCGTGGGTGACGTGCAGTTTATGCCAGGTGCGTGAACACGGCAATGCATCAATACGACGTAACCGATGAGTTCCAGCTTTGTGTGCTGTTCAAATGCTGCGGGAAAGTAAGGCTAGATTTGCTTGTGCTCGTGTGTTCTTCAAATGCTGTATGATGGGAGAATGAAATTGGTGACCACGCACGCGCTCTCCGTTGCTGCTCGTTCAACTCAGCCCTGCCTCCCTCTCTCTCCACACACACACACACACATACACACACACACACACACAAACACACACACACGCACACACTAAACCACCATGCAGACTACAACTGGTTCAGGAAGAAGAGCTACTGGCTGCGGTACTAAGTTACCATGCCGTATTGACTTATACCGGCTCTCAATACTTGCCACGTCATCTTGTAATTTATGCCCTCCTCACTCCTCACCCCTAGAACCCCACCCCCCACACGTACACACTGCCACTGAGTTCCCTAGCTGCTTCTGTTCGGTGAACTCGCCGCGCGGGTTGTGAGGGCAGTGCGCGTGATGTGCTACTTCTGGTAGTGGAGCTGCTTCTGGTAGTGGAGATGTGAGAGTGTAGCTGTCTGCCTCTGTGGGCACTCCTGGAGGCAGTGATGCAGGAGAAATGCTGTCAACCTCTGTGCATGATGTGCTGCTGGTGGCAGAGTTGTGGGAGTAGGACTGCCTGCTTAAATGGAATGCTGGACGGGTAAAGCCCTCTGTTTTTTGTGTCGAGGGTTTCAATACTGGTAGATTTTGTACTCCTGCTCCTCTTCAGCTTGTTTATTGAAAGGATTTTAGTGATGTGTGTCAGAGTTTCAACTGGTTCACGATTTGCTGGGACTGGAGTTGTGCAAACAGCAACTCTCATCCAACCAACGACAAATTGTTAAGACATTATTTGTTGTCCGTCTTGCTTGGTTGCCTGGGGAAAAGGATGAGGTTATTGTGTCCCCAATGGCTTGAGCACTAGGCCAGGTTTCACAATGGAAGGATTTAGTTTAGTTTAAATTACAAAGGCATTCGACCTGGAATGGCTGCTCAACCTTTGAGAACGAGGTAAACCTCAAAACAAACCAAGTATAAAAGGAATGGAAGGATTTAGCAGGCTTCAAAATCATCACAGGGGGAAGGAAAAAGAAACATGGTACCAGTAACAACATGGATGGAAACTCGTAATTGATAATGGGTTGCATTTAATGAGAGCTTGAGCTGTTCTTTTGCAGACAGTAAAACGATTGGCTGGAGGATACATGTGAAACAAGGAAGCAAGACCAGACCGTAAAATACAGAATTTACAGATAAAGGGGTAAGGGTAAGGGTTACACAGCTATATCCGCCAGCGAGGGCAGTTGAGCTATAGCAAAAAAAGGCCAGCTTCAAGAAGAGAAAGAGGCCAGACTGAACAAGACACCAGAAAAAGAAGCTAGAATAAAGTGTATAGAGAAAGAGAACGTTTGTGTTGAAGAAGCGCGAAGAGAAAGCATCAAGGAGAACG
>Ga0307947_1002965_pt1:0-5000 | contig 13683 bp, 18 predicted proteins | sample OrgLakmetagen232_FD_201840 | JGI IMG/M metagenome (GOLD analysis project Ga0307947, IMG submission 201840) | Saline water microbial communities from Organic Lake, Antarctica - #232 | ecosystem: Environmental > Aquatic > Non-marine Saline and Alkaline > Saline | place: Antarctica: Organic...
GCGTGGGACCCTGAGACAGAGACGCTGGTTGAGCTGCGTGATGCAGAGGAGGCAGAGAGGTGGGGGGTGGGAACTCAGAGTGCTTTTGTTTGGGTAGCTATTTTAGTGCTGTGTCGTGTGATGTGTGAGTGTGAGTGTGTGTGTGTGCATTTGTGTGTGTGTGTCTGTGTGTCAGGGCGTGGGACCCTGAGACAGAGACGCTGGTTGAGCTGCGTGATGCAGGGGGTGGGATTTCGGATTGCTTTTGTTTGGGTAGTTATTTAAGTGCTGTGTGATGTGTGTGTTTGTGTGTGTGTGTGTGTTTGCGTGTGTGTGTGTGCGTGTGTGTGTGTGTTTGTGTGTGAGTGTGTGTGTGTGTGTGTGCGCGTGTAAGGGTGTGCGACCCTGAGACAGAGACGCTGGTTGTGCTGCCTAGTGCAGAGGAAGCGGAGAGGGGGGACTCAACGATTTACGTGTGTGGATGGGGCCTGCTCTCTGTGTGAGTTGCATTTGGGTGTGCTTAGTAGTAGGTAGTAGGCGTTTGTCTGTGTGGCTCCACACAGACAGTGTTTCTGTGTGCATGCAATATGTGTGTATGCGCACCTTCTGTGTGCACTTTCTGTGTGCATGCAATATGTGTTTCTGTGTGCACGCAATATGTGTTTCTGTGTGCACGCAATATGTGTTTCTGTGTGCATGCAATATGTGTTTCTGTGTGCATGCAATACGAGATATGAATTACTGTGTGCACGCAATATGTACGCCACATCGCTGTGAATGCCTGCTTTTGCTACAAGAGTAAGCGAAAGGGGGACAGCTTGTGAATTTGTCGTTACATTTCTTTTGGTAGCGTGCATACACACCAAGTGCACGCATGCCAACACACACACACACATACACACACAACACACACACACACATATTAACACCATGTGCACGCATGCCAACACACACACAAGCACACAAGCACACACACCTTACAAGCAGGTACGTGGCTGGCGTGCGCCGCTTTGACTTTGACGCACACCTGGCTCCTTATAATTTGAACACCATGCGAGCTTGGCACGAGCTCAGCGGCCATATCACAGCAGAGCACGTCGCGCGCATTTCGCCTGTGTCTGGCAACATCAGCATTATGGCCGAGGCCCATGATGAGGTATGTGTTTGTTTTTGTATGAAGCCCATGTTTGTTCTCACATGAAGCCCATGTTTGTTCTCGTGTGAAGCCCGTGTTTGTTCTCGTGTGAAGCCCGTGTTTGTTCTTGTGTGACGCTCGTGTTTGTTCTCGTGTGAAGCCCGTGTTTGTTCTCGTGTGAAGCCCGTGTTTGTTCTCGTGTTAAGCCCATGTTTGTTCTCGTGTGAAGCCCGTGTTTGTTCTCGTATGAAGCCAATGTTTGTTCTCGTGTGAAGCCTGTGTTTGTTCTCGTGTGAAGCCCGTGTTTGTTCTCGTGTGAAGCCCGTGTTTGTTCTCGTGTGAAGCCCGTGTTTGTTCTCGTGTGAAGCCCTTGTTTGTTCTCTTGTGAAGCCCGTGTTTGTTTTCGTGTGGAGCCTGTGTTTGTTCTCGTGTGAAGCCTGTGTTTGTTCTCGTGTGAAGCCCATGTCTGTTCTCGTGTGACGCCTGTGTTTGTTCTCGTGTTTGTTCTCGTGTTTGTTCTCGTATGAAGCCCGTGTTTGTTCTCGTGTGAAGCCTGTGTTTGTTCTCGTGTGAAGCCTATGTTTGTTCTCGTGTTTGTTCTCGTGTGACGCCCGTGTTTGTTCTCGTGTGACGCCCGTGTTTGTTCTTGTGTGAAGCCCTTGTTGTGTGCCTATGTTGAGTGTGTTCACTCATGTCCCTGATATCTGTGGCGATCCATTATCCTGTCCTACATAATACATAATGTGTGGGGACAGGCAAGCTCTGCGTAAAGTGAGCACAAGACGAGGGCACAGGAACGCACAAAACAAGGGCATGCACGATCCCTGTACTTCTGTGTGTATGTTTGAGTGGTGTGGTATGTGTTATGTCGTGCTGTGTGTCTTCCTAGCTTTTGCTCTGTTTGCTTTGCTATGTTAGCTTGCACGTCTTTCCCTCTGTGTTGCGTGTCCATGTTGCATGCCTTTTGTCCGTTCGTGGATGCGTGTGTGTTTTCTATTTTTCTTTATAAGATGAGCCTAGACCCTAAATCCTAACCCTAACCCTAAAAAAAACTAAACCCTAAACCCTAACCCTAAACCCTAAGAGATGCACGCTGCATGCAGCAGTGAGTCCTGTCTCCTGGGCACCCTTGCCTGCTCAGGTCCTGAAAACGGTGGCCCTGAAACCCAAAGCTGACAAAGAAGGGTGTGATCCATTCCTCACACCCATACCACTTGTTTGTCCCCCCTCTCTCCCCAGCACACCCTGTCTGCACAGGGCCCTGAAGCCCTGAAACGGTGGCCCTGAAACCCAAAGCTGACATAGGAGGATAGGTTCCATTCCTCACACCCACACCACTTGTTTGTCCCCCCTCTCTCCCCAGCATTCCCTGCCTGCACAGGGCCCTGAAGCCCTGAAACGGTGGCCCTGAAACCCAAAGCTTGCAAAGGAGAGTGGGATCCAATCCTCACACCCACACCACTTGTTTGTCCCCCCTCTCTTCTCAGCTGTGGTTGTGGGGCCCACTATTTCTAAGTCTTGTGCAAGCGGGGGGTGCTGAGGAGAGGGAGGGGGGACAAACAAGTGCGGAGAGTGGAATGTGAGGAATGGAACCCACCCTCCTTTGTCAGCTTTGGGTTTAAGGGGCAGCATTTCAGGGCTTCAGGGCCCTGTGCAGGCAGGGAATGCTGGGTAGAGAGGGGGGACAAGCAAGTGGTGCGGGTGTGAGGAATGGAACCTATCCTCCTATGTCAGCTTTGGGTTTAAGGGCCACCGTTTCAGGGTCTTGTGCAGGCAGGGGGTGCTGGGGAGAGAGGGGGGACAAGCAAGTGGTGCGGGTGTGAGGAATGGGTCCCACCCTCATTGGTCACCCACCCATATCACCCCTCCCCACACTTTTTATCCCTGTCTCCCGAACACCTCCTCAACCGCACAGGACCCCGAAATGCTGGCCCCCAAGACCGAAGCCGAGAGGAAGCTGGCCACACACCTGGCGGAGGGCAGGGCCAAGCGCGCAGCACGCCAGCAGCAGGCACAGCAGGCACAGCAGGCACAGCAGCCGCAGCACGCATCAGTGCAGCATGCACCAGTACAGCAACAGCCAGCACAGCAGCAGGCGCAACACATGTTACCATCGCAAGTACCCCAGCCGCACGCAGTGCAGCTGCACGCAGCACAGCAGCAGGGGGGTGCAGGCATGGATGTGGACGGAGAGGGGGTCGGTGGAGAGGGCGGCTGCCCTGCGCAGATAGAGCAGGGCCTGGGGGAGATGGCGATAGACGAGGGGCACTGTGCCGGGGGTAGAGCTGCTGAGTTACCGGGTGTGCACGTTAGTAGTATTAGAAGTAGCAATGGGAGCGGCAGAGGTAGTGGGGGGGATGTTGGTGGGGGTGGGGGGGGTGGCAGTGATAGCTTGTGTACTGCTGATCGCATGGCTGATGATCGTGCAGCTCGCAGTAATAGTGGTGGGGGTGCTGGGTCACATCCTAGTGTAGCATCTGGGGTACAGTACGCAGGTGCCGTAGGGAGTGGGGGTGCAGTAGGAGGTGCAGGGGCAACGCCTGCAGCTGCAGCAGCAAGAGCAGCAGCACCGACATCATGCGCAGCAGCTGCACCAGAAGCAGCAGCAGGAGCAGCGGCATCAATACCGGCAGCAGAAGCAGCAGCAGCAGCAGCACAAGAATCAGCAGCAGGAGCAGCGGCATCAATACCGGCAGCAGCAGCAGCAGAAGTAGAAGCAGCAGCAGCAGCACAAGAAGCAGCAGCAGGAGCAGCGGCAGCAGCAGCAGCAGCACCAGCACAAGAAGCGGGATTTAGCTCACTTGCCGGCAGCAGCACCAGCGGCAGTGGGCGTTGCTTCTACACTCCATTGGCGCGTGTCATAAAACAAAAAGGTCTGAGCCCCGCGGAGCTCACGGCACTGAACATGGATAAGACGGCAATGCTGCTGCAGGTATGTTTTGGGGAGGGGGATGTGGGTGTGGGTGTGGGTGTGGGTGTGGGTGTGAGTGTGAGTGTGGGTGAAGGTGAGGGATGTGGGCGTGGGTGTGGGTGTGGGTGTTAGGGTGGGTGAAGTGAGGGTATGTGGGTGTGCTTGTGTATGTGTATGTTTGCGTGTGTAGAAATGTGTGTGCGTGTATGTGTGTGAGTGTGTGTATGTGTATGTGTATGCATGAGTGTGTGGTATAGGCGGCACTGCTGCTGCAGACGAAAATGCTTACAGACTGGGGTATGAATTGCTGTGGGTTGTGGGTTGCGGTTGTGGGTTGTAGGTGTGGGTTGTGGGTGCGACGTTTTCATCAAGGGAATGGGTGTGAATTTGAGCATCAGAATCTAACGGTGTGTTGTTAATAGGGTTGGCCTGAACCACGTATATACGGTGTGTATATATATACACTGTATACGCGTTTTTGGGCAGGGAAATCACTAAATATACGGTCATATACGGTGTGTATGTATATATACGGTTCTAGCCAACCCTAGTTGTTCAAGCATGTACGTTTTCAGTTGTGTCAGCATGGACCACCTCACACAGCAGGCTCTTTTTTGCATTCATTTCTCAACTTCTTTATTCGTTTTTTGTAAGATTTGGCGCAACAGCATTCGACGTCGCCCACCATACAGCTTTCGTTGCCGTCTTTTGTTAAATACGTTTGAATCCCAAACGCACTCATCATCATTTAAACACACACGCGAAGTACACACCCACACAAACACTCTCATTACACACCCATTTGGACACATCTCAGTACACACCCACACAAACACTCTCAGTACACACCTATGTAAACACATCTCGTTCTATAACATATGCACCATTTACCGTTTGCACTCATCATTTAAACACACATGCAAAGTACACACCCACACAAACACTCTCATTACACACCCATTTAAACACATCTCA
>Ga0307947_1002965_pt1:10000-13683 | contig 13683 bp, 18 predicted proteins | sample OrgLakmetagen232_FD_201840 | JGI IMG/M metagenome (GOLD analysis project Ga0307947, IMG submission 201840) | Saline water microbial communities from Organic Lake, Antarctica - #232 | ecosystem: Environmental > Aquatic > Non-marine Saline and Alkaline > Saline | place: Antarctica...
GCTCCCTTTTTTCTGTTGGCAGTGCCACCCTTGTTCACAGAACTTCTTTCAGGTATCTGGGCATATTTTTTTTCCAGGACCTGGCTAACTGCTGAACAAGCAACCCGTCATTTCCATGCTTCTGCCTATAGGGTACGTAGATTTGTGCGTGAACATGCTGTGGCAGACAGACTGCACATCTCTTTGTGGCTCGTCAGGATTTATGTTATTTCTGCTGGCATTTATGGTTGTCAAATATGGGGTACTAAATTCTTGCAGGCAGTCAGAGAGTCCTTGTTCTACTAGCTCCCTGTCTACGCTTTGATTGCATTTTCTGAAGGACACATTAAGTGTGAAGTGGTCTCCCACAAACTGGGCTGTACTTTGAGAATGTGGACAAGAGTATTGCAATTGTACGGGTTCCAGTCAGCTGTCAAGCTTTCAAATAGTATACTTAATATCAATAGTGCCATATTGCGGAGGGGGGTCCAGGCTGATCTCAATTTACAGCCTCGTCCGAGTGCCTGTTGGACTGCTCAATTACAGATCACTTTCAAGTACTGCATGGATGTGAGTCAAGTATATGAGCTGTTCAAACTGGGTGGGGTTTGCGCAAACTTTGAAAGTTGAGGCAGCAGCGTGGCTTGAAGGTGGTTCTCGCGTATGTGACCAGTGCCCCGATGAAGTTGAACTTCACCAGAACGAGGAGCACACTATCTGATTTTGCCAAGACTACTGGGTTTGTGAGTTGAGGAAAATTCCTCCTTTTTGTTTGCACCCTTTTTGAGGACCTTTTAGCAGCCCAACCCTTTTTGCTGCATTAGGTCAACAACCAACTTGTTAATAATTTCCTTTCTCAGCAGAACACTAAACTTTTTCTTTTTCTATTCTGAGCTCATGGATTATTTTGTGGCTGGCCGAAACCAGTCAGCATTCAATCAGCCAAACAACCTGGCTGAAGGTCACCCATTATTGTAACCATTGAACAAGGAAACAAAAAGCATTCGCAGGAAGCCTGAAGGTTAAATTTAAAGCTCAATCAGCATAACCACACACACGTAGCTAAAAATAAACGTAAATTCCGCTTCGCTTCCAAAAATAAGGGCTGGCTGCAGAAACCAAACAACTCAAAAACCAATTGCATAGACGCTTTGCTCAGTTGAACGTCCGAGGTCAGAGTCGGTCACATGACACTTAGCTTACGTGCACATTTGCTCTGAGGGCTGCACCTGACCAGCATGCGCACACACAACAAAGCACCCTCTTCCCATCTATACCGCTGATGCAGTATGTGAGGCTCAAACCACACCCACACCCTTGGAACCACCCTTTGTTGTGAGCGTTGCATGTTGCCTACACACACACACACACACGCGCACTCTCCTCTCCGTCATCACCATTACCAAGCCAGGTCATTGAACGACAGACAGCGTGGAAGCTATTCACACCAACCAATATATAAATTAGCGCCATCACGCCGATAATAAACGCACACACACTTTAACTATATCACTGAGTGTGCCCGCAACCATCATTGCATCACACATCATATCACCACGTACTTCTTCCCTTTCTGTCATCACAATGTGTGCTTGTGCGTGTGTATGTGTGCGTGTGTATGTGTGCGTGTGTATGTGTGCATGTGTGCCCGTGTGCGTGTGTATGTACATGTGGCTCAGACAAGGCAAAAGGAGCGCACAGTGCAGGGGAGGCAAACATCGTATCACCACGTACTTCTTTCCTTTTTATCATCACACTGTGTGTGTGCGTGTGTATGTGTGCGTGTGTATGTGTGCGTGTGTATGTGTGCATGTGTGTGTGCGTGTGTTATGTGTGCGTGTGTGTGGTAGCACACAGTGCAGGGGAGGCAAACATCGTGCCCTAGAGGGGGGAAGGCTAAGTTTACTCCCAACCAAAAGGGGGAAAGGCAAAACGTTACACCAAAAAAAGAGGGAAGGCAAAATTCATGCTCAACGGGTGGAGAGGCACCTTTCAACCTGCCAGCCTTTCTAGACACTTGCTCATAACCCTCAACACCAATCCGCTATAGGAAGGACAAACCATTTTTGAAGTGAGAAGCCATCGTGTTGTAGTGAGAAGCCACCGTGTATGTGGTGAAGTGCATGTGGAAGCCATGGTGTATGTAGAAGCCATGGTGTATGTGGTGAAGCCATTGTTTATGTGGTGAAGCCATGGTGTATGTGGTGAAGCCATCGTGTATTGAGAAGCCGTCGTGTATGTGGAAGCCTTCGTGTATGTGGTGAAGTGTATGTGGTGAAGCCATGGTGAATGTGGAAGCCGTCGTATATGTAGAAGCCGTCATGTTGTAGTGAGAAGCCATCGTGTATGTAGTGAGAAGCCACCTAGTAAGGGATGCGGTTCTGCAGAGACTGGATGTAGTCGTAAAAGCCTGTGGTCCATTTCGCGTACGCATCATTGATGACTTGGCGCATGAACGCGGCAGCCTGTGATGTGTGCGTGTGTTTGTGTGTGTATGTGTGTGTGCATGTGTGTGCGCACGGGTGCATTTGCGTGTGTGTGTGTGTGCGTGTGCATTTGTGTGTGTATGTGTATGTGTGAGTGCGTGTGTATGTGTGTGTGTGTGTGCGCGCGTGTGTGTGTGTGCGTGCGTGCGTGTGTGTGCGTGTGTACGCGTGCGTGTGCGTGTGTGTGTGTGTGTGCGTGTGTGTGTGTGTCACAGAGTGGCAAGGACTGTGTAGTAAGGGGCCAAGGGCGTCTGAATCTGTCGTCCCCCCTTTCACGCCATTTTTTGACAGACGCTCAGCAATAAAAGCCGTATGACGTCCACCTGTACCACAGGCACACACAAACACTAACATATATTCACATACATACAAACACAGACCTGCACTCACTCCGACCCACCCACCCACAGACATATGTTCAAGTTCAGACAAAACACAGACCTGCTTCTCGCTCATTTCCAGGTGGAACCGACTGCGCAGGTCGCCCGCACCCACACTCACACCCCCACACGCACCTGCTTCTTGCTCATTTTCAGGTGAAACTGGCTGCGCAGGACGCCTGCACATACATACACGCTCACATACATACACACGCGCACACCTGCTTCTCGCTCATTACCAGGCGAAACCTGCTGCGCAGGTCGCCCGCACCCTTACTCACACTAACACCCGCATATACACACACGCACACACCTGCTTCTCACTCATTTCCAGGTGGAACCGGCTGCGCAGGTCGCCTGCACCTACACCCACACCCACACCCACACATACATACACACCCACACATACATACACACACGCGCACACCTGCTTCTCGCTCATTTCCAGGTGGAACCTGCTGCGCAGGTCGCCCGCACCCTTACTCACACTAACACCCACATATACACACACGCACACACCTGCTTCTTGCCCATTTCCAGGAAGAACCGGCTGCGCAGGTCGCCCGCACCCACACCCACACATACATACACACCCATACATACATACACACACGCGCACACCTGCTTCTCGCTCATTTCTAGGTGGAACCGGCTGCGCAGGTCGCCCGCACCCACACCCACCCACCCACACACATACACACCCACACATACATACACACATGCGCACACCTGCTTCTTGCTCATTTCCAGGTGGAACCGGCTGCGCAGGTTGCCCGCACCACACCCACCCACCCACACACAAAAACACCCAAACAAAAAAAAAAACACGCCCACACCA